>JACZCU010291075.1_pt1 | contig 15324 bp, 12 predicted proteins | sample 8641851 | NCBI WGS metagenome assembly JACZCU01 (sample SAMN15324605, study PRJNA640507) | soil metagenome | isolation source: monocropping sugarcane control | place: China: Luxin town, Laibin City, Guangxi Province | collected 2019-07-25 | depth 10cm m | reverse complement strand
CGCCGCCAGTCCTGGATCACCTTCACCAAGGGCAGGCTTTAACATCTTAAGCGAAGTACGAAATGTTTCCTCAATAGGAATAGTCATAAACTGGATACGCAGGTTCTGGGCGAGCTCCTGGGCATCCGTTTTACTGCCAGCCGAAGAGTAACCCGAGGGCATAGAGATACCAAGAACGTTCTCCGGGCCAAGCGCATCAACGGCGATTGCTGCCGTCAGTGACGAATCGATACCGCCAGAGAGACCAATGATAGCTTTCTTAAAACCGGCCTTGCGTACGTAATCGCCTGTACCAAGGACGAGAGCAGAGTAGATTTCCTGCAGGCGGTCCATCTTGGGCTCGATACGTTGAGGCGCACCAAGAGTGACGCCGTCGGTCTGCCCATGCTGTACATGAGCAGAGGAGGTATTGACGACTTCAATGATTGGTACCTCGTCAGATCTCACCTGCAAACGTTCCTGGCGACGGCGCGTATCGTGCAGACGCGAGCGAAAGACGGAGGCAGTATCGAGATCAACGATAAGCAGGTCTTCCTCAAACTCTTTAGCTCGTGCAACTAAGGCGCCCTGTTCGTTGAAGACCATGCTGTCACCATCAAAGACGAGTTCATCCTGGCCACCAACCATATTGAGGTAGACCACGATCACACCATTATCGGAAGCACGGGTAGCCAGCATCTCCTGGCGGAATTGGCCTTTACCGGCATAGTAGGGTGAGCCATTGATGTTGATAATGACTTCGGCTCCCGCGTACGCTTGCTTGGTCACTGGGCCGATAGGATACCAGATATCCTCGCAAACGTTAACGCCAACATGGACGCCGTGAATCAAGAAGAGAGGGGCCTTGCGACCAGCCTGGAAATAGCGGTACTCATCAAAGACACCGTAATTAGGCAGGTAGTGTTTATGATAGACACCAGCCAACGTGCCCTCGGCTATGACGGCAGCCGCATTATAGATATCGTGGTCACGGTCCACAAAGCCAATGACGGAGGTCAGTCCAGGTAGAGCGCGGCTGGCAGCAACCAATTCATCTAATTTACGCAGATTATCAGCCACAAACCCCGGCTTGAGAAGCAAATCTTCGGGAGGGTAGCCTGTCAGGGCCAATTCGGGAACACAAACGACATGGGCACCCGCGGCATGAGCCTGCTGCATTGCTGTATGTATTTTGCGTGCATTACCGTCCAGGTCACCCACAGTTACATTGATCTGGGCCAGGGCAACACGCAGCGGTAGAATATTCATAGACATAATAGTTATAGGTACCTTAAGAGGTATCTCTCCCTTTCTGCTCTTGACTTAACAGTAGAAACACACTACGCTAATTAACAGAAACTGACAAACACAACAACTCTCGAAGGAGCTTTCCCTGGTATGGAAATACAGGCTTTCACCGCACTGGTGATACCCTTTATTATCGTCGTCTACCTGGCTGTGCTGCTGTTTATTCGACCAACACGGCCAGTTTTCATTGCTTCACTATTAGGTGGCCTTGTTATGGGTATTCTCAACATACTGTTTGATATACTTGCCTATTACGCTTCCTGGTGGCATTATACCCTTAATGGGCTGATCTTGCATGTGCCAATCCCTTTTTATATCACGCCAATTCTGGTCTACGGCAGTATTGTGTACCTGCTCATCTGGCGTTTCTGGCACGGGCGAGGTCACTGGTTCGCCCTATTACTCTTGATTGCTACACCATTTTTTAAAGCTGGCACAGAGATCCTGGGAGCGCTTGTCACTCACACGAGCTATGCCGAATTTGACAGCGTACTCGCCGCTCCCCTGGATGTGCTGATGTGGCTGCTCATGTTCTACGCGGGCTTTTTTGTCTTTAAGCAGTTCGCTGGCAAGGAATTACAACTGAGAAAACAAGATGTATGATAAGTGCCAAAGGCGACTTGCGACAAGCCCTGCGAAAGTTTACTCATAAGTGCTCGCTCTAACGTGGTATATAATATGAAAGGTAAACTTCTGAGTAGAGAAAAAAGTGTTTAGTGGATTATCTTTGCCCATTTTGCTGCTCATCTTCGTGGCAGGAGCCATTGTCGTTTGGGTTGCGGGCACACAACTATCTAATACGACAGATACAATTTCATCGCGTTTTCATCTTGGCGAGGCCCTGGGTGGACTGATCTTCCTGGCTATCGCCACAAATCTCCCCGAGATCGCTATTACGGTGAGCGCAGCCCTCTCGCACAACCTGGGCATAGCCATTGGCAACATCCTTGGCGGTATCGCTATCCAGACCGTTGTGTTAGCAATCGTGGACGGCTTTGGGCTGGGAGGAAAAGATCCTCTCACGTATCGTGCAGCTTCACTCTCGCTTGTACTTGAAGGAGTCCTGGTAGTTGCCGTGCTTGTCATAGCAATTATGGGAACACAGCTACCATCCTCGGTAATCTTTGTGCGTATTACTCCTGGCAGCCTGCTTATCCTGGTTTTCTGGCTAGCCGGCCTGTGGCTAATATCCAAAGCTCGTAAAGGCCTTCCATGGCATGATAGTGGGCGTGCTCCTGATAGATCGAAGCCACCGCCCAGGTCTGATGCGGCTAGCCAAGGAAAGAATAGTGGCAACAAACAAAAAAGTATTGCGTCAACAATACTAATTTTTAGCTGCGCTTCGCTTGCCACGCTGATAGCGGGAGCCGCCCTTGAAGAGAGTGGAAGTGCTATCGCGGATCACATTGGCTTGAGCGGAGTACTCTTCGGGGCGACAGTTCTAGCGGCAGCTACAGCCCTACCAGAGGTCTCTACAGGGTTCGGCTCGATCAAAATCGGTGACTTTGAACTGGCAGTAAGCGACATCTTTGGGGGAAACGCTTTCCTGCCTGTACTTTTCATCTTCGCAGATGTATTGTCAGGCCAATCAGCGCTATCTCAGGCCAAAAACAGCGATATTTACCTGGCTTGCCTGGGGGTCCTGCTCACGACAGTGTATATCTATGGCCTCATTTTCCGGCCACGTCGGCAATTTTTATATATGGGCATCGACTCGTTCGCGGTAATTATGCTTTATATTCTGGGCATAGTCGGACTCATCGCAGTCGTGCATGGAAAATGAACGCGAGTAGTTCTACAATAATATGTACTTTCTCGCTGGCAATGTTTATGCCTCTAACATGTCTCAAAATGAGACATGTTGTTTTGGTGTCATGTGATTGCTGTAGTTTATGCAGCCGCAAGCTGCATAAACTACAGCAATCACACATAGGGAGGGAGCCGCCGGAGGTGGCAGGAGATCTGAAGAGTTACGCACATCATATGCCTGTAATGGAGGGAAAGCAATTCATGGAATTATCTAATGAAGAAATTGTGGAACGTATCAATACGACTCGTGAGGGGTCAGTATGGCAAATACTGGACATTCGCCTGGTTTCTGCTAGCAGGGATAAAGTGGTCGCGACTATGCCGATTGGACCCAATCATCGCCAGCAGGTTGGCTATTTACATGGCGGGATTTCGGTGGTGCTGGCAGAATCGGTAGCTTCACTGGGCACTGTATTGAATATTGATGCTAACAAGCAGATGGCATTTGGCCTGGAGATCAATGCTAATCATTTGCGGCCTAAGCGCGATGGGCAGTTGACCGCGGTTGCTACACCTGTGCATCGCGGGCGCACAACACATGTGTGGGAGATCAAGATCAGCGACGAAAACGACAAACTTATCTGTATTTCGCGTTGTACCGTTGCCGTGGTTGATAGCCCCCCTGATAACGGCAATCCCTTCGAGAAAAATATACCAAGCTTTGGGTAGTTTATTTGGGGGAATTGGAGGTACAGCCCTGGCAGCCTGTACCTCCAATTCCCCCAAAAAACAATGCTAGAGATTCTCAATGAGCACTGATTCTACCGGGTCGGCAAGATCAAAACCAAAGACGCGCGAGTAGAAATACAGTTCGCTATCGAGGCTGCGTTTAATATTCTCGGAGCGACGGAAACCATGCCCTTCGCCCTCAAATTGTAGATAGGCGACGGGAAGTCCCTTAGAGCGTAGGGCCTGTACCATCAATTCGGCCTGGTTAGGAGGAACCACTTTATCCTCAAGTCCCTGGAAGAAGATAACCGGGCAGGAGAGACGGTCGGTGTAGTTGATAGGTGAACGCTGCTGGTAGATATCGCGCCGCTCTGGATAGGGACCAACCAGCTTATCCGTGTAGCGCGACTCGAATTTGTGAGTATCCCGTACCAGGATCTCCAGGTCGCTGATGCCATAATAGCTAGCTCCGGCTTTGAAAGTATCGCGGAAGGTAAGCGCACACAGGGTGGTATAGCCACCTGCACTACCGCCGGTAATCAGCAAGCGTTTACCATCTACCAGTTTCAATTCGGCCAGGTATCTGGCACCGTTGGCGCAGTCATCAACATCGACAATACCCCATTGACCAGCCAGGCGCTCACGATAAGCTCGCCCGTAACCTGTACTACCACCATAGTTGACATCAAGCACAGCAATACCACGGCTGGTCCAATACTGGATGTTCAGGTTGAGCTGACTACGCGCCGCGCTAGTTGGTCCACCATGACTCATAACCAGAAGCGGTGGTAAGTCGCCACCCGGGACAACAGCGGCGTAGTCACGATTGTACGGTGGGTAAAAGAGGCCGTAGGCTGTGAGACCATTCTCAGTGGGGAACTCAATCGGTTGTGGCGTCGAGAGATAGCAAGGATCAATTGTGAGCTGACTGACGCGGCGTATTACTTCCAGGTTACCGGTGCTCCTGTCGAGTTGGACAAGGCTGGTAGGCTCCTTCGCTGAAGCGGCCAAGAACACGATACGCTCAGGGGTTACAGCAAGGGGAGATTCAAGCGAGGTATAGGGTGTCTCAATCTCCGTAAGTGTGCGTGTGGAGATGGTAAGATCGGCTATATGACTGATGCCCTGCTGGAGATATGTACAAATGATATGGTCCCTGGAGGCAAAGGTATAGGTAAATGTGCCAAATACCCACTGTGGCTGACCAAACTCGGCTTCCATGGGGCAAAGTGCTATGGTATATCCGTCTTGCCAGCGATAAAGATTCCACCAGCCTGTTCTATCGGATACAAAGTGCAGCACGTTATCGGGTGACCACTCTGGCTGGTAAATAGATTCTGTGAGGCCGCCCGCTATGCGTTCACTACGGACTATGCCGCCATCGGCGGTCAGCTCACCTACCCACAACTCCGTGCCATCCCAGGGCATATTGGGATGATTCCAGGTAAGCCACGCCAGGCGGGTACCGTCTGGGCTGAGGCGAGGATTAGCATAGAAATCGTTGCCGGAAACAATGACGCGGCCTGCATCACTATCATCAATAGAGATACTTACGAGTGTGTTGACCGCTTCACGCCCCTCCACGGTATGGTCTTCGCGCACGCAGACCAGGCGGCCGCGCCTCAGATCAAGCACGCCATCGGCATAACGTAACTGCTCAGCGGGCGTAATTGGCTGTGGCTCGTTACCCGCTACCTGGCGGTAGATGCGCTGATCAGCAAAGTTGGAGAAGTAGACGGTGCCAGCGGCGACGGTAAAGGCAGCGCCGCCATACTCATGTACACGGCTACGTACATTATAAGGGGCGGGAGTAAGGCTGCTAATTATGCCATCAGAGGTACGACGCATGATAACGCTTCTACCACCTTCGGCCGGACGCGTCTCGAGCCAATAGAGGTCCTGACCATCAAGCAGGATTCTACCCAGACCACCAGCAGTGCTTGCAACCAGATCCGAAGTAATCGGAGATTGCCACGAACCAAACGGAGGTATACGCGGCATCGTCATGCGTTTTCTCTTTCTAATTCTGCTACTACCGCTCCGATATCTGGATAGACATGGTCCGGCTTGATTGCGGACTGCTCAAGATCTGCGAGTGAATCTTTGCCTGATAAGACTAGCAGGGTATGGGTGCCAGCAGCTTTACCGCCCAGAATGTCGACGGCCAGCCCATCGCCAATCATAACCGTCTCATCAGGCTGGCTGCCTAATAAACGCATCGCCTCTTGCAGCAGTGTTGGCTGCGGCTTGCCTACAACCACTGGAGTGACGCCAGTGCCTGCTTCAATGGCCGCAGCCATGGTGCCACAACCGGGAAGAAAGCCACCTGCAACTGGTAAGAGCGCATCGCGATTGATGGTAATAAAATGCGCACCGGCGCGGATAGCCAGGACGGCAGCGGTCAATTTCTGGTAGTCGAAATGACGGTCAAGACCGACCAGTACGACATCGGCGCCCTGAGCATCTACGGGAGCCACACGGAGGTGATGTTCTCGAACCAGGTCCAGCAGGGGCTGCTCACCGACCACGTAGACGGTGCTGCCAGGAAAGGAGCGCTCGATATACTGGACAGCGGCCTGTCCCGCACCAAGTACATGCGCGGGGTCAGTCTTGATACCAAGGTGAGCCAGTTTGGAGAGCACCTGGGTTTCGCTGGCAAAGGAGTTATTGGTGAGGAAGAGATATTTTTTGTGATGGGCAGTGAGCCAGGAGATGAACTCTTTGGCCCCCGGTAGCAACTCATTGCCCCGGTAGATGACTCCATCCAAGTCAATCAGGTAAGTTGTGTATGGTAACATGGCACCTCTATATTCTATAATTCATCAATTGACAGGCCGCGGCCTGTCAATTGATGAATTTTTTATTCTCGCAACAATTGTTCGCGGATGGCAACAATTTCGCGGCGCAATGTCGGATTAAGGTTGACAGCGCGATCGATCTTTTCACAGGCGTGCAAAACGGTGCTATGATCGCGTCCACCAAAAAGTTGACCGATCTCCAACAGCGAGGCCTGGGTCTCCTGGCGTATCAGATACATAGCTATCTGACGCGGCATAACGATATGCTTGTCGCGCTGTTTACCAAACATGGCGTCGACCGAGATATGATAGTATTCCGCCACTGCCTGGACAATCTGCTTACTGTTCAGGTTGGACTCATGCATATCATTGCCCAGCGACGACATAGCGGCACGTGCTACCTCCATCGTCAGGTCGGTGCGATGCAATTGTTGATAGGCCATGAGACGATTCAGGCAACCTTCCAGTTCACGAATATTAGTCTGCACGCGGCCGGCAATATATGCAATGATATCATCAGGCACGCGGTAGCGCAGCAAATCGGCTTTGACGCGTAGAATTGCCATGCGCGTCTCCAGGTCTGGAGGCTGAATATCCGCGATTAAGCCCCATTCGAAGCGTGAGCGTAGACGTTCTTCCAGGCTAACAATAGCCTTTGGGGGACGATCACTACAGATTACGATCTGCTTGCTCATCTCATGCAGGCTATTGAAAGTGTGAAAGAACTCTTCCTCGGTTGATTCTTTGCCGGCGATGAATTGAATATCGTCTACCAGTAAAATATCGACAGAGCGGTACTTGGCACGAAACTCCTCAGTAGTACGATAGCGAATAGCATTGATAATTTCATTGGTGAATTGTTCGGAGGAGACGTACAAAACAGCCAGGCCTGTCTGCACCCCCTGGTGACCAATGGCGTGCAAGAGATGGGTTTTACCGAGTCCCACGCCTCCATATAAGAAAAGCGGGTTATACGACTCGCCCGGAGCCTCGGCAACGGCTAGTGAAGCGGCATGGGCCAGGCGATTACTATTACCAACGATAAAGGCGTCAAAGGTGTAGCGGGGATTGAGGCGGTTATGCATTAAGATGTTGGCGCGCTGCTCGTTATCCCATTCTTCAAGTGCATCGGAGCGCGAAGACCCTATGTACTGTAAATCATTGCGCATACTGTTTTTAACAGGGATGTCGTAATAGGCATAATTGTTGGTTTGATTGCGCCCGACAAGCTCGCGTTCGACGGAGCTATCCTCGGCAGTATTTGTGACGGTAATCGCAACTGGCTGGCCGGTAAGTTCCATCAAAATATCCTCGATGGAACGCCGCCAGCGGGTGCTGATTATATCGCGAGCGAGGCTGCCGGGCACATGCAGGATAAAGTAGATGGCCTGGTCCTGGGGAGCTAGCGAGGCAGCATCAATGTCGTCTGCTCCTATATTTGGAGCATCGACCAGGTGAGCTGATTGTAGCCACGCTTTACTCACCTCGTCAATAGGTGCTGTTTCCAATCGTTCGAGCGTGGAACGCCAGATAGTTGCTGCATTCACTCGATTTTCCCCCGTTGCTATGCTATTCGTCGATGACTGCAATGCATTCAATTTCGACGAGCGCCTTGCGTGGTAACTCTGCGACAGCCACAGTTGAACGGGCAGGAGCAGGCTGGCTAAAATACGTCGCATAGACGGCATTCATGGCTTGAAAGTCGTTCATGTTTACCAGGAAGACCGTTGTTTTTACGACATTGGCAAGCGAGCTGCCCGCACTGGTGAGTATCGCCTGCAGGTTTTGCAAGGCTTGATGGGTCTGTACCTGGACATCTTCACCAACAAGCTCGCCGCTCGCGGGATCAAACGCAACCTGGCCAGCGGTATAAATAAACTGGCCGCAGCGAATCGCCTGACTGTAGGGACCGATAGCGGCGGGAGCATTGCTTGTGCTAATCTGTGTACGTTGCATAATTACTTTCCTAGTGAATGAATAGCAACCGTGAAGGCTGCGAGAAATATGTGAAATGGACGGGCGCAGAAACGGTGTTGTTGTTTGTGTGGTGAAGCGGCTAAGGCGAGTACTGTCCGCGATTAGGCGGTGGCATCGGCTCCTGTCCATCTGCCCCGGGTATAAGGTTGCTGGACTGGGCTCTGACAGCCTTGCGGTTGGCTCGTATAAGTTCTTTAGCACACTGGCGTAGAGCCTGTTGCATTTCAGCCGCTGACTGAAAACGAAACTCTGGTTCTTTCTCCAGTGTACGCATGACAATCTGCTCTATACAGATCGGAACCGTAGGGTTGAACTGGTGCAAAGCGGGTGGATTGGTTGATGCATGCTGCATAGCAATAGAGACTGCTGTCGGACCGACAAAAGGCGGGCGCCCGGCCAGCATTTCAAACATCACCACGCCCAGTGAGTACAGGTCTGAGGAGGCGGTTAATGTTTCTCCACGTGCCTGTTCAGGAGAGAGATAATCCGCGGTTCCAAGCACGATACCACTATTCGTCAGACCACCTTCTTCAACGACACGTACAATACCAAAATCGGTGAGTTTGACGAGCGCTCTTTCACCTTGTATGCTGCCATTCGTACTGCCAACACTCCAGGTGAGCATAATGTTCTGCGGTTTGATATCTCGATGGATAAAACCTCGCGCGTGAGCAACCTGTAAAACATCGCAGACCTGGGCCGCGATATCTATAGCTTGCAGAGGCTGCAATTGACGGTTCTGGCCAATCAATTGCTTGAGAGTAGGACCATTGATATATTCCATGACCAGAAAGTACTGACCCCACTCTTCGACAAAGTCGAAGATGGTCACAGCATTGGGGTGAGTCAGCGCAGCAGCAGCGCGTGCTTCGCGGCGAAAGCGTTCAACTGCGCGCAGATCGTTCTTATCCAGAGCACGCAAGACCTTAATAGCAACTATGCGCTCCACGCGGTGATCCCAGGTTTTATAGACACTGGCCATCCCACCCGTCGCGATATGTTCACGGATTTCGTATCGTCCAGCAATGGGAGGCTTGCCTTCAAAATGGTTCAACGTCTTACCTCAAGCAACCTGGGAATATAAGTACTTTCATTCATATCAGAAGTATACCAACGCGCGCATCTACAGTCAACACTATACTTTAGAGTATAGCTGAGCTACACAAAAATTGTTTTGTAGTAACCATTCAGAACCTTTCTTTGATTGGCTTGAATCCTCGGCGCCTCGCAAGATTTTATAGTGCTACGGCTTGGGCAGCCCCTAGGCTGCCCAAGCCGTAGCACTATAAAATAGATGAGCCACCGAAGGTGGCGAGTAGCCAGGCACCTGAATAGTTACGACGCTATTGCTTGCTATTTTATGCTGCCCAGAAAGGGCGAGAGTCTCCATCAACGCCGCCGCTAGTCAGCGGAACAGGGCTGCCCTTCATGGTGTACGCGCCTGTATTGGGATCGACACTTACATTACCTATCCAGATATCGAGCTCGTTGTTGGCGTAGTACAGGTAGGCGAGCTGTTTGCCATCAGGCGACCAGACCGGGTTGCTGACGTACTGGCCGGACACAATCAGGGAAGACTTTTTATAGGGCTGCAAGGCTTTAGCCTGTACATTATGATCATTGGGATTGCCGGTCAGACCGTCCAGGACTGGCATGACATACAGTCCCATGTGCGAGGCATCGATGCGGCGTGTGTAGGCTAGTGAATTGCCGTCAGGTGACCAGGAGGGCATCATGTTCGCCAGATCGGGGATGGCGGGTGTAAGAGGCACAGCAGGATCATAGCCCGAGCCTGCGGTGCCAGGATGATAGCCAGCATAGGGATGATTCCTGATCACTGTCGAGTCTTCCAGGTAGAGCTGGATGACCTGGCGCGTCTGCGATTTATCATAGGTATAATGCGTATAGATGATCTCATTATGGTTGTGACCAGGACCTGGGCGGAAGCTGGGATCTCTGTCTCCACCATCGCCGTAATCGGCATAAGCAACATCTTGCGAGTGGTCAGATCGCCAGGCCGGGTCAACCCTGGAGGTTGAGAATACCATCGGATCCAACAATGGTGCATTTTGCCCGGTAGCGCTATACCAATCCTCCTTTTCCCTATCACTCAAGAAAATGAGGTGTGTACTATCGGCGGCCCAGGACGGCTGAGCATACCAGTAAGCCCTACTTTTGGGCGTATCAAAAGGATAGTTAGGTACATACTTACCACTGCCGGTCTGCAAGACGGTCCAATGGGTGCTGTTGACGGGCATAGTGACCAGGTCGGACGAGTACTTATAGCGAATAATGAAGGCCAGCCATTTGCCATCGGGCGAAACTGAGGGATCGCGCACATCAAACTTGTTGGGCATTAAGGCACGCACATTGCGCGATCCATCCATGACGTAAAGGATGCGGTTCTGAGTAAAGTAAATTTTCCCCTTGAACAGAGCCGAGTTACTGGTATTGACCTGCAGCGTCTGGCCATTATTCGTAGTGACGGACTTAAAGTTCTGGTTGTTACCGCTACTATTACCGCCTATACCCAGGCAGCCCTGGACACTTAGTGCCAGCACTACGAGCAAGAAAAACCCGTGCCAGGGCATATATTTTTTCTGCGTATATTTTTTCATAATGTGTTTTCCACTGACAGCTTTCGTCAAACTTGTAAACCAAGGGGCGACTCAAAGACGACCAGACAGAGCAGATCAAGCAGGCTATGTATGCCTAAGAAATCATTGCCGGTACTGCCACCCAGGCTCAGGCTCGCCATTTGCGTTGCTGCCTGCCATGAATTGCTGGAGGGGACCTGGAGCACTGGCCCTATAGGCTGCTGCGTTGCCGTCGTCGTTATGGGAGTGCCATTGGCGCTCGCCGCATTACATGTAGCCTTGTTGCCAAGGGTAAACATCTTCGCGATGGCTTGCTGAATTGGTGCGCAGTTCGCGACAAAGATATCTTCTCCATTTGAAGCTTTCGCGGCGTGAGAGAAAATTGGTGGACTCAAGATGACACGCTGGATTTTATTCATGTCAAGCGTACGAGCGAAATTCATCAGTTGGGCGATACTGACCAGATTCATATCAGTTTTGAGATAGCCGTTCATATCCTGGGCAAGCTGCGGCAGTTTGCCAATAATATCAGGAGAATTGGTCAGCTTGCTTTTCAACTGGCTGAGGATCTGCTGCTGACGGGCCGAGCGTCCAAAGTCGCCAACAAGGTCGGCGTGGCGTGAACGCACATATTCGAGGGCATGTGATCCATCGAAATGCTGTGGTCCCGGCGCAATATACAGGCGTTTGTAGGCATAGGCATTCTGACTATTGCCGGTATCATCAGGATAGATATCATCCGTGATAGGATGGGTTGCATCTATATCCACACCACCGGCCGTATCGACTACCTTGATAAAACCGTCTAATCCGACCCAGGCATAATAGTTAATGGGTATGCCAAAAGTCTGGGTGATAGTCAAACGGCTCAGACCAACAGCGTTATGCAAATATTTTGCTCCGTAAGCATATGCTTCGTCGAGTTTCATCGGCCCGAAACCTGGTGGAGTGACATAGAGGTCACGCGGAATAGAGAGCATACCGACGGACTTCGTTGCAGGATCAATAGTGACCACAATATCTGTTTGAGCTAATGGATAGCTGCCCTGGAATTTTTGATCAGTATCACTACCTAACAAGAGGATATTAATGCGTCCACCGCTTAACGGATTTGCAGTATTCTGGTTTACATTGGGATTTTCTCCCTTTAAAAGGGGGGCCTGCTGGCCTACAATATTACTAATCGGTGCGGCAAAGTTTGCTTCATAGTAGTAGACACCGCTGCCAACCAGCACGATCAGCACTGTTAGCACAGCTACTGCTACACGTGCCCAGATCGGGAAACGTCTCTTCTGCTTATGCTTACCGGGCCAGTCCGGTGGTGTTCCTCCCTGACCGCCTGTTTGCCAACCAACTTGAGCCTGCACGGGCATAGACACTGGAGCAAAAGGCATTAAGGGCTGTGAAGGAGAGCCGAACTGGGATTGCACCGGCTGCGAGGAGAAAGGATATAGCGATTGCGCGCCATTGGCCGCCAGCATTGGAGCGAATGATTGTGAGACATAGGGGTACGGGGGCTGCGAAGAGGTTGGGCCATTTGATGGCACCTGCGTCTGCGGGCCAAAGCTTGGATATGGTTGGCCACCGGGAAAGACAGCCGATGAAGGCCCAATGCCTGATTGATACGGAGAAAACGGACCCGCCATAAAATCTTGTGATGTAGCATTGCCCCATAGCGCCCCCGTAATTGGACCCTGGACGGCTGGTTGTTTTACGGTAGATTGCTCGGCCGCTGATGAGGGAAGCGGTCCCCCAATGCCGCTGTTGGACTGAGCCTGATTGATTTTCCACCCCGAGAGTAGCCCCATACTAGCAGGACGCTGCATACCTTGTGGAGGTGTTTCTTCCCGGGCGCGAGTGGGTGCAGGCGGAACATCGCTACCAGCACCTGCTAATAACCAGTTATCAGGATTTGATGATTGCTCTGGTTGATACTGCTGGCCTTGAGAAGTATTCGATGGCATAAATTGACGCTTCACAATACTATACCTGCTTCCTCGTGGGTAATGACGGGATAATCATTTCGTAGATCCCCGGCCTATTTTCCGTCGACCACTTCCTCTACCTCACTATTGGGTTCCTACGCTCTCCATAGATTATCTTCATCATTTATAACGACGGAAAAATTGGACACAAATTGCTTCACTAAGTATAACGCAGGCAGGGTTGAAACTGTACCGTTCTTAGTAACCTGGGTGCGTTTTATAGGATATTTAACCTATCCTGTATAGTGAAGAAAGGATTTTTGTAGTGCAACGGGCTGCGCTGCCGTGGGCAGCGCAGCCCGTTGCACTACAAAAAGAGGATGTCTCATATTTTTTAGTGCCGGTTATCTTTTTCAGCCCGGCGTGTCTGGATGAAGCTCAGAATCAGTGAGCCAACAAGAAAGCAGGTCAGGACTATCTCCATGGTGCTAAAGGTTTTTCTTTTTGGCATATCATGTTCTCCTGTGAAGCCTGCAAGCAGGCTGGATGTTACGTTTTGGAGAGGTGGAGATTCACCGCTGCGTCACTAACCACCTCTTCCAGGGGACTATATTTTTATCTTACCCAAAGTTCTTGACCATGTCCATAATTGTACTTCAGATGAAAGTGCTGGGCAACCCATGGATGAAAACCCGCTAGCTGCGGCTGATACAAACGGTCTGTGAAAAAGAGCACGGCATGCACCTGTGGTTGTGATGCTATGCTGATAAGCTGGTGAAGTGTCAGATAGCCAGCGCTAGTACGTACGAGTGATGTGTCCACTAAGGCTGGCGGCGTATTGCGATCTGCCAGGGCGGCAACGAATTGACCATCAGTGATCACGAACTGGCCAGGTGTAATCGAGTTGCGCAACTCATTGGCTACTCGGCCCTGGAACTGGGCAGCGCCGTCACTACCCTGCCCGGCGACCATGCGGTAATACGGTGGGAATTGCGGCACATCGACATAGACGATCGCGAGCAGTAGTAGGGCAGCGATAACTGTTAGCACGCGCCCGAAAGTAAGGCTGGACAGGGAGGTTCTGGCGCGGCTCATAGAGCCAAAGCCCAGAATAGCCAGGGAGATGAGAGGAGGTATGAGGCTGACAAAGTGACGGGGGAAGAGAGGCACCTGTCTCCAAAGTAAGATCAGCGTTACCAGGCCCCAGGCCAGCAGGGGAAAGACACGCCAGTCACCGCGTATAATGGCAACTATCGAGCCGAAAGCGGCGGCGATAAGCAGGGGTAGGACTGAGCGCATAAAGCTAAGAATCATACTTTCGTTATGCACACGGCTATTAATAAGGACGGCGCCAGCCTGATTATGAAAGGTAATCATATCGCCGATAGCATTACTATAAGAGCCCAGAAAGGGCAGGAGCAGGATGGCGCAGGTAACGAGGCTGGCCAGGATAAGTACGGCAATGGCATACCAACTGCGCCAACTTGTGCCTGGCCGCTTTGAGTAGATTTGCCAGATACGGGCCACGAGGAGCAGGCCGATGGGTACAATACTACTGACGGCCAACAACTTGCATAATATACCCAGGACAAGAGCAACACCAGCCAGAGCGGCTAAAAACAGGCCGGAGGTTCCATCCGGGTTTTCCCACCATAAGTAAGCGGCCCCCACCGCGAGAAAGGAAAAGGCGGCGGATGAAACCTCGGCTTCGATCTTCTGCGAGAGACTAAAATAGAGGGGGTCAAGTATCAGTAAGAGCATAGCCGCCAGAGCGCTGATACGTCCTTGCAGCGCCTTGCCCAGCATATAGGCTCCCGGCAGACCAACCAGGGAGACCATGGCGATGCCGAAGCGTGCGGACCAGAGAGTGTTGCCAAATAGGGCGAAGAAGGGATATACCGAAAGTATAAAGAAGGGTGGCTGCGAGTAGAAAATCTGCTGATAGAGGGTATAACCGGCGCTCATTGAGCGTAGGGTCTGCCAGTAGACGCCCTCATCGTAGCCATCGTGGTCAAAAGGTTGTCCAAGACTATACAGGCGCATCCAAATGGCAAGCGCAAGCAGCGCCACTATGGCCCCCCACAGAAGAGGGGCTTGCCAGCGGGGCTGAGGCAACGATGGTGCTGCCTGGCCTGCTGGCGTATGTTTATTTGTGCCGATACTTGTTGACATGTGATGTTTTCTTGTAGTTATTCAGGTGCCTGACTACTCGCCACCTGCGGTGGCTCATCAAATTTGGTAGTACAGCGGGTGGTGCAGCCT
>JACZCU010093846.1_pt1 | contig 15329 bp, 10 predicted proteins | sample 8641851 | NCBI WGS metagenome assembly JACZCU01 (sample SAMN15324605, study PRJNA640507) | soil metagenome | isolation source: monocropping sugarcane control | place: China: Luxin town, Laibin City, Guangxi Province | collected 2019-07-25 | depth 10cm m | reverse complement strand
CGAGCCGTTTTGTTCGACGGTCCAGTTGTATTGGCCGATATAGCCCCAGCCGGTCATGGCACTGCCATTGAGCAAAGGTTGAACGATCACGCCGCCGTTGGTGACGTTATCAAACTGGACCGAATCTGCTCGAGCGGTGCTGGCGAACAATCCAAGCGATAAAAGCGCGATGAACAACGCACCAATGCGCATTTTCCCGTCCCTCTACAAGAAGAATGACATGACCTCAAAGCGGCACACACACCCCTCTGAGAACACATATAGATATCAGAAATTGACCACATTTGCAAAATTACTCTCTCGTCTCCGCCGAATCTGAGAAAGGTTATCAATCGCACACGATTTGAGTGCGTCCAATGGCCGGCACTTCAGCTTAAAATCAGGTACCATCCGTGTAGCATGGAGAAGCAGTGAGTATGAACCGAAAAATCTTTCAGCGGCTCGGCCGAAACGTGCGTCCGCGGTTTTCGCTGGTCCCTCTTATCCTTATTCTCGCCGCAATTGTCCTGTACATGAACCAAATAGCGAGTGCCGTCGGTGTTGACGCGGCTCCCACCGCGCGTTTTGAAAAAGCGGAACCCGCGACTCGGCCGTACATGGGCTGGAGCAGTTGGAGCACGATGCGACGCCACGTCACCGCGGCAAAAATCGAGGAGCAGGCGCGCGTGATGGCCGAGCGGCTGAAGCCTTTCGGGTACACCTACATCAACGTCGATTCAGGCTGGTGCAACGGATACGACGACAAGGGAGAGATCTATCCCAACCATTATGATGAATACGGCCGGCCAATCCCCAATCCCATTGAATTTCCCGACGGCATGGCCGCTGTAGCCACGCGCGTGCATGCACTGGGATTGAAATTCGGCATTTACCTGTCGCCGGGGTTGAAGGTGTCGCTCTACGAAGCCAACAGCAAAATCCTTGGAACGTCGCACACCTTGCGCGAGATTGCCGATACGTCCCGCTGGGGAAGCACTTTTGCGCACACCGGCCCGCAGGCTTTTCGTGGAAGTTACGCCATCGACTACAGTAAACCCGGCGCACAGGAATTCATTCAGAGCGAAGCCGATTTGTTCGCGTCATGGGGCGTGGACTTTATCAAAATGGACTGGTCTACCGTGCGCGAGGGCGCGCATCCGGTGGATGATCGACCGGAAATTGAGCACTGGGCGATTGCCCTGAAGAAAACCGGCCGTCCCATCTGGCTCGAACTTTCGGCGGGACAGAACATCAACTACGCAGATTTCTGGACGCGATACGCCAATGGCTGCCGCATCGATGGAGACATTGAAGCTTATGGCAAGTCTCCAAACCTGACGAATTGGCGTCGCATCATGACCCGATTCAAAGACGCTCCGAAGTGGGCCAGCTACGCTGGGCCCGGCTATTGGAACGATCTGGACTCGCTGGAAATCGGCGACGGGCCGCATGACGGATTGACCGCCGTTGAAAAGCAATCGGCCATGACGCTCTGGTGCATCAGTTGCGCGCCGCTCTTCACCGGAGCGGACTTGACGCATCTCGATCCGGACGATTTCAAGCTGCTGACCAATCGCGAAGCCATCGCCATCGATCAAGCCGGGCATGTGGCCACGCCCATTTCGCAGGCCACGCCGCAACAGGTCTGGCGCGTGAAGAACCCGGATGGGTCGTTCACGGTCGCGTTGTTCAACCTGGGCAATAGTTCCGCCAACGTTACCGCACAATGGAGCGAATTGGGGGTCGAGGGATCGGCAACCGTGCGCGATGTCTGGTCGCACAGCGATCTGGGGAAGTTTGAAAAGGAGTTCGGCGCAACTCTGGAACGGCACGCTTCCCGACTTCTTGTAGTAAAGCCGGGGACCCTTAACTAATTGGTGTTCAAGGAAGAGCAGCGTCGAGCTCCCTCGTTTAGCGGTCGCGCTTGCGCGACCGCTAAACGTAAGGAACCGGAAGTTCAACTACTTTGTGCGCCGCGCCGGTTCGACAGGAACCTTCCATTCGTGCGCGTCGGGGCCATTTCCAATGACCGGAAACTCACTGATTCGCAGACGGTCCGCTCCCATGGGAATCAATGTGAGCGTCACGAGGGGCTCATCCGATTTCACGGGGCTGTCCTGAAGCGCGCCGACCATGTTGTTGCGATCGGCTTTCCAATTGGGAATCAGGCGGCCCTGCACGTGAATCTCAGATGGCGCGCCGTCAAGCGTGAAAGGATTCTCCGCGAGGGGACCGGTACGCGGGACGAATTGCAGCGATGAATCCGGGTTCTTTTCATCGAGCACCAGCCCGTAGTTCCATGGCGTCGTGGGAGTTACTTCCTGATCGGGCCATTGGGCGGTGCCGCCGTATTGATTCCACTTTTCGCCAATTTTCAGGGCGTAAGTGAGCGGGCCGCGATCGATGCTGACGGCGTTCTTGTTTTTCGCCCAGACGCGCACTTTCATTTCCATCGGAAGATGCAACGTAAGATGGTCGCCGTCCTTCCACTGGCGCGAAATCACCAGATAACCTGGCCCCTTCCCCTGGCCCGAAATCGGCTCATCATTGAGTGAAACTTCCGCGTCCTGGCACCAGCCGGGCACACGCAGATAAAGAGGAAATGTCACGGGGCCGGAGCTGTGGAGCATCAGGTTGATCGTGGCGGCAAATGGATAATTAGTGTCTTCTTCTATCGTTACACTGGTTCCATCTCCGACCTTGGCCGTCACTTGCGAGGCGCTGTAGACCGAAGCGCACAGGCCATTATCGGCTGTGGCCAGCCAGAGCTCTTCCGACAGATACGGCCAGCCATGGCTGACATTATGCTGGCAGCATCGATAGACCTCGCGCGGGCTGTAGGAAAACATCGTTCCGCCATTTTGGATGCCCGGCGCCTTGTTGCCGGGGTCGAGGCTGATCTGGTTGGGACAGGTCAGGTAATGCAGCCCCTTTTCATCAGGCGTGGAAGCGGCGGGGAATGAATTGAAAGCCACGTCTTCGCACCGGTCGGCCCACAGCGGATCGCCGCTGATCTTTGTGAGCATCTCGAAGGAGTGCATAAACTCGACCATCGAGCAGGTCTCAGCTCCCTGACGCGGATCGCCGTGGCCGGGGCGGGCATTTTCATCGGCGCCGAACATGCCGCCGGGCACTTGGCCGTATTGTTCCATGATCTGGTCGTAATCGTGCTGAGTCGCTCCGAGGAATTTTGGATCCTTCGCCTGCATTCCATACTCGGCCGGCTCACGAAAGCTCTGGCAGAAGTTGACGCCATGCAGGTTCGCCACGCCGGCCGTCCAGTTGGCGGTGTTGCGATGAACTTTCTGCGCCAAATCCAGCAGCCAGGATTCACCGGTGCGGTTGTAGAGCCAGTAGATGCTTTCGAGATTGTCGCCGCCGCGGATTTTCGGCCAGTAGCCGACGAGGAAGTCTTTCTCGGGAACGTTTAGTTCCCATTTGAAATAGCGATCCATCAACTTGATGACGCGCGGATCGCCAGTGACTTCGTAATAGGATTGCAGGCAGTTGAGCGCGATCATGTTGGGCCAGAGATCGGGCTTGCCATTAAGACTCGTGCGTAACGCCTGCGGGCCAAACCATCCGTCTTCGATCTGACTGGAGAGCATCGCTTCAATCCATCGCCGGGCTTCGGCGGTGATTTGCTTATCGCCCAAAACATATCCAAGATCGCCATAACCTTTGAGCCAATATGGCAGTTCCTCCCAGCCCAGCTTCTTTGCGTTGGCTGGATCGACCCATGCGTTGTCGTCGAATTTGCACCATTTGGAGATTTCCTCGAGGTGTCCGGTCATTCCGCTGGTTTCGAGCTGAAGCTCATGGAGTAGCCAGCCGCGCGGCTTAATCGCGCCGATCGGAAGCTTCACCAACGGACTGATCGCCAATGGCTGGCGATTGGACACGTAGAACTTATTTGGAGCTTCGGCAGGAATTGAAGTGACCTGCTTGGCCTGAATTTGGTCATCCGCGAGCAATGTCGAAGTTGAAAGAAAAACCAGGCAACAAATGAAAATGGCTTTGATCATGGTTGGTTTGAAGAGGGTAACGCCTTCGAGCGCGCAAACGATCACGCGCTTGCGGCACGTGCCGGAAGCATAGCAGAAGGGAATTCGATGACAACGTAAAGCGATTTTAAAATTCGAGACGAACCAGGACCGCTTGGGAAAGTGCTCCGCTGTCGCGTCGCGGCGAAACTTGGCTTCCCATACGCGGCGGCGATCCCTGGGCGCGCGATTTGATTCCTGGCACTCTATTCCCGCGAATTATTTCTTCTTCCACTCGGTGCCCTCTTGATCGCGCAGGCCGGTGGAGGTCTTGAACATCTCGATGGGGATGATCGCGTGAACGATAATCTTTTCATCGTTCACCAATTCCCACGTGACGTCGCCGGTCGTCCCAGCCATCGTGAGGGTGCCCTTGTGTTCGTCCTTCAGTTGGAGTTGGCCCTGTGCTGACTGGTATGTGCCAAACCACTTGCTTTCCTTGCTGCCGCACCCGGCAAGGACAAGGGTGGAAATGGCCAGCATTGCGTACGCGAAGATTGAGCGGTGATTACGAAGCATGATCACGTTCCTTTCTCCCAAAGAAGAGGGAAGCACACTGGGCAGAAATCCATGCGGGTCAAGTGGCCGACGAGTAAGCAAAGTTCTGATAGCCCACGGCTTAAGGTAGCCAAGCTGGACGAATTGTCAAAAAAATGCGGGGCAGCGGATTTGCAAGGAAATGTAAATATGCAAATTTGCCGATGGCTTCTCATCATTCTTTCATGGGGCGGCCTGTACAATTCAGCGTAAATGACTCCGGAGCATTCGAGGGGATGTCTTCCGGAGGTGGAGAAGCAAACGCCCCTGGCTCGCTATTTGGTTCGAGCCAGGGGCGTGATTTGTTTATTCAGTAGGATTTAAGCTTCTCGCACGACAAACGGCACCGCGCACAGCGCCAGGCAAGCCACCAGCAGAATCCAGGTATTTGAGAAGAAAAAGGGAACGACCATCAGCCCCAGGCCGCAGAGGATCGGCATGAGCTGCCCCATTTTCTTGCCGAACATAAAATAACCCGTGCCGACGCAGCCGAACAGCAGCGACAGCATCAGGTTATTCATATTCATATCCATGGGCATCATCCAAACTGCCAGCCCACATCTTCCAGACCGGCAAAATCCAGTTGTGTCAGCGTGTGGCGCTGGCCGGCTGGAAGATAAGGATCCATCATGCAGGCCTGCCAGAGCGAGCCGACGGCACTTTTTGAGCCATCCGCCCAATGAGCGCTATCGGCTGAAAGCGGGACCGGCTTACCCGCATTAGCCAGCTCGGCATGAGGTCCGGTAAATGTGCCGGTCGAGCTGTAAGTGTTCCAGGAATCGGAGGTTCCGAATCCCAGTACATGGGCGATTTCATGGATGGCAACAGAGAGAAAGTCTTCAGCACTAGCCGCGGGTGGATTGGCTGAGAAATTCCAATTGGTGAATCGGCTGAAGGAGATTGAGCCGCCCCACGGGCCAAAATCGGTGGGATGGCCCATCAGTGCCCCGGATTGTCCGCGGGCTTCGACATCCTGAAGCCAAGTCTCTGAGCCGGTTGCAGTCCACCCGCCTGGCGCGCCCTCACCCAGTTCCAGAGCCTGAAGCCCGCTGCTGGCACCCACGTAGATGACAATCGTATTGGCAGCAACGACTGGATTATTGACCGAAACGAGACGGCCGGTCGCCGGATTGTCAAACTGCTCCTGCCAGGTGTTGCCTGATCCGGGATTGAGCGCGGTCAGTCGATCGCTGAAGACAGAGAACATCGACGCGGCCTGATTGAGCCGGGCAACGGCATCCGGATGAGCGGCGAAAAACCCGCTGGAGTCATACCGATAATCGAAAACGATATGCAGATTCGCGGGCGGCGTCGTTGCCGAAATCGTCAGGTGATAATTGCTGCTGTTGGGTGTCTGATATACGCGAACGTAGTAGACGCCGGGCGCAAGCGTCTTCTGGATGGCCCCCCCTGCTGTTCCGATGGTCGAACCCGCGAGGACATCGGTTGATTCGACGATGCCGTTGTGATTGCTGTCGCTGATTAATTGCAGGCCGACGTTTGTTGAAAGTGTGCCGAGGGCCGCGGCGAATTTCTCAGGCGAGTTGATGGCGAAACGATAGTAGTCGTTCGGATCGATTTGGCCAATGAAATCACCGGCGCTGACGGAACCGGCAAGGGTTCCCATGTTTCGCGCGGTCGCCAGCGTGTTGCCCGCGTAATCCGCCGACAGGGCCAGTGTGTAACTGGTGTTTCCGCCGCGCGACGCGACACCGATATAGTAAGTTCCCCCGGCGAGCGATTTGAAAATCGAATCGCTTTGCGTGCCCGGGTTGGTGGAGGTCGCCAGCACTTCGCCGGCATCAATAGTTTGGTTGTAGTTGAAATCTTTAACCAGGAAGAGATCGGCATTGGATTGCATTCCAAGCAGCCTGATGCTCAGGGTGCCGGCCGATTCCATGAAAAAGCTGTGATATTGAATCGGTTGAGTGATGGCATTTACCGCGCCATAGTAGACGTGGCTGCCCTCGAGCCAACCGATGGGGACGGCGCCCGCGAGTGATCCGCTCAGCAGCGTCCGCCGCTCCAATTGTTCAGCCTGATAAGCTTGTTTTGATCGGAATGGAGCGACACATCGACGCCGCAGCGCTTCCAGCACGCGCGTTAAAAACATCTGGTCTCCGCCGGCAAAAAGCGAGCAATAACCCCACATCGAGCCATTGGCGTACTATCTCAAACCGCTATTGAGGTCAACGCCAAATTGACAAAAAACCATGCGAGCAGCCCACGGGATGGCTACGCCTGCTATCGCGTACAGTTCTCATTTCGGGGCCCAATTAATTTTAAGAAACTCCTGCCGGCTAAGAGGAACTGAATCCGGCGTTTGTTCGTAAACGTTTAAACGTTGGGTCGTGTCTTCCAGGTGAGAAAATGCGACCTTAGTCGATCCTCTTCGATTTGCGCGCGGAGCCCTCAATGTTGTTTCTGAGGGCTCCGCTTTTTTATGCGCTGGGCCGCTCTCGCATCGTCCCTCATGCTCCCTTAGACTCGCAACCGGCCGGAACCATTCAAATAGAATTAGGGCAAGGAGCAACCATGACGCGTTGGTCGGCGGCAATCGCAATTGTTCTATTTCTGAGCTTTATCTCCACCGCACGCGCTCAGACGGTAAAACGAATTCCGCCGCCGGGCATTCGTTTGAATGATGCGGACCGGGCGGAACTTGAAGCGGGTGCAAAGAAGCTTGGCGATCAGATCGAATCACTACGCGATTCGCTCAAATCCAAGCCGGACCTGCTGGCGCTGCTCCCGGATGTTCAGATCTATTACAACGCCGTCCATTACGCCCTCGCCTATGACGAATTCTTCAATGCGCGAGAGATTCCGGCGGCGCGGAAGCTTCTTGCCGATGGGATGGAGCGTGCTAAGGCATTGAGCGAAGGTCGCGCCCCGTGGGCCAATGCATCGGGTCTAGTCGTGCGGGGATATGTCTCAAAAATCGATGGATCGGTGCAGCCTTATGGATTGGTGATACCGCCTTCGGTCGCGGTCGATCCATCGAGGCCTCGACGGCTCGACATCTGGTATCACGGGCGCGGTGAAACGCTCAGCGAATTGAATTTCCTGACCGATCGACACCGCAACATCGGCGAATTTGCCCCGCCGGACACGATCGTGCTGCATCCTTACGGCAGATATTGCAATGCCAATCGCTTCGCCGGCGAAGTGGACACCTTTGAGGCGCTGGACAGCGTGAAATCGCATTATGCAATCGATAACGACCGTATCCTTGTCCGCGGCTTTTCGATGGGCGGCGCATCGACCTGGATGTTCGCGACGCACTATTCCGGATTATGGGCGGCCGCCGCTCCGGGCGCGGGCTTCAGCGAGACGGCAGATTTCCTGCACATCCGCGACCTGAGCAAAATTCCCTGGTATCAGAAAGTGCTCTGGCATCAATACGACAGCATCGATTACGCGATCAACATGTTTAACTGCCCGCTTGTCGCCTACAGCGGCCAGGTCGATCCGCAGAAGCAGGCGGCCGACATGATGGACAAGGCGCTGGCGGATGTGGGCATCAGCATGGTGCATGTGATCGGCCGCAGAGCACGCCATTTTTATGTGCCGGCCGCGAAAGCCGAAATCAATCGCCGGCTCGATGCCATTGCACAGCGTCCGCGCGATGAAGTTCCAGGCGAGGTGAAGTTCACGACTTGGACACTCCGCTATAACCGCATGCTCTGGGTGCAGCTCGATGGATTGGAACATCACTGGGAGCAAGCCCTGGTCGATGCAAGGCTGATCGATGATCGCAGCGTCGAGCTCATAACTCACAATGTGGCCGCTTTGACTCTGACCATGCCCAGCGGGCGCTGCCCATTGGATGAAACGCGCAGGCCGGTTGTGAAGCTGGATGGGCAGGAGGTCGTTGCCGCTCCGGTCATGTCAGATCGATCGTGGAATGCGCATTTTCGAGAAGTAGGTGGCGCCTGGAAATCGGTCGATTCGATCGACGATGGCGCGCTTCGCAAGCGGCCCGGGCTTCAGGGGCCGATTGATGATGCATTCATGGATTCATTTGTCATGATCCGCCCAACGGGAAGGCCAATGAACGACCAGATCGGCAAATGGGCCGACGGCGAAATGCACCATGCCATCGAACATTGGCGCAGGCAGTTCCGCGGCGAAGCGCGCGTAAAAGACGATGCCGATGTGGACGATGCCGACATTGCCTCGAGCAACCTGGTGCTCTGGGGCGATCCATCCAGCAACAAGATCCTGGCGCGGATCGCCGACAAGCTGCCCATTCGTTGGGATGCGAAGGGCATTGCTGTCGGCGAGAAGCATTTTGACGCCGGCCATGACGTGGTGCTGATGATCTATCCTAATCCGCTGAACCCCAAGCGATACATCGTCTTGAACAGCGGCTTTACCTTCCGAGAGCTGGATTACTTGAACAACGCCCGGCAGACCCCGAAGCTGCCGGATTGGGCGGTTGTGGATGTATCCCAGCCGCCGACGCCTGCGGATCCGGGGCGAATTGACGATGCCGGTTTCTTTGGCGAACAATGGGAATTGACGGCGAAACAGCCACATTGACCCAAACGGCCAATCATCGGGTCCGAACGCCATTGTTGCCGTTCCTGCAGACAGTTGCCCGCCGGAGCCATGCGGCGGTATAAGGTGAATTCTGCACGAAAGTCGCGGAGCAATCGTTTATGACGCAGGGTTCAGTCACCAACGGCATGCAGCGGCAGAAGATCACCTTCAAATGCACCAGCAATGACACCAATCCGATTGCGGTGTCCGGCGATACGCCGGAGCTGGGGCGATGGGATCCGTCCGCCGCATTGGAAATGCAATGCCAGAAGTTTCCACAGGGTGGCTGCGAATGGACGGCCGTCGCTGAACTCCCGCTGGGCAGCACGCTGGAATACAAGTTCATCAAGCGCACGGGCAATGGCGTCCTTTGGGAATCAGGGTTCAATCACCGCCATACCGTCATTCCCGGCGCATACACCATCTCCGACGCGTTTCGCGAATAATGATCGACGTTCCACGAGAGTCCTCGGGCGCGCGGGCTGACGATTCAATCCTCTCCGATCAGGCAGCGATGAACAGTTCCACTGCACGGCAGTCGGCGATGTACGCGTCGCATCGACGACAAATTGAAAAGTTGATCACCCCCACCTCGCCCGGCGGGCGAATCTGCGTGCTGGGCGCGGGCAACTGTAATGATTTGGATTTGCCCTGGCTCACGCAGGTGTATTCCGAGGCGCATCTGGTCGATCTTGATGCGGATTCACTTGCCCGGGCTGCTGAAAGGCAAAAACCATCCAAGGCGGCTTCAATTTGCCTTTGGGCCCCTTTTGACCTCAGCGGGATCGGGGATCTACTTCGCAGTTGGAGACAAGCGCCGCCGAGCGATGATCAGATCCTGCAATGTATCCAGCAAATCCAGCAGCAGTGTGCAAAACATCCTTGGGACAACGAGCGGTTCGACGTGGTGCTTTCTCCCTGCGTGCTATCGCAGATTTTGATTTCGGCGCGGCAATCAATTGGCGCAACGCATCGGCTCTATCCAAAACTTCGCGACGCGCTCCTGGCCGATCATTTGAAAATGGTTTATCGATTGATCAAGCCTGGGGGACGAGGCGTGATTGTCATCGACCTGGCGTCTACCGAGGATTTTGGCTCAACTGCGGGAATTGAGGAAGATCAACTTCCCGATCTGATGCGGTCAGTGATTGCCCGCAAAAAATGCTTCAATGCGCTCACGCCGGCCGCACTGGCTCAGGCCGCGCGCCAGTATTTGAAAGCCACTTCCACAACGTTCACTGCGCCGTGGCTTTGGCATCTGGGGCTGGCGAAGAGCTTTCTTGTGTTTGCGATGGTTGTGTCTTAGGCATCACCTTCTGCTCCCAGTGGCCCTGGTCGTATTCGGTCCACATCGGCTTATCGGGAAGGTGCAATGCTTTGAACCAATCCATCGCCGCCTTCCATTGATAGGCGTCGATCGCTTTCTGCAATTCCTCAGGTGAACTGGCCTTGATCGGAATCTTGATCTCGCGGAAGTCCTGCTTCTCTTCGTGCAGGAGACGCCCTTCGTCGCCATCCAGGGCCATCGTGCAGCGCAGATAAGGAATTGTTGCGCTGATCTTGCCGTTATCGTCGGGGACATAAGTTCCGTTCGATTCCGTAAACATCTGCGGGCGCGCGCCAACATCGATCACGCTGAGATGGCAGGCAAGGTGTGCCCCGATGAACTCGATCAAGCCATTTTTCTTGATGACATCTCTTAAAAGCTGATCCAGCTCCTGCTTGAATCCGGCCGGCGGATGGAGCGAACTATCGACGCCTGTGCTGATATTGATGTAGTAAAGAATGCGCTGAATTTTCGTTTCTGGGCGCTGGTAGACGTATATTCCCTTGTACATTGTAGGCTGTGTCGTGCCTGTGCCCTCAATCTCACCGAACTCATTGAGGTGGCCGGGGGGAGTAGTCGGCGCTGCAACATAGGAAGTTGGAGTGGTCATCGCCACCGCACCCTGGTGAAGCGCTACCTTTGTATACGCAAACAACAGAACAATTCTCAGCAGGAATCCGCAAATCAGAACGTTCACGGGTGCGCTGAGTTCGTCCGATCGGGTGTATCGATAATAAACCCAATAGAAAGGCACGAACATCACTGCCAGGCCATGCCCCCAGTGCTCAATGAATGCGAGAACCACCACCCAGACGTAAGCGCCAAACATGATCACCCAGAAGGCCGACAGCGCGAGCAGTTCGACTGCAAGGTTGTCGACAAACCCCAGTGCACAGCAAACTACCAGCGCCACGCATCCGATGATCGATAACAGATTCTGCATCGACTCGAACATCGCTCCGCGCGCATTGGCATTCCGCTTGGCTGCTGCAATATCAATAGCGTTTCTTTTGAAGTAGTCCGGCGTTGCGACTTCGGTCACGCTGCGGCCGAGCGATTTGCGCTTGGCTGCGGCGGCGTCCCTTTCACTTTGGCTGGTCTGAGTGAGCGTGGCGATTGTCGCCTGATATTTCTCGAACTCCGACTCAGCCGACTCCGCAACGATTTGGCCCTTGCGCTCCAAATCAGCCAAGGCGCGCAGGTCCGGCCCATGCTCGAGCGGCGCTGCGCCGGGCACCATGAAAGGCTTACCACACCGTCGGCATCGAACCCGCCGACCGCTGGCCGAATCAACGATCTTGTATCGGGCCGAGCAGGACCCGCACTGTGCTGCAATGGGCATGTGAGTACCTGAAGACAAACAGGATCGGCGTGAAGATCGCTACACCCTCACGAACAAGCGTAACACGTTTCAGAAAGCTGCTTGTTCAGTCACATATCTTCGCCAGAAAGCGGAATTGGGTCAATGAATTCATGCTCAGTTGCCCGACCCGGCCGTCATCGAAGCCACTTTTGCCTGATCTAATCGAAGATCGGCAACGTGAATCGTGCGATTCATCGAGTAAAGGACTTCAACTCGACTCCCATCCACATGTTGTCCCCGAACCGCATTGTCCCCGATTCGCCCCAGCAATCGGCCGGTCGCCACATCCATCACCGCGTCGCCACCGATGAGCCAGGTCCCATCGCCGATCCAGTCCAACACGCGGCCGCCGCTGTTGGAATTTCGCGTTACCTGCACCGGAAGGGACGTGCAAAGCTGCTCGTTAGGCGGGGTCGAGCTGTTCCTGATGTTCCAGGACTCGATAAATCCCTCGTCGCGTTCGACAAATAGAATTGCCACCTTGGATGAATCGCCGGAAAAAGCGATCCCGGCGGGTTGCACAACCCAATGCGAATCGAGGTCTTTAATCACCAAATCCTTCGGCATGCGATCAGCCGTCAGGCAGTAAACCTCCAGCGCGGCCTTGCCGTCCACCCGAGCGGCCAACGCAACGTACTGACCGTCCGGACTGATTTCGCAGTTACCGGGCGTGTACGGATGGGAAGGGACGATGATGGAGCGCAGCGATCGATTTTCCTTGATGCTCCAGACGTCGATGAAGTCTTCCTTGTTCCGCGGGTATTCGAGAACAAGCTTGTCATTGTCACAAAACCCAACAAGTTGGGGCACGGTGCCGGCATCGCATTCGGGTGAAATTGCCACACTGCGCTGCAAAGGAATCATCCACACCGCAAAGCCCGCCCGTGGAAAGTGCACGGGACGCGCCAGCATTTGGCCGTCGGGGCTTAAAGCATATTCCCGGCTGTTGGCAATTCCATTACCCTCGCGCGGTAGATCAGCTTCTTGACCCACCGGCTGTCCTTGTGCATCGAGCACTTGAATGGCGTCCCGCCCTTCGTCCTTATGATGTACGACCGCGATACAGCCCGAACGCGTTGCCGGGTAGACGATCGCATCGCTCGGCGCGATGCCTTTGGCGGCTTGTACACTGGCAATAAATGGCACTGCTTTAGCACGGATCGACGCCAGCCATGAGTCATCTGCCGATCCTGAATTTTCCAACGTGTCTGGAGGGAGATCGAATACTTTTGAGCCACCGGTGTTTGTAGAAACCGATGAGGAAGTCGGATCGGTCGGCAAACTGGATGTCTTACTGTCACTGCCAGCTGGCGCCGCAAGGGAAGTGACTTTGACCGCAGAGCCGCTGCTGGCCACTTGAGCAGCCGTCGATGGATCACTTGGCGAAGTCGACGGATGTTCACCATTGGTCTGGGCCGAAACATCATTGTTCGCGACAGTACTTTGCTGAGTAGTCGGAGCGACAGGGTTAGAACTATTCGATGACGCGAACTGCGCCTGATTCTGATCCGGGCGCGCCGGCGAATTATCGGGTCGCACATTCCAAGCGAATCCAGGCCCCAGCGGACTTGCGCGAAGGTCGCGGGCGGCGTGGCTGCTGATCATGCCGGAATTGATGAACAAATTCAGCAGTGCCATGATGCCGATGGAAATCAGCACCGCTCCTACAAAACCGCCCCCCGCCGCCGCGAACGATGGCGCGATTTCTTTGGGTTGAAGACGAAACAGCAGCCAGAACGCAGCCGCGGATATTAACAATCCCAGGACGCATCCAAGCACGAACCCGGACGGCCCCTCGCTGACGGTCCAAAAAACGTAACCAAGCATCAAAGGCAGCGAGAAAACTGCCGCCGCGCGCCAGGGTGCTGCCGGCGGAAGCTCGTATTTGAGTTTGAGTGCAATTTTTCCCGCCGCGAACATAACCACGGGCACGATCAGGCAGGCATAGAGCGCAAAGACGACGCCAACCCGTAGAAATCCCGTCCAAACAGGTCCCAGATCAGGTGAACGGAACGTCTGCGCGCAAATCCATACGACGGCAATGACGATCAGCGTCGCCGGCAGAAACCGGTCCAATTCGGCGGCCCAGGGAAATTTGAGTTTGATGTTGCGCCGTCGATCGCGCCGCTCTTCCTCTTCGCTGAACGCGGTCTCAAATTCAGATTCGAGGCCGCCTTCCATCGGCGGCGGAGGTGGCGGTGCCGCCAAAGGCGAATCCTCTTCAGCGGCCGACACTCCGACTGGCTCCAGGCTGCCCGCATCCTGCGGAATGACCGGAAAAACCGTGGCGCAATTTCGGCAGCGCACACGCTTTCCGATCATGTCGGGCGTCGCGGAATAATGTTTCTGGCAAACCGGACAGGTTACATCTGTTACCATATACCGCCCCAGTTTTTCACAAATGTCGACATGATTGTCGCAACAAAAGAATGGAAGTTTGAAATTATCCCCGACCCGACTGCCGGGTCAAGGCGAATCTGGACAATTTAGGAAACTTCGACAGAAAAAAGTTCAGTCGTTATGTGCCGCAACAATAGAGATGACAAATGGGACTGAAAGTTTCAAATCCGTCGAAAGGTTAAGCTTCAGTCTGCGAGTCCCGGCCGACCGCCTTGTCAATCTCATCGAAGCTGACTAAACCCTGCGCGGCAAGTTGAAAGCCGCCGTGCGCCAGACTTTTGAATGGAGTCCCAGCCAGTGCCTCCTGCACCTGCCCCAGCGTCGGTGCTCGGGCGATAAGGTCACGCATCGTGTCGCTGACGCGCAGCAGTTCAAAAAATGCACGCCGGCCGGCAAATCCTGTCCCCAGGCATTTGGCGCAGCCATAAGGGATGAATAGCTGCGTCACCCCTTCCGCCGCTGGCCCCATGCGCTGAAGCTGCTGGCGAGTGGGTGTCACTGGTGATTTGCAGAATTGGCAAAGCTGACGAACCAGTCGCTGTGCGAGCACTAATTGGAGCGCCTGCGCCACCAGATACGGCTCAACATTCAAATCGAGCAGCCGGAAGATCGTGCCGATGGTGTCGCGCGTGTGAATGGTTGAGTAGACCAGGTGGCCGGTGATGGCGGCCTGCATCGCGATCCTCGCCGTTTCGGTGTCGCGAATTTCGCCAATCAGAATCACATCCGGATCCTGGCGAAGGACCGATCGCAGCAAATTAGAGAAAGTTTTGTCCTGCGATTCATCGACCGGAATCTGCGTGACCTGAGGCAGCTCGATTTCGACTGGGTCTTCTATCGTTACTACATTGCGCCGCTGCACGTCGCAGCCGCGCACTAGGGCATAGAGCGTCGTCGTCTTTCCCGATCCGGTCGGCCCGCAGACCACTAGCGTGCCGGCGTCCTGTTTCACTACCGTTTCCACCTCCTGCCGCATCCACTTGGGCAGGCCCAGGCTTCCGATGTGCAACGGCGCATTGCTCGTATCGAGCACGCGAAGCACCAGCTTCTGTCCGAAGACGGATGGCGCAAAGCTGACGCGATAATCGATTCGACGGAATTTTCCTTCGCTACTTCCGGGCACGCGCGAGCTGAAATG
>JACZCU010336581.1_pt1 | contig 15407 bp, 14 predicted proteins | sample 8641851 | NCBI WGS metagenome assembly JACZCU01 (sample SAMN15324605, study PRJNA640507) | soil metagenome | isolation source: monocropping sugarcane control | place: China: Luxin town, Laibin City, Guangxi Province | collected 2019-07-25 | depth 10cm m | reverse complement strand
TTTGACGAGGAGGAATCTCTGCGCGTGTACCGGCAAACCCCATCCATGTATAGTCGGCAAAAATTGACGTAGAGCCTGGCAGGCGCGCCCAGAAGTCGAACAGGATGAGATCTCCACGCTGCATAGGACTATGCTTTTCGGCTGTAGGCTCGTAGTGTGGGTTGCCGCTGTGAGCGTTCACTGCGACAATGGGAGGTTCAGTCACCACCACACCCGCCTGTCCCATCAATGCAAGGAAACGCTGCTGCACGGTATATTCATTGAGCGGCTCGCTTGAACGCAACTTATCACCAAGCTCCGTAAAAAGGCTGTCTTTTGCCGCTATGATGCGCCGACCAGCCTCACGATGCGTCTCTACCTGCTCATCAGTCAATTGGGCGACGAAGTGTTGAGCAATATTGGCGGAACTCACCACGTCCACACCATACGAACGAACTAATTCCAGTGTGCCTGCATCCACGCGCGACATATAAGGAATAGCATTGCGCGGGGAATACTCCATAGCTATCCGTGCGCCTGGCCGCAGTAATTCCTTGAGGTGAGCTTGCATTTCTTGCCACGTACGGAAAACGCGCCGCTCACCTGGCAAAGAATGAAGGACATGCGACTCAACCGCACTAATTATTGCGCCTGGCGCACCACGGGCCGGGATAAAATAAAACCAGCGCCGCGTATACATGTCGTCAGTGGGTAAGTCCAGCACCTGGTAGGCAACGGGATTTGATTTACGAAAATCATAAAAGAGCCAGCCGTCCAATTTTTCTTCAGACAACGCCTGCTGAATACGTTCAAGTTGCATAAACACTTCTCCCCAAACTAGGCAAACTATGCTACTATTGTATCATGCTTGAAGTTCTCTCCCTAACTCTTACTTGCAACCAGTCGCTTTACGTTTTTATAAGGTAGCAAAATAGCACATAAAAACAGTTACATTTTCACAGCAATTTTTCTTTTTTTTTGTTATACTTATCTTATTGGCATATTGTTTAGTGATATTTATTCTATTTTGAGATCAAAGATTTTTATTATATAAAATTGTCTTATCTCTGGCAGGAAAAAGTAACATGGATGATAATAACACACTTGATCCTCCCCCATGGCAACAGATGGAACCTGCTGATGATCCTGAAGCTACCCAAAAAATGCCAGTCCTCAAACAGAGCAGAATGGCCTCAGGAAGTGTACAAGAAGATATCCCCTTAGCGCCCGCTCCCAACCCACCCATTACACCATCTGGCCCCAGCTTTACGACGCCATACCCACAGAAGTTCCGCAAACAGTGGCCTTCCTGGAAGCGCATGCTAATGACATTCCTATTGCTGCTCCTGCTGCTCGGAGGTGGTGTGTTGGCTTACGCCTATTATTACTTCCAAAATAATATACAAACACCACTATCCCAATTCGTTCATCCTGTATCTCGCGGTAAAGATGAGCCGTCTGTCAATACCATTCCCTCTGATGGGAACGTGACTGGTCGAACATGGAATATCTTACTATTGGGCAGCGACAACGACGGCAAATACACATTTCCGGCTGTGCTAACCCAGGTCATGATGGTTGTGCATATCGACACCGTTCAAAATACCGTCACCCTGGTGTCGATCCCTCGCGACTCCTGGGTATACGTGCCCGATGTGGGAGGTATGCATAAGATCGACCAGGCCTTTTTCCTGGGTGCAACACAACATAGCAGTTTTGATGACGGTGTGCGCCTGGCTCGTCTGACCATTGAAAAAGATTATGGGATCAGCATTGATCGCTATGCCTGGGTTGGTTTGAATGGCTTCGCCAGGGTCATTGATACCCTGGGCGGACTCGACATCGACGTAACACATCCCGTCGTTGACGATATATACCCCGATGATACGGGCCAAAATGCCAACAATCCCTTTGACTACACGCGACTCTACCTGGCTCCAGGACCACAGCATTTGAATGGTCAACAGGCATTGGAGTATGTGCGCTCACGTCACGCTGACCTCGTTGGCGATATTGGACGAACGCAGCGGCAGCAGCAGGTTCTGCAAGCATTGAGGCAGAAACTGAATGTGAACAGCGTACTGAGCCACCTGCAACAGCTTTTTGCCGACTTAAAAGGCGCTGTATATACCGATCTTAACGAGCAGGAAATGTTAGGCTTTGCAGCCTATGGTCGGAACCTCTCGAGTAATACTATCCAGCACATCACGTTGGGTCCCGGCGATGGCAGCCAGAATTATGGCAGCTATAGCAATGTCTATGATCCCTCAGCAAGCGCAAACCAGGATGTTGTCATACCTCACTGCGAAAATATTCAACCGCTAATTAATAATATCTTTGGCCTGGGAAATGCTCAAAGCTGCAATGTGACAGGCCAATAATGCTCGTTCCCACTAGCCATGATGAGGGCCGATAATGTAGATTAACAAAATAATCCAGCTATCCGTAGGGGCCGATTTATCGCGCCCAGCGCCGATTTATCGGCCTTCACGATGGCTGCTGGGGCAAGGATCACGACCACCGTCTTGAAACCAGCAACGTCCTCTGGTATCATCTTCCCATCCCACACCTACCTTGAGCAGGTGTGGGCATTAACCTCACGCAAAGGGGGGCGTTGCCATGTCCAAACGCTTAGCGGGCTATGACTACAGTCAACCGGGTTTCTATTTTGTCACCATATGTATCCAGCAGCATCGTCTGGTGTTTGGCCATGTTGTGGATGGTCAGATGTCTTTGCGGGGTCCAGGCCAGATTACACAGTCGGTGTGGGTCAGCCTCCCGAGGCGGTTTGCCCATGTCCAACTGGATGGCTATGTCTTTATGCCCAACCATATGCACGCTATCATTGCATTGAGCGACCTGAATCCGACACACGCTGGCTCCAGAGCTAGCCTGTGGGAGATCATCCGTGTGTTCAAGGCGGCAACATCGTATGAAATGCGTCGTGGTGAAGGCAAGCCGTGGTTTGCCTGGCAAGATGGCTATTACGATTCGATTATTCGCACACAGGCGGCGTTGCAGCAGATTCGTCAGTATATTGTCACGAATCCCATGCGTTGGACCCAGGACACGTTGTATAGGCGGTACTAATCCATGATCAAGATGGTGGGGGCCGATCAATCGGCGCTGGGCGCGGTAATTCCCTCTCCCCCGGAGAGGGTGCGGCCCCTACAGCTATTTCATATACCCACCTGTTAAAATTGGTGAAAATAGTGGGAAAGCCCTGATGCCCTCCGGGCTAACACAAAATGAGTATCATCTGTGTTACAATATTTGGCAGATACTACCTCTACTAGCCAAAGGAGCCAACTTGATCGAACAGCAATGCGAGAATGCGTGTTTTCTGCAATTTAGTCAGTATCTTCAATTTCCCAAAATTACACACGGTGTTTTCACACGCCTGGGAGGTTATAGCACACTCCCCTATCAGGGGCTTAATGCATCGTATAGCACTGGCGATAGCTTTGAAAATGTCGTACGTAACCGTCTGACCGTGCTGCAGGCGCTAGGTATTCCAACATATCCCTGCGCCACGCTCTGGCAGGTTCATGGCGCCGACGTGGCTATACTCGATACAGAGCAAGAGGTGTGGGATGATTGGCGCACAGATTGGGCGCATCGTTCCTATTTCCTGGATGAACAGGAGTTAGTCTGGACCACAAAAGCGCGTCGCAAGGCCGACGCAATTATCACCAGGCAGACCGGAGTTGCGCTGGCACTTTCGTTTGCTGACTGCACCCCTCTACTGTTCTATGATCCGGAGCAACGTGTGATAGCTATGGCCCATGGAGGATGGCGCGGCACAGCCCGTGGCATTGCGCTGGCGACTGTCGAGACCATGGTAGAACGCTTTGCTTGCCAGCCGCGTAATATCCTGGCAGGGGTCGCGCCATCGATTGGTGCGTGTTGCTACGAAGTCTCAGAACGGGTACAACGCTTTTACTTAGGAGAAGAGCAGTTCGATGAGATGCCTACCCTTGAGAAGTATCGCAAGTTCGCACGGGAGTCAGCTGTCTTTTCCATAAAGCAGTTACCAGACCGTACAAGCCTGCGCCTGGATATCCGGGAAACCAACCGCAACCAGCTACTGATGGCGGGACTACTACCCGAACATATAGAGATGTCCGATATCTGCACGGGCTGCCGCTCAGATCTCTTTTTCTCGCACCGAGTCGAGGGGGGAAAAACGGGACGCTTCCCCGTTATATTGGCGTTAAAGCATACTTGATAGGAGATGCCACTTGCCTCAACCTTGCGTACGTCCTGCGACAGAACAAGACATCAACGCACTCATCACACTCTATATAGAATTCCATGAGTTTCACGTGCGAGGTATGCCGGATAGGCTGCGTATTCCAGAGATGTATGACTATACAGAACTTCGGCAGCCTCTCAAACGTATTATTGCTAGTGATAGGTCAACAATATTCGTGGCTGATGTAAGTGGCGTACTCGTAGGTTTGGCTGAAGTCTATCTGCGGCAAGATGAGCCAGCGTCAACAATGGTTACACGCACATATGGCTATCTGCAAAGCTTGATGGTGCTCGAAGCCTTCAGGCACAAGCAGGTAGGCTCGCAACTTGTCGCAGTTGCCGAACAGTGGGCCAGAGCAAAAAGGGCTAGCGAAATGCAGTTTGAGACCTGGGAATTTGAGCGAGGGCCCCTGCACTTCTATGAGGCGCTCAACTATAGAACATTGAAGAGAAGGCTAGTGAGGGACCTCTCAAAGGTGATATTATAATAGGCAAACTTAGCATTCTATCTGGTTCTTGAGAAACAGGCAGTTATGAACGACCCGGCAATTTCTATGTATGAACAACTACATGAACAGTTCGCGGCAAATATCGCCCAGGTGCGTTCCAACATCGCGCGCGCAGCGCAGCTCAGTGGACGTTCGCCCGAAGAGATCACACTGATCGCTGTCTCAAAGACAGTACCTGTTGAAGCGGTGAAAATAGCGTATAATCTAGGGGTGACTGATTTTGGTGAGAATCGCGTGCAGGAGGCGCTACCAAAAATTGCGGAGTTTCACCCGCAAGATTTGCGCTGGCACATGATCGGCCATCTTCAGAGTAATAAGGCTGGCAAGGTGATCGGTGCTTTTGACAGCGTACAGAGCGTAGATAGCCTGCACGTGGCCCAGGTATTGAGCCGGCATGCAGAGGAGCAAGGCAAACGTCTTCCTGTGCTACTGCAAGTTAATGTAGCAGGTGAGGAGAGTAAAGAAGGTATGGCGCCTGCTGATTTGCCACTGCTGGCTCGTCAAATAACGGCCTTGGCCGCTATCGAAGTACAGGGCTTGATGACAATCGCGCCTCTGGTAGAGGACCCAGAAGAGACGCGTATGGTGTTTCGGAGGCTACATAACTTGTTTGAGCGTTTACGACAAGAGTTACCAGATTGCAAGTGGCAGCACTTATCCATGGGCATGACAAATGATTACCAGGTCGCGATTGAGGAAGGGGCTACCATTGTCCGTATTGGACGGGCAATCTTTGGTGAGCGGAACTATAAGGGAGTTTCTCGATGAACATGAATTTTGAAGATATGTTGCTTAGCCGTCGTGTACGTAAGAATCATGCCCTGGAGCACGCTACCATTACTATTCTCAGCAGCATGGTTCCCACTTTGAGTGTCAGTGCCCGTTCATTTGCCAATGGCTTTATCGTCTTTGGAGATGTAGACCTGAGCCTGCTGCGCACAGCGGCCGATGAGGCGCTGCGTCGTTTACAGGCGGGTGAGGCTGAACTGGCTATTCATCCTAACTGCGGCACCAATATCGTAGTTGGTGTCTCGCTCATGACGCTTGGCACCATCCTGGGTATGGCCTCCAGCCAGACACGCACTCGTGTAGCATCTGCCGCGGCATCCTCGGTGGCAGGCCTGATGGCGGCCCGTCCACTCGGTGAATTCGTGCAGCGACACTTCACCACATTGCCCGATCTGCAAGGTGTCAGGATCAAGGATATTGTCCGTCGCCAGTTTTTAGGCTTCACTTTCATTGAAGTACATACAATACAGGAGTAAGGGTTATGTTTGGTTTTCCTCTTCCTATCATAACCTGGATCATCTATTATGGCATTGGCTTTGTCATCCTGGCGATGATTGTCCGGGCCATCGCCTCATGGTTCCGTATAGATGAACGCTACGCTTTCATACGTTTCCTGGCACGGGTTAGCGACCCTTTCATCAATCCTGTCCGGCGTATCGTCCCTCCCATGGGCATACTCGATATGGCGTTTCTTATCACGATCTTTTTGTTAAGGACGCTACAGATACTCCTGTTGCAGGGCCTGCCCAGCGGCTGGTAGGAGGGCTATGGCTGTATGCTCGTTTCTGTACGCGTCATTCCGCGCAGCAGTAAGAACGCTCTAGCATGGGAAGAGGGCATACTGAAAGTGCGCCTCACAGCTCCTCCTGTAGATGGAGTGGCTAATGAGGCGCTCGTAGCCTTCCTGGCCGACCAGCTCGGTCTGCCCAGGCGGGCCATCACCATCGTGCGAGGCACGACCGCCAGACAAAAGACCGTAGAGATCACGGGCCTGACTCTGGAAGATCTGCAACAAAAAATAAAGTCCAGGGTATAGGCTCATTACATAGATGCAGTTGGCTCAAGGCGCTCAGAGAGGGCCTTAAGCCAACTGCATCTATGTTACGAACCTTTGCTATGCTTCAGGCAATCCGGCTTGCTAGATCAACATTGGCCTAGCAGGAAACAGCCCTCGACCGACTCCATCTTAATATGCCCGAGAGGATCGACAGTCAGGATTACGATCGCTTTGTTGACAGGTTCACCATGGGCATCAAAGGAAATTTGCCCGCTGACTCCCTGGAAAGCCTGGGAACCGTTAAGCTTTAACATGGCCTGGCGGAGATCACTGCTGGTAATATTACTTTTCGTTTTGAGAGCGATGCTACTTCCCTTCAACAATGCCGTCATGGCATCATAGGAGAGAATCACATCGTTAGCGGCACGCGTATAGCCGTATTGACCGCCAGGATGCTGGCCGTTCGGATTATACGTGGCGCTATAGTCACTAAAGAAGCGTGGTTTTTGCGCTGACAGGCGCAAGACATCCCATTCATCGGGATAGGCAAAGGCCGTAAAGCGCAGGCGACTAAAGCCCGCGCGCGCACTACTGGGGTAGCCTCCCAATTCGTAGAGAGCATCACCGCCCATGATCTGAAGATTGGCATATGGGCCTGAGGTGGGTAAATCGGTGAGCAAGATACTCACGTCAGCCGCGTAGCCAGAAAAGTAGATCAGGTCAGGATTCTTGCTCTCCGCATCCTGCAGGAGCCCTGGCAAGGCGGCATGGCCCGCCTGCCCAACGGTATAGTGCTCGGTAGCAATAATATGGTTGCCATCGCCCTGAAAGGTTGTTGAGAAGTCCTGTGCAAGGCTCTGACTATAGGGATCGCCACTATCCACGAAGAGCACCACGTTTTTAGCATGTAATACCTGTTCGGCATACCTGGCACCGGCCACACCCTGTACTTTGTTGGCAGGAGCCACGCGGAAGAAGTATGGTGAGCGTCCCATCAACGAGTCACTGGATGATGTTTGCGAGATCATGGGAATGTGCGCCCGCGTTAATACATCGATTGCGGCCAGTGAGTGCGAGCTAAAGGGCCAGCCTATCACACCTACAAAGGTGGGATCATGCTGCGCTAGTTGGACGATTTGCTGCGCGACCGTCGTTGCATACTCTTTATGGTTGCCAGAATTAGCGACCAGGATACGTATCAGTGTGCCATTAGGCAGTAGATTACCGTTATTGTAGGTTGTCTGAGCCAGGTACGCTCCCTGCAAATCATCATGACCAACGCCAGCATTGTCACCCGTCATCATCGTCCCTGCAACAATCGTGATGTAAGGAACATTCGAGTTGTTATGCAGGCTCAACACGCGTTGATCCTCCAGGTAAATGAGCGATTCAGCATCGCCGGAGTCGCTGTCAAGGGCAGAATGCCAGAGCGATTCAGCGCTGATTGTGTCACCAGCTTTGAGCTTGTCGGCGGCCTGGCTTTTGAAGTTACCGCCGGGGCCATTTACTGCAAAGGCCACGGTACCGTCGCTGATGCCGATATTCTCGCCGTCGGGCGCTTTGGTCACACCGATACCATTGCCAGTGCCCGTACTGGTAGTGCCCGGTGTAGCGGTAGTGGTCGTGCCGCTGAGGCGACTGCGAATATAGGGAAAAGCAAAGAAGCTCACTGCAATCAACAGGATAACCAGGAGCAAGAGTATCAGATTGCGGGCAAAATTGCTCTTAGGCTGCCGCTGTGGCGGTACTGCGCCAACAGGTGGATACGGGCTGCTCTGCCAGCTTGGCGGCGGTGGTGGTGGCGCTACTTGTTGTCGCGGCGCCGGAGAATATGGCGTGGCTGGCGTAACAGCGGTTGGCCGCGCTTTCTGCGTTGGTTGTTGATAGGGCGCAGAGGGCACAGTGGGAGCATTGGCAGCATTCATAGCGGCCATGGGACCTGAGGTACCCAACACGTAGCTGCTGTTGGTATCCGAGACACCAAAGCGTTTGAGTAAGATATCATCGATAGCTTGCTTCATGGCGGCCGCGCTCTGGTAGCGCTGATTGGGATCATTCATCAGCGCACGATTCAGCACACGCTCTATATCCGGCGAAAGCTGAGGATTCAGCGTGCGTACTGGCGGATAAGTAAAAGGCGGATGATTGCGTGGATCGCGATTGGTCAGCAGGTGATGCAACGTCGCCGCCAGGGCATAGAGATCAGAGCGTGGGTCCGCATTACCCTGATACTGTTCAGGGGGTGCATAGCCGGGTGTACCCAGCGCCGACGTTTGTTTGCGCTGGGCATTGCGTGTGACCTCTGCGCGGGCTATACCAAAATCAACCAGGTGTGCCCGCTTATCTTTGTTGCCAATGATGATATTGGCCGGCTTGATATCCCTATGCACAATAGGAGGTGTTTCTTGCGCCAGGTAATCGAGAATGTCCAATACCTGCGAGGCATAGCCGAGCGCATCGCGCTCCTTCATGGGCTGGTTGACACGGTCCATGCGCTCTTCCAGGTTTTCTCCCTCCGCATACTCCTGGACCATAAAGTAGCGCGAGCCTTCCTGGAAGTGATCGGTCACATTTGGGATCAAGGGATGATCGAGATGGGCCAGTGTCGCTACTTCGCGTTTGAAGTTGCGTACATCTTCTTGTAGCTTGGCCGGATCGGTGTTATCCGAGATCAGTTCCTTGATGACTACAGGCTTACTATCTAAGCGAAGGTCTGTCGCCAGCAATGCTGCTCCCATACCGCCCTGTCCAAGAACCTTTTTAATGACGTAGCGCCCGCCCTGTACCCGCGACCCGGGTGTCAGTGTACGAGAATTGGAGCCAGTACCGCTAGCGGCGGCCGCGGCAACTGTAGAGGTGGGGTTGAGCGGTTTGCCGCAATTGCTACAAAAGCGCACCCCATCGCGATTTTCTGCATTACAATAGGGACATTCCATACTTCATTGCCTGCCTTCTCAGACGCATTTTTTTGAGCCTGTGTTTCTGTTTCTAACCTATCTACCTATCTCAGCAAATTATACCTGGTTTCCTGAAAAGAGTCGAGAGTCGACATACACCTATAAATACAACTATTAACGTAGAATATGTTCTCCTACTAAGGATGTACGTATTTGAGAAGCCAAAGTTAAATGGGTGCTCAGCAAAAAAAGGGAAGGCACCTCTGGGAAAGCCGCACGGCTTTGCCAGAGGTGCCTTCCCTTTTTTTGTGGTACAGGTTATCTACAGGTGCTGGTAGCGCAGCGAGATAATGCCGGGAGCAAAATGATTGGCTTTTTGCAAGTATTCCTGTTCATTTGCCTCAATCATCAGCTTATGCATAACCACGACATCACCATCAGGCAGTGGCTCAGCGGGTTGGAGACACAGCTCCATTACAGCGCATCCCCGCTCGAAGACCTTGACCAGTCCACCAGAGCCAGGGATGCGATAGACGCGGTTGTCGTAGGTAGGGCTTGGTACCTCGAGATAGCCGAATTTGATAAGCTGCTGATACTGGTTCTCAGACAGCATCTCGCGCAGTAAGACTTTGGCGCGGCTCTCAGCCGAGAGATGATCACTGACGCTGTCTTTCAGCCGACCAACACTACCATCGGGGGATTGCGAAAGGTAATAAATTGCTAGCAGTAGAAACAGCAGCCAGATACCTAGAAAGAGACTCAACGTTTCTAGCATAGCCAGTACACTCCTCGGCTACTTGGGCGCGATAATCCGGCCCGTACTCTGAAATACCAGCAACACAATAGTCTGATTATACCATATGATAAAAGCTGGTGCCATATTTACGATAAAGAAATATGTCAAAATGCTCCTTGTATAGAACATCTTAGCACTCTGCTTACAAATTACACACTCAAGCAAATTTTAGGACAGCAGGCAGGGGAGAAGACAGGTGAAAGTGGTGCCTTGACCGGGAGTGCTGGCAACAGTGATCTGGCCTCCATGCAGTTCAACGATCATTTTGACAATGGCCAGCCCCAGGCCTTGCCCGCGAGATGAACGACCAGCATGCGTGCGAGGAAGCTGGTAAAAATGCTCAAAAATGTGCTCCAGCGCATCAGCATCAATGCCGCTGCCAGTATCACTGACCTGGAGTTTTAAGAGCTTTTGCTCTTCTTCATCCACTACTATTTCAGCACTGCGCTCATCTCTATGGGAGGTAATCGAGGCGGAAATTGTGATTTGTCCACCTGCCGACGTAAAACGCAGAGCATTGCTGACCAGGTTGCGTACAACCTGCTGCATACGTACAATATCGGCATACATGGGAGGAAGATCGGCCGGGAGTTGAATATCGACAGTAACGGCATGGTCGCTTAACGTGAATTCCAGCTCTTCGACAGCGTCAGCGATGATATCCTGGAGGTTGATCACTTCACGATTTAAACGTACCTGACCGGAGTCGGCCCGTGAAATGAGTAACAAATCTTCGAGAAGTGCGTAGAGATGTTCGCTGCTGGCGCGAGCGCGTTGCACAAATTCGTGTTGCTGCTCATTGAGATCACCGGCGGTGCCCATTAAGGCAAGATCAAGGTATCCATGGATAGTGTTAAGGGGCGAACGAAGCTCATGCGCAATCGTTGAGAGGAAGTTTGCGTGCAGCCGACTTGCATCATCTATAGTTGTCACCTCGCGTGCAATGAGCAAACACAGCGCCTCATCAGCTCCTGAAACCGGCGTAATCTCTATACCTAGCGAGCGGGGAGAGCCATCGACAGTACAATTCATCTCGACATAAGGTAGAGCTCGCTGCTCTTGCAGCGCCTTTACCACCATACGGGCGTTACTGCACAACCTTTGACCGTCGGTACCCTCATGACAAAACAGTTGTAGACACGACATACCGGCTATCTGTTCTGGCTCTTTGCCAAAAAGCCGTCCAAAGGCCGGGTTAACCTCAACAAAACATGCATTCGGGCCCACAATAGCCATACCTTCTGAACTTGCCGAGAAGATAGTACGATACAGGGCCATAGAAGAAGTATTGACGGTCATAGGTATCCTTCATTCATATATCTGCATAAGACACCAGCCAGGAATACGCTTATATTTTTTTTGCTGGTAACTGTTCAGATTCCCCTCCCGGCTTGACTCCTCAGCGCCTGCAGCTCTCCAATAGAGAAAAGCCACCGCAGGTGGCGAGGGGACCTGAATAGTTACTTCTGCAGCAAGAAAAATACACACCTGCTTCTACCCTGATGAAGAGATGCTTCTCTTCGCTAATGCGGGCTATAGAGAAAAGTAGCTGAATTTCACTCTCCAAGCAGTATAGCATTGACTTGGCACAACGTCGAACAGATGAGCAAGATGGGCTAGTACGCTAAGGGGTGGATGGATGAATTATGGGCATGGTAATCGCGCTGCTGATAGATGTAGGCAAAGAGACCTCTAATGGCAGAGTGAAGACAAAGCTCGCACCACTATAGGGTTTGTTCTCAGCCCAGATTCTGCCTCCATGGGCCTCGACAATGGCGCGCACAATGGCTAAACCCAGGCCGCTGCCGCCGGTAATAGCCTGGCGTGAGGAGTCGGCACGGTAAAAGCGCTCAAAAACACGGGGCAAGGCATCCGTAGGAATACCTTCACCGCTATCAGTCACTGCTACCTCCACATACGCGCCCCGTTGGACCGCTTCGATTGTCACGCTTCCTCCAGGAGGAGTATGACGCAGGGCATTGTCACACAGGTTGGAGAAGACACGCACCAGCATATCAGGGTCCGCGTAGACAATAGGCAGGTTGTAAGCGATAGTATTAATTGGCTCTACATTCACACGCTCAAACTCAGTTGCCAGGGCAGCAAGTACTTCATCCACGAGGGCAGCCAGGCGTACAGCCCTCGACTGCGGTTGCATAGCTCCACCCTCGACCTTGGCCATCATATGCAGATCTTTGACCAGGCGGCGCAAACGCAGGGTTTCGCGCACAATAATGCGTCCCGTGGCTTCATAGTCTTCGCGGCTCTGATTCACGCCGTCAACCAACGACTCACCTAAACCGGCAATCGCAGTCAGAGGTGATGCCAGATCATGGGTGATATTCATTATCAGCTCGCGCCGCCAGATTTCTTGCTGCTCCAGCTCGCTGACATCGCTGGCCAGCTTTAACGCCATCTCGTTAAAGGTATTAGCAAGCTCCTCCAGTTCGCTATGGGTATTCACGCGTACCTGCGTATTATAGTCACCCTGTGCCAGTATACGTGTGGCTTCTGTCAGTTTCGCCAGGGGCAGTGTAATCGTACGGGCAAACAGGATGGCAGCCAGGGCAGCCAGCACAACAATGACCAGCGAGGCAAGCAGGACATATTGGCCCACCGCGGAGATGAAGGGAGGAAGCGTGTTCTCCGCTGCTGAGCGCGGAGTCACAACCAGTACTCCTACCACGGGCGCACCTACCTGACCGCCCATGAAGATAGGGTCCACGACGAAGGGACGGGGCAGCGCAATTGGACCACCAGATCCTAATTCACCTGCCGAGATGATACCTCGCTGGCTGTTAACAATCGCATCACGCAAACTCTTAAGATCGCCTTTATGCAGACCTGGATCAGCCAGAGCCACGGCAAAAGCCGATAGCGCGTTGCGGCCGGGCCCCAGGCGGGGATAGACAGGCACATTATGGTGATTGAGCACCACGATAAGGTACTGTTCGCCCTGGAAGTTCTGCTCTAAGACATTGGGGAAGGTATTCGCGGCCGCCTTGCCCAGGCTACGGCTCTGCGGGTAATTCATTCCTATCCGCAGAGCGCTATCTGAGGTAAAACTATGCAAGCGGTTACCCTCATCGATGCCATAATAGTGCAGAATAGCCAGGATAACCGATAGTGCCAGCAACGTCGTCACAAGAAGCACAATAATCATCGAGCCTAATACCAGGCGCCAACGTATGCTCTGCCACCAGCGTATATGCATAACCTTTCCTCTATGATTGTGATGCGGGTATTTTTGCCTTGACTTCAAAGCGATAACCTACGCGCCAGACGGTTGTGATATAACGTTGTTCAGTATTCGCCTCCAGCTTCTTACGCAGGGCGCTGATATGGACATCGATCGTGTGCCCATCACCGAGATAATCATAACCCCAGACTTTATTCATCAGTACCTCACGTGTAAAAACACGACCTGGTGCGCCTGCCAGTAATGTCAGCAGGTCAAATTCGGTAGGGGTTAGCGACACTTCATTCCCCTGTACCTCGACCCGGCGGGCCGGTATATCAATGCTCAAACCGGAGAAATGCAAGACCGTGTCGCCTGAAACGGCAGCAGGCAAAGCGCTGCCCGCAAGCGGGAGAACCTGCTGCGCCCCAGCGCCAGCAGCGCTCGCTACACTTGTCCTGCGCAAGATGGCTCGTACTCTACTCACAAGTTCGCGCGGGCTAAAGGGCTTAACAAGATAGTCATCGGCCCCCAATTCGAGACCTTGAATACGGTCATCCTCGCTGCCGCGCGCAGTCAGCATGAGAATGGGCGTTTTTGACCATTGGCGAATGCGGCGACAGACCTCAAAGCCGTCGATAGCCGGCAACATGATGTCCAGAATGACCAGGTCGGGATGTTCGCGCGCATGCAGCGCCAGTCCGTCCGCCCCATCCCTGGCAATTACAACATCATAGCCTGCATCTTTTAAGTAGAGATTCAGCAGGTGAATGATCCCTGCTTCATCTTCAATTATAAGAATTTTTTGCGCCATCTATCGTTCTCCGGCATATGCAGCTTGTCAAATGTATGCAGTATTTCATTTGTACTAATAGTAGCATATGTCAGTGGCTAGCGTGTACTCGAACACGACCCTTCTACGCTTCCTGACAAATCTTGAGCAAATCTTGAACTTTACCATACAAATTCTTCATATTCAGCAAGTATACTACGAATATCACACAGGATATAGGCTTGACGTCGGATTAAAAGAACTCGGCTAGCGCAAGGCCAATACATGTCAAAGAAGCGGTTCATGGTGTAGGGTAGTGTATTGACCGCAAGGCTAGCTCTATAAAGATAGAAAATATATGCAAAGTCGTAAAATATTAATGATCGGCGGTATATCCGCCCTGGTATTACTAAGCATACTCTTTGGAGCGTTTTTTGCCGGTCCACTATTGGCTTCCGCCAATGGGAGTTCGACGGCAAACGCTACAGCAACGACCAATCCATATTGCGAGCAGTACCTGCAGGACCTCGCACATCGCTTGAATGTCCCGGTCAGTACGCTGCAACAGGATACGCTGGCGGCGCGAGAAGATGTAATCAACCAGATGGTCAAGGACGGCAAATTGACGCAGTCGCAGGCCGCTACGCTTAAGCAGCGCCTTGCCTCACATAAGGCATGCAGTGGCAAAGGCAGTCAGGATGCACACTTCATTCTTGGGCAGTTCCTGAAAAAGTACCGTTCAGATATAGCTAATGAAATTGCCCAGGGTCTTCACCTGAGCACCAACCAACTTAAGGCAGACTTGAAATCGGGCAAGAGCTTAAGCGATGTTGCAGCCACCCAGCATGTCTCGGCGGCGCAATTGCATACATTAGTCACAAACGCTATCCAGGATGCTCTCCACAAGGCTGTGAGCGCAGGTGATCTGACCTCGGAGCAGGCCAACACCTTTACCCAGTACATACAAAAGCATCCCGGCTACCTGGATCGCCTGCTGGATAAGCGCTTAGGTAAGTAGCGTAGGTTGAACGTAGTGATCGCCAGGTGAGAAGCCGCGATCACTGTCGGGCTCTCGCTATACAGAAGAAGGTAGGCTTGCGCAGATACCCACCTTCCTTCTTCTCTCTCGTGCTACAGAAAGGGTAGGGATGGCCTGGTAAACCATACCTACCCTTTCACCATCTCCAGCAAATTCTCGATTTCGGTGCAAAAATTGATGAGCTTGCACATTGATCT
>JACZCU010149553.1_pt1 | contig 15423 bp, 12 predicted proteins | sample 8641851 | NCBI WGS metagenome assembly JACZCU01 (sample SAMN15324605, study PRJNA640507) | soil metagenome | isolation source: monocropping sugarcane control | place: China: Luxin town, Laibin City, Guangxi Province | collected 2019-07-25 | depth 10cm m | reverse complement strand
TTTTCCCTTTATTTGCTTCTCACTTCTACGTTAGCTAGCTCTTCTAGCACTTTCATTAGCGATGTATAGTCTTCACGGCCAAATCCTTTGGCGCGTGCCATTTCATACATTTGACGTGAAAGGGCAGTCATCGCAACAGGTACACGATTCTCGGCGGCCAGGTCCAGGGCAAGCCCCAAATCTTTATGCAATAAGTCGGTCATAAAGCCGGGCTGGAAGCTGCCGTTGAAAGCACGGAGGGGAAATTGATTGGAAAGTTGCCAACTTGCACCGCTACTGACTTCGATGATCCTGGCCATGGTATCCACATCTGCCCCTGCTTTGACTCCTAATACGAATGCTTCTGCTATGGACGCTGCGATAGTGCCACTAAGAATATTGTTAACGATTTTGACGACTTCACCTGCGCCATGTGGTCCGACGTAAAAAATATTCTCTTTTTTGCCCATTGCCTCAAGCACTGGTTGCACTTGCTCGAATATTTCACGTTCGCCACCTACCATGATGGTGAGGGTGCCATTCACTGCACCCTGAGAACCGCCGCTGACAGGAGCATCTAGGAAATGAATACCCCGGCTGGCAGCTAACTCTGCCAGTTTACGGCTCATAGCAGGAGCGATGGTACTCATATCAATAATGATCAGTCCTTTGCGAGCTCCCTCGAGTATGCCCTGTGGTCCTGCTACTACCTCTTCAACCTGTTCTGAGTTTGGTACCATCGTGATCACCACGTCTGATGCGATGGCAACCGCCCGGGCAGAAGGAGCGAGCCTGGCTCCGGCCTGAAGTACCTCCTGCACCTCTGGTTTTTCGGGATGCCGGGCGAAAATAGTGACGTTGTATCCAGCCTTCAAAAGATTAAGCGTCATGGGACGTCCCATGACTCCAATACCGATAAATCCAATCTGCATAAATATACTTCCTGTGTTTATATGTTGCTAAACTACTATTGTTTACTCCATCTCGACGATGGCAGCTCCACCTTTGACAACATCTCCCTCCTGGACGTATATCCTTCGTACCTTACCTGTATATGGGGCAGCGATGGTATGCTCCATCTTCATGGCACTGAGGATAACAAGTACCTGGCGTTGTTCGACAGTGTCGCCATCGTGGGTCTGTACCTTAACGATAGTGCCAGCCATTGGTGCGGCAAGTACTTTTTGCATGTGGGCTGTATGACTACCGCGCGCAGCAGCTTCAACAGAAGGTGGTTGGTGCCGTTCTAATGCATAGACCTGGCCCCGGAAAAAAACCCGGGTCTCATTTTCGACATGCTGGATGTACGTACGAGCCTGATTAGCACCTCGTCGCAGCCATACAAGGTTGTCATTGCCGAGCACATACACTATATTTTCTGTTGGCTGGTTGTTGACCTGGACATTCCATGTGTCCGTTCCATTACTTGTTGGCTCGAGAGCGACACTATACTCTTTATCCTGGAATGTATAGGTTATGCGGCGCCTCTCACCTATCATACGCCATGGCCCGAGTCTTTGCCAGGGTGTCTCACCTTTTGGTTTAGCAGATGGCGTATAGCCATTATAACTACTGCCTGCGTCGGCGCTGTCCCTATTATCAAAGAGGGCTGCTGCTATCAAAACCTCTTCGGGTATGATGATGTTCTCTTGAGATACGTTTTCGCCTACCAGGTCGTGTTCATATAGGAAACCGGTGTGGGTGAGTCCATCTTGAAAAGCGGGATGAGCAGCAATACTGGTAAGTAGAGATGCGTTGGTCTTAACACCGAGTACCGCGCTTTGCTCTAAGACGTGCTGCATACGCGCGATAGCAGCTGGGCGATCTTCCGCATAGACGATCAATTTAGCGATCATTGGATCATAAAACTGGGTGATTTCGTCGTTACTCTCGATGCCGCTATCTATGCGTATGCCTGGTCCCACAGGTTGAATAAAGCGTTTGATGGTACCTGTGGATGGCAGGAAATTCTGGCCGGGATCTTCCGCATAGAGGCGCATCTCGATGGCATGACCACGCGGACGTATTTGTTCCTGCGTCAATTGAAGTGGTTCACCTGCCGCTATGCATAGTTGGTGACGCACAAGATCAATACCAGCGACAAGTTCGCTGACTGGGTGTTCGACCTGAAGTCGCGTGTTCATCTCAAGAAAATAGAAGTGCCTATCAGCATCAAGTATAAATTCCACCGTACCGGCGTTAACGTAACCAGCTGCTTTAGCGATACATACTGCGGTGGCACCCATTTCAGCCCGAAGTGTTGGTGTGAGCGCTACGGACGGACTCTCTTCGACGATCTTTTGATGACGCCGTTGAATAGAGCATTCGCGTTCACCAAGATGAATGAGATTGCCAAAGGTATCACCCAGTATTTGTATTTCAACGTGGCGCGGCTGCTGTATCAGGCGTTCGAGAAATACAGTATTGTCCCCAAACGCTGCAAGCGCCTCGCGTCGTGCACCTGCTAATTGTGTTGCGAAGTTAGCGGAGCTATACACCTCGCGCATACCTTTGCCACCGCCACCAGCAGAGGCTTTAATGAGCAGAGGGAAACCAATACGTTCAGCTTCTCGCACTAGTACGGCATCATCCTGGCTATCGCCATTATAGCCAGGAATGATTGGCGCATTCACCTCAAGCGCCAGGCGTTTGGCAGCTATTTTAGATCCCATCAAGCGCATTGCTGTAGCAGGTGGTCCAATAAAAACAATGCCAGCAGCGGTACATGCCTCGACGAAGTCTGCATTTTCGGCGAGGAAACCGTAGCCGGGATGGATAGCCTGTGCTCCGCATTGCCGGGCTATTTGAACTAGCGCGTGCATACGTAAATAGCTTTGGGTTGCAGGTGCAGGGCCAATAGCATAAGCTTCATCGGCCTTGCGAACATGCAGGGCATTACGATCGGCATCAGAATACACTGCTACCGTGCGAATGCCCATCTCACGGCATGTTGCCATGATGCGAACGGCAATCTCTCCCCGGTTGGCAATCAATATTTTTGTAAACATATAAAATAGTACCCAACTTCTTTGGTAGGTTTGACAAAGTATTTCTTGTGACGCTGTTAATCCTCTGTGGGGCCGAAGTAAAGGTATATACGCATACTTCAAAATCGATACACGGCCTGTGTTTAATCTTACTATATTCACGTTTGTTCTGCCAAATAGTAAGAAACTTATTATGAAACGCCGATCTAAAGCATATCGTGTAACCTATAGCGAGTGAAGAGGAAATATTTTCTGTGAAGAACTTCTACTAAGTAATAGTAAAGATATCTTTACTAAAAGACTATCTAAAAACAGGAGGAGGTAATGCAAGTGACTCAGGGCAATCACCAAAGCCAGCCTCTTTCCCTGGTACGTAATCAATCCAAATTATCACAATCTAAATATAGAAAAACACAGGTAAAATATAGCAAAATCCGTATAGCAATCCTCTATCTGGTAAATATACCTTTGATAGGCTTGATGATAAGGATTGTTCGCATTACCTGGAGAGTGCTGTCTTTTCTTATTACTGTAATGAACCGCAAGAAGGTAAGCCAGGCGCAAAAAATAAACCAGGCCCACATTATGACTGTCGAACAAGCAACTTTGCCAGTGCCTGTCAAGCCTACACAAGAGCAAGAACTACAAGATCATTTCCTGGCGATGGCTTCGCACGAACTGAAAACTCCCATGACAACGATTTTGGGCCAGGCTCAGCTTTTGTTACGCCGCCTATCACGCATGCCAGAGTTATCATCCGAACTAGTGACCATGCGTGCTGCGCTGGAAAGCATTGATACGCAGACTCGCCGCATGAATAATCTTGTAGATGATTTGCTTGATCTCTATAACATCCGCTCGGGTAAAATTCAGTTACGGTTGATGACGTTTGACCTGGTCGAGATGTGTCGTGAAGTTGTTGAAGAACAGCGTGCGCTAACAGGTGGCATAGTAAAGCTTAATGCTCCTCAACATCCAGTTATGTTGAATGCAGATAATGACCGCCTGCGCCAGGTTGTGACTAACTTAATCAGCAATGCTATTGCATACTCTTCCCCAAGTGAATCGGTCAAAGTATTGGTAGATCAACATCGAGATATCGGCATTATAGAAGTACAGGACCGTGGTTCAGGAATACCTGTGGATCAGCAGACACACATCTTTGAGCCATTTTATCGCGGCTCACGCGCTCAGTCCAACTCAAAAAGCGGCCTTGGTCTTGGCCTGGCTATTTGCAAGGATATTGTTGAGAGACACACTGGTCGTATCTGGTTTCGCTCTCGCCCGGGTAAGGGTAGTACATTCGTCGTAGAACTACCTTTAAACAAGCATCCGATTGAGACGGTGCATTAACTTAATGAACTGTTCATAATTAACTTGTGCTCTCGAGACTGATAACCCAATGAGGTTTTCTTTTCTCCAGGAACGAGCGTAGTCCTTCCTGCCCTTCAGCGTTCACTCGCAAAGCAGCGATCGTCTCAGCTGTATATTTACGTGCTGTATCGTGATCCATTTGCCCTACGTTAAGTGCCAGGGTTTTGCAGACCCGTAAAGCCAGGGGGCCGCTGCTCAACAACTCACGTAATGTTTTCTCGACAGCGGTGTCGAGTTCTTCGCGTGGAACAACTGTATGCACAAGGCCAATTTCGCGAGCACGTGCTGCGCTAAAGCGTTCTCCTGTCACAAAGAGCACACGTGCGTGCGTTACACCGATTTTGCGAACTACATAAGGAGAGATAACGGCTGGGGCTATACCCAGCTTCACTTCGCTAAAGGCAAGGCGCGCATTTTCAGCTGCAATAACAATGTCGCAGACCGCGATTAAGCCAACTCCTCCACCCATAGCCGTACCATTGACACGAGCCACCACCGGACAAGGAAAGGCATTGATGGTATCGAAGAGATCAGCCAGGTGCAGGGCATCGTTCACATTTTGTTCCTGGGTCAATAGCGCTGATTCTTTCATCATACTCAAGTCAGCGCCCGCACTGAACGAAGGTCCATCACCCGTCAGAACGACGGCATGGAGCTTTTCATCAGTAGCCAGATCGCTAAAGGCAGATTGTAAGTCCTGGATAAGTTGCCCGTTAAAGGCATTGTGCACTTCTCCCCGGCGCATAGTGATAGTGGCGATTTTATCCTGGAAGCTGCGTTCTACGCTGATATGTGTATATGGCATCTAATAGCTCTCCCTAACTCTTACCTAAAGATATGCCTGCGGTTTTTGTTCATTAGAATGACACTATCACATCCTGAACACGCCAAACGGCGTATCTGGCATAGGAGCGTTCAATGATGCGGCAATACCCAGGGCTAACACTGTGCGCGTATCGCGCGGGTCAATAATACCGTCATCCCATAGGCGGGCAGTGCTATAATAGGGATTACCTTCTTCCTCATATTTATCCAGAATGGGCTGTTTGAATGCGGCTTCCTCTTCGCTGCTCATACTTTTGCCGCGAGCCTCCAGGCCCTCCCTACGCACGGTTGCCAGCACGCTTGCCGCCTGTTCTCCACCCATGACCGAGATACGTGCATTTGGCCACATCCATAGTTGGCGTGGTGAATAGGCGCGTCCGCACATACCGTAGTTGCCAGCTCCAAATGAGCCGCCAATAATCACAGTAAATCGTGGTACGGGGGCGTTGGCCACGGCCATGACCATTTTAGCTCCATCCTTGGCGATGCCACCATTCTCGTACTGACGACCTACCATGAAGCCGGTAATGTTTTGGAGGAAGATCAGCGGCGTCTGGCGTTGAGCGCAGAGCTCAATGAAGTGAGTTGCCTTCAAGGCGCTCTCAGAGAAGAGAATGCCGTTGTTAGCAATGATACCTACTGGGTAGCCCATGATCCTGGCGAAACCACAAATCAATGTTGTTCCATACAGCTCTTTAAATTCATGAAATTTACTGCCATCAACGAGGCGCGCGATGACTTCACGTACATCATAGCTCTTGCGGTTGTCTGTGGGGATGATCCCCAGAAGATCGTTAGGATCATGGAGCGGTGGCTCCGCTGCGGCTATCTCCCAGGGAATATATGTGCGGCGATTCAGATGTGAGACAATGCTGCGGCAGATGGCGAGGGCATGCTCATCATTTAACGCATAATGGTCGGTCACACCAGATATACGTGAGTGTACATCGGCTCCTCCAAGTTCTTCCGCCGTAACTTCTTCACCTGTTGCCGCTTTGACCAATGGTGGTCCACCCAGGAAAATCGTGCCGTTGCCACGCACAATCACTGTTTCATCGCTCATTGCCGGTACGTAGGCTCCTCCCGCAGTGCAGGAACCCATAACGGCTGCGATTTGCGGGATACGCTGGCTCGACATACGGGCCTGGTTATAGAAGATGCGGCCAAAGTGATCACGATCGGGGAAAACGTCAGCTTGTAAAGGGAGAAAGGCACCGCCAGAATCAACCAGGTAAATACACGGCAGGTGGTTCTGTTCGGCAATTTCTTGCGCTCGAAGATGCTTCTTCACCGTTATGGGATAATACGTGCCTCCTTTGACGGTTGCATCGTTGGCGATGATCATGCACTCCTGCCCTTCAACCAGGCCGATACCAGTAACAATACCTGCCGATGGCGCATCGTTGTGATACATATCCCACGCTGCCAGGGGGCTTAATTCCAGAAAAGGAGTATCGGGGTCACAGAGCAAATGGATGCGTTCACGAGCCAGGAGTTTATCGCGTTTGCGATGTTTCGCGATTGCATCCTCACCTCCACCCAACTGTACTTGCTGGATGCGTTGACTGAGTTGATCTAGCAGTTGCTGAAAATGTTGTGCTCTTTCTTGAAATTCGGAGCTATTGCGATCTATATGTGTTTCCAGGATGCCCATGCGTTAATTTCCTCTCGACAGCATTGTCTTTGGGGACCCAACGATGCCTCGCGGTCCTCTTTTAGTGCTTGCAGCATAGCACCGTCTGTTAAGAGGCGTCAAGTTAAAGTGACATCTACCCCATGGCTAGAAGCCAGGGGCTTCCTCTCATCGCTGAGAGGCTTTCCTGCTTCGCGGAGGCTTGCCTGATTTGGTTTTCACCGCGCCAGGTCTTACGGCCTCTCCACAGGCAGCAACCGCAAGTCCTGCGGCCAAAATGTTCTGTGCAGCATTGATATCACGGTCATGGGCCACGCCACATTCAGGGCAGATCCAGTGACGGACATCAAGGGAAAGAGAGTCGAGAACATGCCCACAGTCAAAGCAACGCTTGGAGGAAGGATACCACTTGTCAATTTTGACGAGGGTTCGACCATACCACTCTGCTTTGTATTCCAACTGCCTGACAAACTCACTCCATCCCACATCAGAGATAGCTTTAGCGAGGCAGTGGTTAGCAACCATGTTCTTGACTTGCAAACTCTCGACGCATACGACTTGGTTCTCGCGTATGACATGAGTCGAGAGCTTGTGTTGATAGTCTTTTCTTCTATCAGCCATCTTTTGATGGATACGAGCCACTTTGAGACGGGCTTTATTGCGGTTCTTGGAACCTTTTTTCTTCTTGGCATGCTGCCTTTGAGCGTGCGCAAGCTTCTTTTCGTCCCTGGCAAAATACTTGGGATTGCCGTGTGTCTGACCATCGGATGTGATGACCATCGACTTCAACCCAAGGTCAAGCCCTATCATCTTGGGAGGAACTTCCAGTGGCTTGATGTCCTCCTCCACCAAGATGGAGATGAAATATCGCTCAGCCTCATCTTTTGTGACGGTAACACTACTGGGCTTGCATCTGTCAGGAAGCGAGCGATGGAATGTGATGTCAAGAGGAGTATCCATCTTGGCAAGGGTAAGAGAGCCCGCTTTCCATGTGAAGGCATTGCTTGCATAGGTAGCCGATTGCTGATTGTGTTTCTTTTTGAAAGTAGGATAGTTGGCCCGACCTTCAAAGAAGTTGCGAAAGGACTTATCAAGATGTCTGAGGGACTGTTGGAGAGGAACAGAAGATACCTCATTCAACCACATCGTTTCTTCCTGCTTCTTAAGCAGGACCATGCGCTCTGCTGTGCCTTCGTAGTACAGCCGCTCACCACGTTGGTAGTAGGCATCAGTACGCTCACGCAATGCCCAGTTGTAGACGTAGCGACAACATCCGAAGGTTTGCGCCAGGATATGCTTTTGTTCATCATTCGGATAGAAGCGATACGTGTAGGCTTTCTTCTGTTTCATGCTTTACAGTGTAGCACACATGCCGTAAAGAGTCAACAGTATCCCCGCCCTATCCACCCGAAACAAGGAACGCGCCTTCTCTCCCCGGGACTGAAGTCCGGGGTTTTACGGCGCGGTTTGATAACGCCACCTAAAAATTTGACCATTAGATGCTACTTGAGATACAGGCAACAGTGCTTCGTAAATTTTACAATCTTTTTGAAGGTGTTTGTGTCGTATTACCTCATGTTCCTCATCAGGAGGACGATTCTCAAGAATCACAATCGTATTTTCAACAGCAGCATCTTGAAAGAGACGTACTCCTGGAAAAAAATCAACATGATGCCTCAATAACGCTCTAGAAAGAATGTCGTCAGCCATTACCTCTTCTGTTTGACACCATAAATGTTGACATATGGTAAGAGATCTGGTATAACTTCTTTTGTTAGATCGAGGCGATAGGGCGATGGTTCTCAGGGGGTAGGGTGACGGTTATTAAAAAATCAAAACACCAACGATCTTCGCGAATCGGTCTGTAGAGCCAATCTTCTTCGGGTGTGGCCAAGCGGTAAGGCGCCGGTCTTTGGAACCGGTATTCCTAGGTTCGAATCCTAGCACCCGAGCCAATTATTCTATTGGACTGGCGTCATAAATTTTTGTTGTGATTATTTATGCTGCTTGTTTACCCCCAAGAAATGAGATAAAAGAAAAAGGATTTGTACATCCAATTATGAATACATATGCGACCGTAGTACTTGCAGCCGGCAAAGGTACTCGGATGCGTTCAACATTGCCAAAGGTACTTCATCCGTTAGCAGGTGTGCCCCTACTTGTCCATGTGCTCGATGCTATTGAGGCTATTCCCTCCACTAAAACGTTTGCTAGTCATACGGCTTTGACTTCTACTCACCGCCCTGTAGTTGTGCTCGGGCATGAAGCTGCCCAGGTGGAGTCTGTCATTGGACAACGCTGCCAGTATGCTCTGCAAGCAGAACTGCTAGGGACCGGGCATGCCCTTCTATCAGCACAACCTGCCGTTGATGCATTAGACCCGCTACCTCAGACGATTCTCGTCTGCTATGGCGATACACCACTCATCAGTGCTGAGATGTTGGCGCGTGTGCTAATTGAGCACTTGACACGCCAGGTAACAATTACATTCCTAACCGGGCAAGTCACCGGACCCAGTGATTATGGCCGCGTAATACGTGATAGCGAGGGCCGTGTACAAGAGATCGTTGAAGTCAAACGTGCGACCGAAGAGCAGAAATGCATCCGTGAAGTCAATTCAGGTGTGTATTGTTTTGATCGTGCCTGGCTCTGGCCAATGCTGCATGCTCTACCGCGAAATGCCGTGGGCGAATACTATCTCACGGATCTCATTGGCATAGCAAGCAGGCAAGGATGTGAGATTGCGACGGTTACAGGTTCGCTCGAAGAGACGCTTGGTATTAATAACCGGGTACAACTGGCTGCTGTAGAACGGTTATTGCGCCAGCGTATCCTTGAGCAGCACATGTATGACGGAGTGACAATTATTGACCCGGCAACTACCTATATAGATTCCGGTGTTACTATAGGTATAGATACAGTTATCTTGCCGGGCACAATGATTACAGGTAAGACGCGGATTGGCTCTGCTTGCCGCATTGGGCCTGGGACTACTATCGATCATTCGATTGTCGGTGATAACTGCGTTATACGTAATTCGGCTTTGGAGGAGACAATACTTGAAGAAGGCGTGCAAGTAGGACCTTTTAGCCATTGTCGTCCAGGAGCTTATCTTGCGCGTAATGTGCGTATGGGCAACTTCGCAGAAGTAAAAAATTCGTATGTAGGTGCGGAGACGGATATGCATCACTTTAGCTATCTAGGTGATGCAACCGTGGGTGAGCATGTGAATATTGGGGCTGGTACGATTACATGCAATTATGATGGAAAGCGCAAAAACCATACAAATATTGGCTCAGGAGCATTCATTGGAAGTGATACAATGTTAGTGGCTCCTGTCAATGTTGGCGAACACGCGGCTACAGGTGCTGGTGCAGTTGTAAATAAAGATGTTCCGGCGGGGGCATTAGTAGTTGGTGTTCCGGCGCGTGTGTTACGCATATCTCAACCCGTCGAAAGCTCTCCAGAAGAGAGCAACAAAAAGGAGTAAGGGTTGTTATGGACGGCAGTGACTTAGCAAGTATAGCCGCCAGTATCGTTTTTCAAATGCCACAATTTACATCAGCTATGTGGTTACAACTCATCATTCTGCTGGTGTCTCTGTTCCTTTGTGCGATGGCCTCGGCAGCTGAAACTGCGCTCACTTCGATCAGTCGTATCAAGTTGAAGAACCTGGTTGAGGAGGGTGATCAAAAGGCTATTGAGATTGATCGCTTGCTCTCCAATCCCAATAAGTTGCTTTCTACTATTCTAGTTGTCAATAGTGTGGCTGTTATCGTTGCTTCAAGTATGGCCACGGTGCTTGCCTTGCAATTATTTGGCAGCCTGGGTGAAATCATCGAGACGATCCTCATCTCTATAGTGGTCTTGATTTTTTGTGAGATTACGCCAAAGACTGCCGCTGTGCAGAACCCCTTGCGCTGGGCGCGCATCTTTGTCAATCCTGTGCGGGCCGCTGCCTGGCTATTGACGCCTATCGTATGGTCTTTAGGCGCTATTACTAACTTCCTTGTGCGTATTGTTGGCGGACAGATGAAACATCGTGGCCCCTTCGTAACTGAGGAAGAATTGCGCCTACTGGTGACCGTAGGTGAAGAGGAAGGTGTGCTCGAAGAGGAAGAGACGGAGATGATTCATAGCATCTTCGAATTTGCCGACACCACCGTACGCGAAGTAATGATACCGCGTATAGACATGGTGACCTTAGAGAGTGACGCGACTGTTGATGATGCGGTGGATCTGGCCTTAGAAGCGGGCTTCTCACGCATACCGGTCTACGAAGAGAACATCGATAATATTATCGGCGTATTGTATACCAAGGATATGCTCAAACAACTACGCGAAGGGCACGATAACTTGCTTATCCGTGACCTTGTCCGCCCTGCTTACTTCGTACCGGAAACGAAGAAACTGGATGACTTGCTACGTGAGATTAAGCAAAAGCACGTGCATATGGTAATTGTTGTTGACGAGTATGGTTCGGTAGCGGGGCTGGTGACCATCGAAGACCTGGTCGAAGAGATCGTTGGCGATATTCAAGATGAATATGACCGCGAAGAGAAGCTCTATGAACAGGTTAACGAAAATGAATTTATCTGCGACGCCAAAATCTCCATTGAAGATTTCAATGAACTAATGGGGCAAGAATTGGATGACAGAGATTATGAGACGTTAGGTGGTTTCTTGTATGCCCAGCTCGACAAAATACCTAACGCGGGTGATACCATTACGTTTAATAACTTGATTTTTACGGTATTAGCCACGCGCGGGCGGCGTATTACCAAGGTCAGTGTAGTACGTAAGGTTGATCAGCAGGCAATGACAGATGAAAAAGGGGAAGCACAAAAATCCGGTCCATTCCTGCTGCCTGCACCTGGCGAAACGCAGGGGACAGGCAGAAATCGGGATAATAAGGGTACTCCGGAACAACCATCACCCTTTGAGTACAGGGGAGCATAATATATGCTGCCACATTCTAGCAATCTCCCCACCTTTGTACGTATCGTCGAAGTCGGTCCGCGCGATGGCTTGCAAAATGAGAAAGCACTGATCCTCACCGAGCAGAAAATCCAGTTTATTCATATGCTTGCCGCCGCGGGCTTACCCGTTGTCGAGGCAACATCCTTTGTAAGCCCTCGTGCTATTCCTCAACTCGGTGATGCCAATGCAGTTATGACCGGTCTGACACGTCTGCCGGCAACCCAGTATCCTGTACTTGTACCTAATCTAAAGGGTATGGAGCGGGCCCTGGAAGCCGGAGTGCGCTCTATTGCGGTTTTTACTGCTGCGAGCGAAAGTTTTACGCGTCATAACATCAACGCTACCATTGCTGAAAGCCTGGCAAACTTCCGGCCAGTGGTAGAACTGGCCCAACGTGAAGGGATAGCGGTGAGGGGCTATATATCAACTGTTTTTGGCTGTCCCTATGAGGGCCGCGTAGCCCCGGAGAGGGTGCTCGACGTGGCCTTAGCTTTGCTGGAGATGGGCATCAGTGAGCTTTCATTGGGAGATACAATCGGTGTAGCCACGCCGAACCAGGTAGAAGAGATTATAGAACTGCTACATCAGCAAGGCAATATTCCCCTGGATCGCCTTGCTGTACATTTTCACGATACGCGCGGTACCGCTCTTGCCAATGTACTCATGGCTCTACAATCAGGTATTAGCATCGTTGATGCTGCTGCCGGTGGCCTGGGAGGATGTCCCTATGCTCCTGGCGCAGCAGGTAATCTTGCAACTGAAGATCTACTATACATGCTGCATGGTATGGGTATTCAGACAGGAGTCAATCTGGATAAAGTGGTTGAGGCTACACGTTTTATCGCTCCTCTACTAGGCCATGCCCCAACAAGCAAATATTATCAGGCGGCTATGAGCGCTTGCGATCCTGCATAGGAGCTAAACCTGTATCCTGTCGTTTATTGCTTAGTGCCTCTCCAGGTATTGAATGGCGCTCGCTAATTGATTATCTCCACTTGTAAGGATTTGTTGTTCGTTCATATGGTCTGAATTTTCGTCGGTGGGTGTCAAGATGTTGGCATTGGGTGCCAGTTTGACCTCAATGTTAGGGTGTATGCCATTGTCTCGAATAAAACTTCCTTTAGGCGTCAACCATTCTTGAGTGCCTAGCAGAATAGCTGATCCATCGGAGAGGGTATACTCCTCCAGTACAGTACCGGTGCCGAATGTTTTTTCACCTATAAGAATGGCCCGCTTGTTATCCTGCAATGCACCAGAGACAATTTCTGCTGCGCTGGCCGTGTCGCCATTGATCAATACGACAATAGGATCTGTTGTATCGACTGTACTGCCTGTGACGGCGTAGGGAGTGCGCTTGCCTGAGCTATCCTGCTCTAATAGCACATTGCCAGATGGTATAAACTCGCTGGCAGTATCGACCGCTTCACTGAGGTAGCCACCTGGATTTTCACGCAGGTCAAGGATGATTTTGCGCGCACCAAGCTTTTTGGCCTGCTGAATGGCATTTCGTAGATCAGTGGAAACGCCCGATGAGAATTGGATTATTTGAACGTCAGCAATGTGATCTTCAGCGATATAGTGCATGAGCACGTTAGGTATCTTAATCTCTGCTCGAACTACAGGGATGTTCAGTGTTTGACCTGTTGACGGACGATGCACCGTGATGGTAACGCTTGTGCCTGTTTTGCCTTTAATGAGCGTATTCATGGCTGGTATGTCTTTGCCTGCTGTGCTTACGCCATTGACGGCAATAATGATATCGCCATGCTTAAACCCGGCCTTCTCAGCGGGTGAGCCGGGGATAGGAGAAGTAATAATAATCTGTTTCGTTTTAGGATCCTGGTGGAGATAAAGACCAACACCGATGAATGTACCGCTGAGTTGTTGATTTTCTGCCTGCACGTCTTGAGGGGTCAAAAATCGCGTATGCCCTTTATCGTGAAGAACATCTAACATCGCTTGAATCGCTTTATAGGACATTTGCTTATAATCGACTGCTTTGCGGTCGACATAATGCTGGTCTACAGTTGACCATGCTTGCTGGAAGAGGTTTGCATAAGCCTGCGATTGATTGCTGGGGTTAAAAGAATTTGCGTACAACTGATTGCCGAACCAGCCAGCCAGGAATGTAATCAGGAGCAGTGCGGCCAGCACTACAAATTGTCCAAATCTGCGCCCTCCGCGGCTTTCACGTGTACGAGGAGACTGGGGATAGGGATACCTCTGCGGAATAGCTGTGTGATTATCTGGTCCCTGGTAGTGAGGAAACGGCCCAAATTGTGTGTAGGCTGGCTGGGCCGACCCTGATTGCCCAGGGGTAGGAACTGTATTATCATCTGTTTCTGGTTGTTCATACCAACGTGGATCATCGTAACTACTCACTAGAGGCCTCCCAACAATATATTTTGAAGAACATTATTCTCTTGCTTTACGAATGCATATCACTAGTATAACTGATTGTATCGTAGTGGCTGATGAATTAAAAAGTCAACATACCATTCATCAAGTGCTCTATCCTGGCGTGTGATTTGAGGAAAAAGAAAGAAAGAGTAGGGAGACCCCATTCCCTGTTCCCCCAGATGGGTGCTAGCTGCCCTTAGGAATCCCGCTGGTCCTTTCACCCGGAGGGAGGGAGCGCCTTCGTCGTTACTATGAGCAAAAGGGGATGTAGTCCTGGTAAACTACATCCCCTGTGCTAAAAGATAGCCCGGTGAGCCTTCAACAGAAATGATAAACATATGCCCACATGGTATGTGAGCGAGAAAGCGATCAACTTTCCTATGAATTGCTTGTCTGATTACTACCCTCTGAACTTTGCGCAGGTGTAGAGATACTGGTCGTCTTTTTTGCTTGCGTTGTAGTTGCTGCGTGATGTTTACCTGTGGGAGGCGCCTGTTTTTGAGGAGGTTCCCAACCGGGAGCGCGGGAGACAATCATCGACATCATGCGACCTTCCATCGAAGGACTACGCTCGATGATAGCTGAACCTTTGAGCACTTCTGCAATCTCGTCTAGCATTTTACGTCCGATGTCTGGATGGCGCATCTCTGCTCCACGGAACTGAACGCTCACTCTTACTCTGTCACCTTCAGCCAGGAATTCTTGGATCTTGCGTGTTTTTACATCTATGTCGTGCTCATCTGTACGAGGACGCATACGAATCTCTTTGAGTGTTATGGTTTTCTGATTCTTACGGGCCTCGTTTTCTCTCTTGGCCTGCTCATACTTGAACCTACCATAGTCCATCAGTTTGACAACTGGTGGCATGGCATTGGGTGATATCTCAACAAGATCAAGATTGCGATCACGGGCAATATCAAGCGCACGCGGGGGCGGCATTACACCTATCATTTCTCCGTTTTCATCGATTAAGCGTACCTCTCGTGCACGGATGCGCTCGTTAACCCTGGTTTCACGTGTACGGTCACGATCATTCCCCCGAAAATCCCTGTTAATAGGCCGAACCTCCTTTTTCTTAACGAATAGATATACAATATAATGTTTTTGATCCCATAGAGTTTAGCACACCCGACCCTTCAAGTCAAATAAATTTGGCCTTTCTTCAGGGCAATCGTATCTAAAGGGAGGTGATAGAATAGGGTTTAAAAAGCAAGAGTCAGCAGCCGGTAAACATGTTTGCCGGCT
>JACZCU010157390.1_pt1 | contig 15424 bp, 10 predicted proteins | sample 8641851 | NCBI WGS metagenome assembly JACZCU01 (sample SAMN15324605, study PRJNA640507) | soil metagenome | isolation source: monocropping sugarcane control | place: China: Luxin town, Laibin City, Guangxi Province | collected 2019-07-25 | depth 10cm m | reverse complement strand
TCCGGCGTGCCGCCGGCGTTCCGCTACACTCTGCGCCGCCCATGCTCCTCGCGCTTTTTCTCATCGACGTCGCCCCGGGGCTCTACCTCTTCCTTCCGCTCGTCGGACGCCGTAACGCCGGCGTGAAGTTCTATCGCATGATCCTCATCATCGGCGGCGTGCTCGCACTCTGCGCGGCGCTTTCGCATGCGATGAGCGGCCGTCGCGATCTCGCGCTGCTCGACACGAGCATCGTCGCGCTCACGATTCTCGTCTGGCTCGTGCTGCGCTTTCCGAAGCGACTCATCTCGAAAGCGAGCAACGCACTGCTCGCGATCGCGTACCTTGCCAGCGCGGTCTGCGCGTATCACGCCGCGGTCAAGCCATCGCACATCGCGTGGAGTATCGCCGGCGCGCTCGCATCGATCGCGCTCCTCGGCAGCGTGAATCTCGCGATGCTTCTCGGGCACTGGTACCTCGTCGTGCGCGGCATGGCGATCGATCCGCTGAAGCGGCTCACGCACGCGACGCTCATCAGCGCGATCGCGAAACTCGCACTCGTCGCGATCGCGATTGCAGCAGCGTGGCAACCGCCGGTCATCACCGACATCTTCTTCTGGATGCGCGCGGGCTGGGGATTGTTAGGTCCGCTCGCGCTTTATCCGATGGTGTGGGGAACGGTGAAAATTCGCTCGACGATGGCCGCGACCGGAATCCTCTACGTCGATGTCGTCGCCGTCATCATCGGCGAAGTTCTCGGCGGCTGGCTCGCGGCGATCGCACATCTGCCGCTGTAGTCCGCCTCTGCTAACATCCGGCGACTGGCCGCACAACGCAGCGCGAAGGGGGCAGGGATCATCACATGGCAGGAGTGAGATTCGAAAACGTTGCGAAGCGCTACGGCCCGGTGTCGGTCATCGAGGGATTGAACCTCGACATCCGCGATCACGAATTCATGGTCCTGGTCGGACCTTCGGGATGCGGCAAATCGACCGCGCTGCGCATGATCGCGGGACTCGAAGACATCAGCGACGGCACGGTCAGCATCGGCGATCGCGTCGTCAACGAGCTCCAGCCGAAAGACCGCGACGTGGCGATGGTCTTTCAGAGCTACGCACTCTATCCGCACATGACCGTGCGCGAGAACATCGAGTTCGGGTTGAAGATCCGCAAGATGCCGAAGCCGGAGATGGACAAGCGCGTCACCTCCGCATCCGATACGCTCGGCATCTCGCATCTGCTCGATCGCAAGCCGAAGCAACTCTCAGGCGGACAACGACAGCGCGTTGCGGTCGCACGCGCGATCGTGCGCGATCCGAAAGTCTTTCTCTTCGATGAGCCGCTCTCGAATCTCGACGCGAAGCTGCGCGTGCAGACGCGCGCGGAGATCACGAAGCTCCAGCAGCGATTACAGACGACGTGCGTGTACGTGACGCACGATCAGGTCGAAGCGATGACGATGGGCCATCGCATCGCCGTCATGAACGCGGGAAAGATTCAACAGGTCGGCACGCCGCTCGAGGTGTACGACAAACCGGCGAACGTGTTCGTCGCGCAATTCATCGGAACGCCGCCGATGAATTTTTTCGACGCGATCGTGAATGACGGTCAGCTCAACGCCGCGAAGTTCTCGATTCCGGTGCCGGAGAAACATCGCAACGTCGTGCGCAATGGGCAGAAGGTGTTCGTCGGCGTTCGTCCCGAAAACATTCTCGCGCCCGAACAATCGGGTCGCGGTGCAACAGCGCGCGTGCCGGGTATCGTCGACATCGTCGAGCCGATCGGACACGAGGCGATCATTCACACGCGGCTCGGCGACGATCTAATGGTCGCGTCATTCGATTCGCACAACGTGCCGCGCGTCGGAGAGACGATCGAGCTCGTGATCGAGCTCGATGCGCTGCATCTGTTCGATGCGCAGTCCGAGCTGCGATTGTGAAGCGATCGCGTTGATCAGTGCTTCTCTTCCGCGCCCGGTGGCGCGGCGCCGTACACGTGACGATCGTGCGTCGCGAGATCGAACGGCTGCAAACGCGGATTCGCGGGATAGCCGCGATGCACGGCCTGGCAGTCGTAGCAGACGATCACGTCTTTCACCATGCGCCACACGATGTAATCGAGGATCGTGACGCCGAGGAGTGAGAGACCGTAGGTCCACGGGACGAAGATTGAGCCGAGAACCACGAGCGCGATGCCGGTCGTGCGATTGAAGTCTTTCTGAAAATACAACTCGTCGTGACCGCACGCCGCGCAGCGATCGATGATCGCGCCATCCGGCTGTGCCGTGACCATCGTCGCCTTCTCGCAGTGATCGCACACACGCGCCGGTTCACCGGCCTCGCGCGCGACGCGCGCTTCGCAGTGCGGGCAGAGGAAATGGACCGAGGCCAAGCGGGGGAAGTGTAGCGGGTCGCGGAGCGATTCGACGCCGAACGACGGATCGAAATCGAACCACAAGTCCAGAAACCCTGATTTCCGAGTTGACGAACTTCCTTCCTGCCACCAGAATTTTCTTCCAGTCCTCAGCAAAAAAATCGAGATAGAGAGAAGGGGGTTCCCGATGCTCTGGCGCATTACCGTCCAGCAGGAGTCGGATTCGACTGGCTTCGATCCGTCGGATCGCGAGATTCAATCGGCCGACTCGGTGTTCTGGTTCAACGCGGATCACCACACCGAGCACCAGCCATATCCCATCGCCGGCTCACCGACCACGTGGTTCAAAACGCCGATCTCTCCACAAGCCACATCCGATCAGGTGCGCTTCGCCGTCGCGGGCTCGTACGCATACGCGTGCGCGCTGCATCCCGACGAGACCGGAACGATCGAAGTCGCCGCGGTCGTGCAGATCGGGCAGACGTTCGACGGCCCGGCCGCGTTCGTGCCGAAGAGCATCAATCTCCCGCAGAACCGCAGCATCGTGTGGAACAACAGCGACATGAACGCGCATCGCCCGATGCCGAAAGGCGGGCCGGAAGATGAGTGGCTCGAGGAGAACATCGAGCCGGGCGATTCATCGCCGCCGGTGGCGTTCGATGAGGTCGGAACGTTCCCGTACGTTTGCGCACTGCATCCGACCGAGACCGGAACGATCGTCGTGTACAACGTGCAGATCGCAACCGCGAGCAACGTCACGTCGTTCGCACCGAAGACGAAGTCGATCGAGCTTTGCGAGAGCATCGTGTGGCTCAACTCGACGACCGCATCGCATCAGCCGATGCCTGCTGGCGGTCCCGCCGATGCGTGGCTCGCGCAGCCGATCGTCGCGAACGCCGCATCGCCGGCAGTGCCATTCGAAACCGCGGGCGACATCCCGTACGAGTGCGCGCTGCATCCGAGCGAGACCGGCACGATTCAGGTGAAGTAGGAGGACGCCATGACTGACATTGCAGAGCTCGAGATCGACAAGATCACTCCCTCGCGCCGCGATTTCCTCGGCATCGCACTCACGAGTGCCGCGGGCGTCATGTTCTGGCCGTACATGCGCACCGCGGAAGCGCAGCGCGCCGCATGCGTCGCCAAAGCCGGTGAAGTGCTGCGACCGGTCGGCGAGATCGCCTCGGTCAACAACTATCTCCGCGGCATCATCGAAGTCGTCGCGGAACAACGTTCGATGACGTACTACTCGAACGGCATCTTCCAGTGCTTCGCGCCGGTCGTGCGCACGTATCACGGATACAAAGGCTGGAGCCTCGATCCGAAAGATCGCGTCACGCTGCCGGGCATCGAGTATCCGGGACCAACGCTGCGCGCGCGCGTCGGCGACACGGTCGAGCTGATGCTCATCAATCGCATCGATCAGCAGAAGTTCCCCGCGAGCTCCGTGACGAGCGCGCGCGGCAAGTGCGATACCTCCGTGAACGCGGATGGCTCGCAACGCTATCCGCGCGCGGACAAGTTCCCGAACTGCTTCCACGCGTCGAACACGACGAACCTGCATTTCCACGGCACGCACGTGAGTCCGAGCGGGTTCGCGGACAACGTGCTCGTCGGCGTGATTCCGAATCCGAAGATCGACACGAACAAAGTGATCAAGGAAGGCATCGCCGCGTACGACGCGTGGCAGCGCGGTGAGAATCCGACGAAGGAGCTCATCGAAGCCGCGGCGCTCGCGCTCGATGCGATGCTCGAAGCCGCAACGGCCGCGGGCGACAAGGATCTCGTCGAGCAGCTCACGCAGGCGATTCACTCGAACCACATGCTCACCGAAGCGGGCGAGTGGCCGCAGTACTGGCCGGGCTTTTATCCGCATTTCTTCCAGTTGCCTGAATACACGGGCAAGCCGGGTACGGTGACGATGGGGCAGGCGCCGGGCACGCACTGGTATCACTGCCATCAGCACGGATCGACGACGCTGCAGTTGCTCAACGGCATGGCCGGACTGTTCGTCATCACCGGCGATTACGACGACAAGATGTTGTCGATCGGCGGCGGTACGCCGCAGGCGCCGAAGATCAAAGAGCAGGTGATGATCTTCCAGCTTTTCGCCGAGCAGCCGAATCTCGTTTCGCCGAGTCCGAGCAGCAGTCAGGTCACGGTGAATGGTCAGGTCGTGCCGGTGTTGAGCATGAAGAAGACCGAGGTGCAGTGGTGGCGCATCGCGAATGGCGCGATGAAAGCGCACGGCATCGAGCAATACCTCTTCATCCCGGACGTGCTCTACAAAGATCTCGTCGCGAATCCTTCGAAGATGAAGAACGGCCAGCCGCCGACCGCGGTGATCGATCCGACGACCGTGCCGACGCTGAATCAGTGTGCACAAGACGGTGTGCAGTACGCGTGGCAGAACTTCGTGCGCGCGCAGGCGCAGCCGACGTTCGATCTCGCGCCCGGCAATCGCGCCGATTTCCTCGTGCAGGCGCCGCCGAAGGAAGGCACGTCGTGGCTCGTGTTCTGGCCGCCCGCGGGTGCCGCGACGATCACGGACATTCGCGCGAACACGGTGCTGAAGATCACGGTCGCGGGCGATCCGTCAGGCGAGGCGACGTCGCTGCCGACGCAGGCGCAGTATCCCGTGCAGCCGGCGTTCCTCTCAGACATCTCGGAAAAGGAATTGAGTGGTCGCGCGCGCACGGTGACCTTCAGCATGACCGGCGGCATCGGCACGCAGCCGCAGTTCTTCATCGACGGAAAACAGTTCGCAGAGGGCACGCTCGATCAGGTGATGCTCAAAGGCACGGCTGAAGAGTGGACGCTGCTGAACACGTCGCTGCAAAGCATCTCGCATCCGTTCCACATTCACATCAATCCGTTCCAGGTCACCGAGGTCTTCGACCCGTCGACTATGACCGCGCCGCTTTCGCTGCCGCGCCCGTGGGTGTGGTGGGACACGATGTCGATTCCGGCAGGCGTGCAGAAGACCGATGAGTTCGGAAATCCGATGACCGACGAGAACGGCAAACCGATCATCACGCCAGGCATGCTCAAGATGCGCACGCGCTTCGCCGATTTCTTCGGCAAGTACGTGCTCCACTGCCACATCCTCGGCCACGAAGATCGCGGCATGATGCAGCTCATCGAAGTGGTGGATAACAAGACCATCGTGCAGCACCACTCGTGAGTTTGCGTGAGTGACGAACGCCGCCGCGCGAAAATCGCGGCGGCGTTGTGGAACGCCGGCGATGACGCCGGCGCTCCGGCGTTTGCGTCTTTTTCGTCATCGCTTCGTCTTCCTCAGTGAAAGGAGACGAACGATGAACGAAGAAACGATTTCCTGTTGCTGCCCGGACTGCGAGGAAGGTTGCTGCGGTGGTCTCGGCTGCAACTGCTGAGTTGATGAACACGGCGCCGCCGCGTGAGAATCGCGGCGGCGCTTCTTTCATGATCGATGCTGCGACCGAACATCGTGCGGCGCTGGTGCGCTTCGTCCATGCGCGCGTGAAGGATCACGCGACAGCGGAGGACATTGTGCACGACGTGCTGCTGCGCGCGTGGGAGAAGCGTGCGCAGTTGCGCGATGAGACGAAGCTTGCCGCGTGGCTGTATCAGATGACGCGATTCGCGATCATCGATTACCGCCGCGCGCTGCGGCCTTCGGATGAACTGCCGGACGATCTCGTCGCAACGGAGAATGAGGATGAGGCCGTGCAGCAGATCGCGGATCACTGCGTGATGCCGCTGATTGCGCGCTTGCCGGAAAGCTATCGCGAGCCGCTCGTACTGTCGGAGATCGACGGACTCACGCAACAGGAAGTGGCCACGCGACTCGGGCTCTCACTGTCGGGTGCGAAGTCACGCGTGCAGCGCGCTCGCACGAAGTTGCGCGACTCAGTGATCGAGTGCTGCCGCGTCGAGCTCGATCATCGAGGGATGATCATGGGCCACGACTGCCGCTGCAAAAAGTAACGGAGCGCGGGCAGGACCCGCGCTCCGAGAAACTTACCGTGCGCGTTCGATGTAGCGGTTCTCGCTCGGGTCGACGATGATCTCTTCGCCGTCCGTGACGAACGGCGGCACCTGCACGACCACACCGTTCTCGAGCGTCGCCGGTTTGTACGACGCGGACTGCGTCGCGCCCTTCACCATCGGCTGCGTTTCCTTGATCTTCGCCTTGATGGTCTTCGGCAGTTCGATGCCGATGGGCTTGGTGTCGTGGAACTGCACCTGCAGCTTGAGACCCGGCTCGAGCCACGCGGCGGCATCACCGAGATCGTCTTCGCTGATCTCGATCTGCTCGTAGTTCTCGGTGTTCATGAAGTGATGCGCATGGCCGTCCGAGTACATGTACTCCATCTCGTGCTGGGAGATGTAGGCCTGCTCGACGTCATCGTTCGAGCGGAAGCGGTGCTCGAACTGATTGCCCGTGCGGAGGTTGCGGAGCTTGGCCTGCACCATTGCGCGGAGGTTGCCGGGCGTGTGATGGCGAAAATCCATCACTTTGCAGAGGTCGCCCTCGAACATGATCACGATGCCTTTGCGAATGTCGTTTGCGTTCATTTCGGTCCTTTCAGAACTGTGCGTGAAGCGGTTTGTTCGTTCCGCGAGAACCGTGGCTCGCTCGAACCAGCAAACAGCAACGATGCGACTGAGGATAAACTCGCGCGCCGAGGAGATCTGGAACGTGAAACTGAAACTGATCCTGCTCGCAGGCGCACTCGTGGCACTGGCCTGCCGACCCGGCCGCGAAGCCCAAACGACGGACGCGACAGGCGATATTCCAGTCGGAGTGTACGGCGCGCTCACCGGCAGCGAGGCCGCGTTCGGTACATCGACGGTGCAGGGCGCGCGGATCGCCGCGGACGAGATCAACGCCGCGGGCGGCATCAACGGCCGCAAGATCCAGCTCGTGGTCGAAGACGATCAGGGCCGCGCGGAAGAAGCAGCGAACGTCGTCACGAAGCTCATCACCAGCAACAACGTCGTCGGGCTGATCGGCGAGAACTCGTCGAACCAGTCGCTCGCCGTCGCGCCGATCGCACAAGGCAACGGCGTCCCGATGATCTCGCCGTCGTCAACGAATCCCGCGGTCACGGAGAAGGGCGAGTACATCTTCCGCGTCTGCTTCACCGATCCGTATCAGGGCAAGGCGCTCGCCTCGTTCGTGCGCAACAATCTCAAGCTCGATACGGCGGCGATTCTCGTCGACAAGAAGAACGATTACTCCGTCGGACTCTCAGGCGTGTTCCGCAAAGAGTTCGAAGGTGCGGGCGGCAAGATCGTCGCGGAGCAGAGCTACACGGGCGGCGACTCGGAATTCCGTCCGCAGCTCACCGCGATTCGCAACGCGAAGCCGCAGGCGATTTTCATCCCCGGTTTCTACACGGAAGTCGGACAGATCGCGATTCAGGCGCGCGACCTCGGCATCACGGTTCCGCTCGTCGGCGGCGATGGCTGGGACTCGCCGACGGTGATTCAGATCGGCGGTCACGCGATCGAGAATTCGTATTTCTCTGATCACTACTTCGTCGGCGACACGCGTCCGGTGGTGCAGAAGTTCGTGAGTGAATACGAGAAGCGTCACGGCAAGAAGCCGGAAGCAACCGCCGCCCTCGGCTACGACGCGGTGCAGATCTTTGCGCAGGCCGCAAAGCGCGCGGGCGCCATCGATCGCAAGAAGATTCGCGATGAGATCGCGAACACAAAGGACTACCAGGGCGTGTCCGGCACGATCTCGATGGGCGCGGATCGCAATCCGATCAAGCCGGTAGCGATGATCAAGATCGAGAACGGACAGATGAACTTCGCGGGGTGGGTGAATCCGTGAGGAACGTAGTCGGTAGTCAGTAGTCGGTAGTCAGGAGACCGCCGCCCGGCCACGACGAAATCGTGGGCGGGCGCGGCCTCCCGACAACTGACAACCGAGTCTTACGCCTGATCAGGTAGTCGGGAGAACCACTGCTCCTCCCCGATGAATCGTGGGGCGGGCGGTGGCCTCCCGACTACCGACAACCAACTACCGACTACTGATTCCTACGGCATCCAGAAATCGCGCGGGTACAAACGCATCAGCTTCGTTTCCGCGCCGTCGGCGTTTTTCAGATACGACTCCCACGCGTCGAGCTGCTTCTCGGGGCCGATCGCGAAGTAGTACGCATCCGCGACGTCTTTGCCCTTCACGTTGTATCCGGGCAACGCGCGGCCGTACACCGCGTCTTTGCGATCGAACAACGTCTCACCGAGCTTCGGATCTTTGCGCAACTCGAGAATCGACTGGCGGAACTTCTTCACCTGTTCCGGCGGCTGACCATCCGCGAGATCGTTCGCGATGCCTTCTGCGCGCGCTTCGTATGTTCCCGCCGCGCGCGTTTCGCCGAACAGCTGCGCGACCGCGTAGTCCGCGAGTTTCGGATTGCGCTCCGCGCTCTTCAACGTATCGACGACGAACTTGACCGTCTGTGGGATCTCGGGCGTGCGCTCCGCGTAGTACCCCGTGCGTCCGCCCTGCACGCCGCCGCGAATGCCGTTGCTGTACGCGAGACCGGCAGCGAGCGTTTTGAGGAACACGCCGTGCGCACCCGCGCCGGCGAAGAGGCGAGTGGCGAGATAGTCGAGTTGCTTCTCGCGATCGTTCGCATCGGAGAAGTGCACGCCCGGAACGGACGTGATGATCACGCCACCCTTCATGTTCGGCGCGAGCAAACCGACATACGTCGGACGGCCTTCACCGCCGGCGCGCGCGTGCAATCGCGCATCGACGTTCGCAGTGCGCGGCAGTGCCGCGGTCTGTGCGCCGTTCGCATCGAGTGAGGTCGCGAATGCGTTGATGTTCGTCGCGAGCTGTTTCTGCAGATCGGTCGACGTGACGAGCCACATGCGCGCGTTGCCGCGATCCGCGAGCGATTTGCGCAGCGCTTCGAAATTCGCGAGCACCTGCGACGGCGGTACGACGAGATCGTCGTGCATCGCGGTGACGAGATACTTCCAGTCACTTGCGAGCGAGTCATCCGGAATCTCGATGAGCGTCGCGTCGAGATCCTTCAACGCTTCCTTCGCGATTGCCGTTGCAGCAGGCGAGAGACTCGCGATCGTCTCCGGTTTCGCGAGCAACGCTTTGAGCGCATCGCGATTGCCGGTTTGACTCGCGAGGTTCGCAAACCACGCATCGACTGCAGCGCGATCGGCTTCGGCCGGAACATCCATCAGCAGCCAGCGCAGGCGCAACGCGTTGTGCGTGCGCGTCAGGAACGATCCCGCCGCGAGGAACGCGGGACTGGTCTGCATGCGATACGCGGTCGCCGGATCATTGACCCACGACTCTTCGGAACCCGACATGGTGTTGCGCAGATTGCTGAGCGACTGATCGATCACGTCGCGAATGCGCGGCAGGTTCTCGACGCGCCAGTCGGGATGATGGAGCACGAGCGTCATCCACTCGATCGCGCGTTTCGCTTCGCTCGAGCCGATGCCCGCACCGCGCAGTGAGAGCTCGACGCGGTTCGTGCGCGGATTCGTCGAGAAGCTTGCATCGAGACGAAGGATCTCGTTGCGCAGACGCTCGGACATCTCTTCGTACGAGACTGGCTTGCCGTTCTCGATCACACCGACGCGCGTGAGCATCGCCGGGAGCAGCGACAAGTAGCGAAGCTGTTCGCTCGAAATGCGATCGGCACGCAACGCGAGACCGAGGGTTGCGGAGGACATGTTGTCGAACGTCGAGGTGACGATCGGCACGCCTGCTTCGAGCTTCGACTGCGAGTACTGCAACGTGTCATCGAGCGTCAGCGGCGGATTCTTCACGAACTCCGGCGGCGTGATTTTCTTCGCTTCTTCTTCGATGCGCGCCGCTTCGGCGTCCTGTTCCGATTGATAGCGCTTCAGCGCGGTCTGGATGTCCGCGATTCCATACTGATTCGCGAGACGCTGCGCCTCGGCTTCCGCGCGTTGCACGCGCTCGCTGTCTTCGCGCTGCAGCAACGTGGAACTCGCACGCGCGCCGACGCCGTACGGCGTGACGCCCGTGAGCTGCCAGCGCGACAGCGCATCCTTCCAGATGTTCTTTCCGCTCGTGAGCTGCGCGCGGATGTTTTTCATCTGCGGATTGAGCGTCACTGACTTCTTGAAATCGGGCGTGCGCTCGAGCAGCAGCAACTGATCCATCCACGTCGAGTACGTACCGCGCGCGCCCCATGCCGGGGGCGAGTTCACGAAGTTCGCGAGCTGCCGCTCGCTCTCGCTGACGCGGCTCAGCACGCGCGTGTTGAATTCCTTCAACTCCGCGGAGTTGTCGCCGAACGCCGCGATGCGCGCGAGCTCGTCGGTGATCTTCGTGCGGATCTCGCCGATCTTCTCGTTCGTCAGATTCGGTGCGGCGACGTTGTCGAGAATGAACGAGACCTGATGTCCCGGATCGCGCTCGATGTTCGAGAAGACGCTCGTCGCGCCGGTGTCCATCACGCGCGTCTTGCTGTCGATGAAAAGTTTGTAGAGATTCGTGGTCGCGTCGCCCGCGAACGTGTCGCCGAAGAGCTCGAGCAGCAGCAGATCTTCGGCAGGCAATTTGCCGCGCGTCGCGGGCCACACCACGGAGAGGCTGCCGGGATTCTGATCGTTGCGGTGCGGATACTCCGCGATGACGATCGTGCCCGCGGGCGCTGCCTGCGGTGCAGGGAAGGGTTTCGTCAGCGTCGACTCGCGCGTCTTCGGCTCGCTCTCGACTTTCTTGAGAATCGCGTCGGTGCGCTGCAGCACTTCGTTCAGCGAGACGCTCTTCGGGAACGCGACCATCGTTCCCATGTTCGCGAGGTAGTAGTTCGCCTTATGAAAATTGCGAATGTCCTCGGGCTTCATCGTGCGAATGCCCGAAGGCTCGCCGCCCGAGTTGTACGCGAGCGGATGATTCTTCCCGTAGGTGAGTTGTCCCATCGCGCGGAAGAGCACGCGAAACCGATTCGCGCTGGAGCTCGTCATCTCGTTGTAGACCGAGCCTTTTTCCTCGAGACGCAACGTGCCGTCAGGATTCGCGGTGATGCCGAAGCTGCGCACTTCGCGGCGAATCTCTTCATCCGTGTAGTTCGGATGCAGGAGCGCGTTGAGCTCGGCGGAGAAGAGATCGAAGAAGACGTCTTTGCCCGCGTTGGTGTTGAAGTGATAGCTCGTGCGCCACTGCTGCGTGAACGCGGTCGAGCCGGAGAGCCACACCGTGTCGAGTCCCGCAAACGCGCGGCCCGTGGTGCCCTTGCCGAGGAGGAGGTGCTCCTGGGTGTGGGGCTCGCCCTGGTCGCCGACCGGGATCGAGTTCACCCACGTGTAGCCTTGCGGCACGGACTCGATCTGCAGATAGTCGAGCGTGAAGCCGCTGCGTTGATGCGTGAAGCGAGCGCCGATCGGCTTGCCCGCGTCATCGAGATACAGGGCTTCGGCGCGGAATCCGTCCGCGACGTCGCCTTTCTTCAGGGTGTCGAGTTGCACCGGCGCAGCGTATGCGAACACCGCGGCGAACAAGCACAGCAGGGTGGTGAGAACGCGCACGAATCCTCCGAAATCCGATTGATTACGGAGGCGTACTCTACTCGACCGGAGCGACGTCAGTGCGTCGCACGCGTTCCGCGAATGCCAGTTGGGCACACATCAGTAACATCCCGATGTCGCGAAACACGACGAACCACATATCGGCGATGCGCTCCTCGTAGGTTTTGCCCGCGGCGGAGACATCGAAGCAGCCGCAGTCGATCGCGTTACCGCGCGCGAGGTTGATGCTGATTGCGACGATGAAGACGATCAGCATCGCGGCGATGATCCAGCGCGCGGGCTTGACCCACACGCCGAGAATCAGCAGGACGCCGCAGAGGATCTCGACCCACGGCATCGTCAGCGCGCTGAAGTTGATCAGCCCCGCGGGAAGGATGCGGTAGTTGTAGATCATGTGCGCGAACGACGGCGGATCGGTGAGCTTCGGCAACGCGGCGACGATGAAGATCGCGCCTAATGCGATCTGCACGCGCACGGTGAGCCAGGGATGGGTGATGGCTTCGCGAAACGTCACGGCTGTCCTCCCGTCTTTACGGCACCACCACGTTGCTGCCAGTCGGGAAAGCCGTCCTTGTAGACGTACACATTGTTGAACTGAATGCCCCACAGCTTCTGCGCGAGCATGTGCGAGTCTTCGCACGCGCCGCCCGAGCAGTAGATGACGATCGGCTTGTTTTGCTCGCTCGGGTCCTGCCGCTCTTCGAAGAGCGCGTTGACCTTGTCGTCGATGTCCGATTCCCACACCGAGTACGTGCGTGCACCGGCGATGTGGCCGGCTTCGTAAACGGACGTGCGACGCGCGTCGAGGAAGAGAACGCCCGCGGCATGAAGTGCCTGCGCTTCTTCGCCGGAGATCTCGACGTAGGCCTTGTCGGGGTGAGGCTGGTATTTGGCGGTTGTTGGTTGCCGGTTGTTGGTTGTTGGGGGAACCGTGGTCGTCGCGGGGGCGGCGGCCGTCGTCGTTGCCGTTGGGATTGGTGCGGTCGTCGTGGTGGCGGCGGTTGCCGTGGTTGCCGTGGACGCCGTAGTCGCGGTCACGGGTGCGACGGTCGTCGTTGTCGTTGGCTCGACGAAGTCGGGCTCGGTGCGCGGCGGCGGCGGAACTTTTACCGGCTCGCGTGGCGGGACTTGCAGCGCGTTCGGGTAGTAGCCGGGCAGTTTGAGCTGCCGGGTGCGCGATGCGAAGCCATTCGCGACGACGGCGAGAATCGCCGAGATCGCGATGACGATGATGGACTGTGCGAAAGGATTACGAATGCGCATGATCACTGCCGCTCGTTAGACGAAGCGGCGGCGCGATGGTAACGCACCTCAATCCGCGAAGCGCGTCACGCGCTTCTGCGCAGCACCATCACCGAATACGCTTCGACCTGCACCTGCTCGCCCGCATTCCAGTCGTGATGTTCGCGGAGATCGGGGATCGGCTCATTCGTGTCGATCACTTTTTCCCAGCGCTCGCCCCACGGACTCTGCGGCAGCGTGAACACGATCGGTTCGTAGTTCGCGTTGAAGAGCAGGTAGAACGAATCGTCGGTCAGCGGCTCGCCGCGCTCATCGGGCGTGGGGATGCCTTTGCCGTTGAGGAACACGCCCACCGTGCGCGCGTAGCCGGTGCCCCAGTCCGCGTCCGTCATCTCATTGCCGTCGGGTTTGAACCAGCCGATGTCCGTCGCATCCGTGCCGCGCACCGCGCGCCCGTGAAACCAGCGGCGGCGTTGAAAGTTCGGATGCTCTTTGCGGAACTGAATCACGCGTGCGACGAACGCGCGCAACCCATCGTCCATGTTCTGCCAGTCGAACCAGGAGATGTCGTTGTCCTGGCAGTACGCGTTGTTGTTGCCGCCTTGGGTGCGACCGAATTCGTCGCCGCCGAGGAGCATTGGGACGCCTTGCGAGAGAAAGAGCGTCGTCAGGAAATTGCGCTGCTGCCGCGCGCGCAACGCGTTCACCCTCTCATCGTCCGTCGGACCTTCCGCGCCGCAGTTCCACGAACGATTGTCATCCGCGCCGTCGTGATTTCCTTCGCCGTTCGCGTCGTTGTGCTTCTCGTTGTACGACACGAGATCGTGCAGCGTGAAGCCATCGTGTGCGGTGATGAAGTTGATGCTCGCGTACGGACGGCGTCCGTTCGCTGCATACAAATCGGAACTGCCGGTGAGTCGCGTCGCGAAATCATCGAGCGTCTGATCCGTGCCGCGCCAGAAATCGCGCACGACGTCGCGATACTTTCCGTTCCACTCGGACCACAACGGAGGAAAGTTGCCGACCTGATAGCCGCCTTCGCCGACATCCCACGGTTCGGCGATGAGCTTCACCTGCGAGATGTACGGATCCTGCTGAATGATGTCGAAGAAGGCGGAAAGGCGATCGACGTCGTGCAGCTCGCGCGCGAGCGTCGCCGCGAGATCGAAACGAAATCCGTCGACGTGCATCTCGAGATGCCAGTACCGCAGCGAGTCCATGATCAGCTGCAACACGTGCGGATGGCGCATGTTGAGACTGTTGCCCGTGCCGGTGTAATCCATGTAGTAGCGCGGGTTGTCGTAAACGGTGCGGTAGTACGCGGTGTTGTCGATGCCTTTCATCGACAGCATCGGGCCGAGGTGATTGCCCTCGGAGGTGTGGTTGTAGACCACGTCGAGAATCACTTCGATGCCCGCCTGATGCATCGCTCTCACCATCTGCTTGAACTCGGTGACCTGTTGTCCGAGATCGCCACTCGCCGCGTATTCGTTATGCGGCGCGAGGAACGAGATCGAGTCATAGCCCCAGTAGTTGCGCAGACCTTTGTCGAGCAGATGATTCGCGTGAATGAACTGATGCACGGGAAGCAGCTCGATCGCGGTGACGCCGAGTTGCTGCAGTGATTTGATGGCCGCGGGATGCGCGAGTCCCGCGTACGTGCCGCGCAGATTCTCGGGCACGCCCGGATGCTTCATCGTGAAGCCTTTGGCGTGGACCTCGTAGATGATCGTCTGATGCCACGGCGTGTTCGGACGGCGGTCATCTCGCCAGTCGAAGTACGGATTCGTGACCACGGACTTCGGCATGAACGGCGCGCTGTCTTTGTCGTTGCGCGAGTCGTCGGGATTGTCGAAGTGATAGGGGAACACGGCTTCATCCCACTGCACCGATCCCTGGACCGCTTTGCAGTAAGGATCGAGGAGTAATTTGTTCGGATTGCAGCGATGTCCATGCTCCGGTTCCCACGGGCCATGCACGCGAAATCCGTAACGCTGTCCCGGCGCGACGTTCGGGAGGTAGCCATGCCAGATAAACGCGGAGGTCTCAGGAAGATCGACGCGCTGTTCGTTGCCGTTCGCATCGAACAAGCAAAGCTCGACGCGCGTCGCGACTTCGGAAAAGACGGAGAAATTGGTACCGACGCCATCCCATGTGGCGCCGAGTGGGTAAGGTCGCCCTGGCCAGATACGCACTGCTGAAGTTCCTTTCGGATACGGACTCGGGAGGAGGATTCGCAAGGAGTGGGCCATCAGCGCGCGGCGTTGCCGCGCGCGGGGCCGAGGGCCGAGGGCTGAGG
>JACZCU010031858.1_pt1 | contig 15442 bp, 12 predicted proteins | sample 8641851 | NCBI WGS metagenome assembly JACZCU01 (sample SAMN15324605, study PRJNA640507) | soil metagenome | isolation source: monocropping sugarcane control | place: China: Luxin town, Laibin City, Guangxi Province | collected 2019-07-25 | depth 10cm m | reverse complement strand
TCAGGCCCGCGATGCCGGCCAGGGCGCAGTCGGAAAGCTCGGTGACCTTGCACTCGCTGCTGTCATGGCCGTACTTCGCCACGTTCCAGCGGGCGCCGAGGTTGATCGCCCAGCCGCTGGTTCCGAACCAGTGGCGGAAACCGGTCGAGATGAACACCGGCGACTTCGGCGTGAAATCGCCGCCGTTGTAGAAGCGGCCATTCGCTTCAGTGATCCAGTTCGTGTAATGCCACCAGCCGACCGGATGGTTCCATCCGAGATCGATCCCGGCGACGTTCGAGTTCGAGACCTTCGCGCCGAGGTAGTTGCTGTGGCTCGCGCTGCGGTCGCCGACGATCGTGTACGTGCCGGCGAGCGTGAACTGGCCGCCGGTCCAATGCAGACCGCCGCCGAAGTTCGCGCTTCCGGTGGAGATGCCGCTGTCCTTGCTGCCGGTCGGCAGATCGGCAAAAAGCGACAGGGCGAAGCGCGACGACGCCATCGGGTCGGTCAGGCCGAACTTCGTGGCGAGGTGGAGATCCCCCACGCCGCTGTCGCTGAACCGGCCGCGATAGAGCCAGCCGTTGATGAAGCCGACGCGATCGCCACCGTTGTTCTTGATGCGATCCCACGGCGCCATCAGCGAGACTTCCCAGCGGTCCGTCAGGCCATAGCCGACCGACGCCGAGAGACGCGTGAGGCTGTAGCTCATCACGTCCTGCGAACGGCGGCCAGGGATCTGAAGCGACTGGGGAGCTTCTGCCGCTTCGAGGCGGTATCCCTGGTAATAAATGCCGAACGACATGTCACCGTGATGCAGCGTGTCGGCGGTGACCGTCTCAAACAAACCCGTTTGACCGCTGCTCGACGGCGCCACCAGATGCAACTGGTCATCATGAGAGATGTCCATCGTGGTGGACGTGGTCATCGTCGTGTCGGTCTGCCCGAACGCCAACGGAACTGCGAAACACAACAAGAGAATCGGGAATAGGAGTCGATGCCTGAGACGCAACAAATCACACCTCCTGAAGATCACACGGTCATCAGCCGCAAAACTATAATGGCCGCGCATTACAAATCATGTGCCAGACCAGGTCGACAAAGGTTTCCCTAAACACTTCTGGGCCAAAAGCTTACCATAGCCGAGCAGGGCTTCTGCGGTAGCCATCACCATACGACAGGACATACCGACGGCATGCGATTTCGTCTCGCGCTCACTCTCTCCGCCGCTGTAATCGTGTCTGCACAAGCGTTTCCGCAGACGCAAACACAACCTGTACCACCGCCGCAAGTCGTTCCGGCGCCGGTACCGGAGACGCCGCAACCCGCTCCAACTCCGCCGGCGACACCAGTTCCGGAACCGGCTCCAGCTCCGGTGACTCCGGCTCCGGTCCCGGCGCCGCAGCCGGTCGTCGAGCCACCTCCGGCTCCCGCTCCCGCTCCGGCACCCGCGGCGACTCCGGCGCCGGCGACCTTGTCGAACGCGGCGAGCGGCGCCTACGACCGCCGCGACTCACTGCCGGCCGTCAACGTCTACCTCCCCGAGGGGCAGGCGAGCGTCCGGCTCCGCAAGTTGATCAAGAACGTCCTCTTCGAGTCGCAGATCGACTACCGCTTCGTCAACGGCGCCATCTCGACGTTCCTTCGCTACAAGTACTACGCGACGAACTTCACCTACCGCCTCGGCATCTTCGACCAGATCGACTTCCGCCGCACCTCGGGCGACTTCGAGCGCGTCCGCGGCGGCCTGCTGCTCTTCGAGATCCCGCGCGACTACGACAACCGGTACTACTGGCTCGTCCAGGACGACCGCCTCACGTTCGGCAACGTCGAGAATCCCGACAACAAGAAGAACAACATCTACACGAAGGTCGGCTACCAGTACGGCACGCAGTTCGACGAGCGGTTGAATTCGATCGTCGGCGAGTCGCGCGGACGCATCGTTCCGGTCCTCACCGCCTTCCGCGACCTCGGACCACAGAAGTTCAGCTTCGCCTCCGCCATCACCGAATCGGCGCGCGTCGGCACCGGCGACTATCGCTACACGAAGGTCGAAGCGGAAGCGCTGAAGCGCTGGGACCCCACCGCCACGACGTTCTTCGTTTCACGGCTGCACGCCGGCGTCTTCCCGACCAAAGGCCGCGTGAGTCCGCCACCCGTCCCGACCGATCTCGACGGCGACGGCATCGTCGATCCCGTTCCGGCCTTCGCTTATTACACGGTGCCGGAGTACGAGCTGTTCCAGATGGGAGGACGCGAAGCGCTCCAGTCGATCAAGGACACCCCGGACACCGAGGGGACGGTGGAGATGCACGAGACGAACGAGTACTTCGTCCCCATCTTCCGGAACCGCGACTTCAACACCTTCGGCGCGCACTGGAACACGATGTACGGTGTCGCCTACGCCGGCGCCGGGACCGTCGGCTTCGACTACCACTCGGTCGGGAAGGCGAACACCACCGTCGTCGACGCCGGTCTCGGCTTCGAGTCAGCCGTCACGGTCCGCGACTACGACGTGATCCTCAACGTCCTCTACGCCCACACCGTTCACGCTCCGGACGGCATGAAGGGCGGGTCGTTCCGCTTCTACATCCGCACGAGCCGGTAAAAAAAAGGAGCGCAGACATTGCTGTCTGCGCTCCTGCCCCGATGAAATGTGTGTAGGAGAGTGACGACTCAGAAACGCTGCAGGTCCGAGTGGACCGACTTCACGCCGTCGACGTTACGAACGACCTCCACGGCGTAGTCCTTTTGCAGTTCGTTTTGCACCGTTCCCGTGATCCGAACGGCGCCATCCTGTGAATTGATCTTGATGTTGCACCCGTCGAGTCCGCGCGTCAGCGCGAACTGGCGCTCGATGTTCCGCTCGATCTTCGCGTCATCGACCGCCTGGTCCACCCGCACCAGGTTGGCCACGCGCGCGTACCCGAGCGACTTTGCGTAGGCACCCACGGCCTGAGCCTGCGTGGCGTCAACCGCGCTGCCGCGGAGTACCAGAATTCCGCCGACGTCGATCGCCTGGAGCCCATGAACGGCGACACCGCTGTTGGCGAAGAGGGAAGTCACGTCTTTCGTGTCCGGCTGAACAGCCCACGCCGCCGGTGCGATCAAAACTGCCGCGAAGACCGCGGCAATCAGTTGAGTTCGGATCTTTGAGGTTCTCATTTTATTTGCACCCACGCGTGTCTATAGAGCATTGCGCGTGCCAGGAGTTGGAATATCCGAACATCAATGACTTAGCTCTGCCACCGCGTAATTTTTTCGCCTGCAGAGAGAGATACGGTGGTCAGCTCATGCACGTTGGGGCTCTCGGCATGATGGAGGTGCACGCGCCAGACGAGCAGAAGCGCAAGCGCGACCACCACCACCATCCCAAAGATCGCTCCGACGCGCCTTGTCATGGTGGCGAACGCAGCAAAGAGCCAGCCAGCAGCCGGTAAAATGTCGTGATGCCCGCCGTCCGCGTCCTCCCCTCCGAGCTGATCAATCAGATTGCGGCGGGCGAGGTCGTCGAGCGGCCCGCCTCGGTCGTCAAGGAGCTGGTCGAGAACGCGATCGACGCCGGCGCCCGGACCATCGACGTCATCCTCGAGGCGGGCGGCAAGAAGCTCATCGAAGTCCGCGACGACGGCAGCGGCATGTCCGCCGACGACGCCCTTCTCGCCCTCGAGCGTCACGCCACCTCGAAGATCCGCGATTTCGACGACCTGACGCGCGTCCGCACCCTCGGCTTCCGTGGCGAGGCGCTTCCGTCTATCGCCAGCGTCTCCCGCTTCACGATGACGACGTTCGACGGAGTCAGCGAGCACGCCAGCGAGATCGCCATCGATCCGATGACCGGCGAGCGGACGAGCCGCCCGGCCGCACGCGACCGCGGCACGACGATCGCGGTGCGCGAGCTGTTCGAAAACGTTCCGGCACGGCGCAAGTTCCTTCGCAGCGCCGACGCGGAGTTCCGCTCCATCGTGACGGTCGTGGCGTCGTACGCGCTCTCGCTCCCGTCGCACGCGTTCCGGCTGGAGCACAACGGCCGCGTGGTCCTCGACCTCGCGCCGGCGCGCTCCACGCGCGAGCGCGTCGTCCAGGTCCTCGGAGCGGACGCGGAGGAGCACCTCGAGGAATTCGGCAAGGAGATCGGCTCGACACGCGCCGGAGGCTTCGTCACGCGCGGCCTCCGATTCGGTTCGCGCCGGAATCAGTTCTTCTTCGTCAACGGACGCCTGGTCAAGGACCGCGTGCTGACGCATGCCGTCTCGCGTGCAACCGACGCCTTCGACTTCGAGGGACATCCGGCGATCGTTCTCTTCGTCGAGCTCGACCCCGAGCTGGTCGACGTGAACGTGCATCCCGCGAAGACGGAAGTGCGCTTCCGCGAGTCGTCGCAGGTGCACGGCGCCGTCGTGCACGGAATCCGCGACGCCCTTGGCGGCGCCGAGGAAGGGGGCGGGTTGCTGCAGTCACCAAGTGTGGCGCCGGCGCCCTCGCCGGCGCTCTTCTATGTCGCGCCACCGAGCACGCCGAGAGTCGAATTCACGCCCCTCTTCCAACAGCGGCCCGTCGTTCAGCCACCGGTCCAACAGACGGCGACGATCGTCGAGCCGGAGCCGCAGCTCGGCGATCTGCAGGGACGGATCATCGGCCAGTACCGCCTCAGCTACATCCTGCTCGACACGCCGGGAGGGCTGCGGCTCGTCGACCAACACGTGGCGCACGAGCGCGTGCTCTACGACCGCTATCTCGCGCGCATCGAAGCGCACGCTCCCGCGACGCAACATCTCCTCGCGCCGATCCTCTACGAGCGCGGCGCCGCCGAAAGCGCGGTGCTCGAGTCGCACTTGGGCGAGCTGCGCGCCGTCGGCTTCGAGATCGAGCGCTTCTCCGGAAACGCATTCGCCATCTCCGCCGTGCCCCCGGAGCTCGTGCAGAAGGACGTCGACGGTTTCCTGCAGAAGTTGATCGACGCCTCGCTCGAGGAGAAGGCGTCGCACGTGACGCGCGTGCGCGAGAAAGTCTGCGCCTCGCTCGCCTGCCAGGCGGCGATCAAAGTGCACCGGCCGCTGTCGGGCGAAGAGATGGCGCGCGTGGTCGCGGAGCTGCTCGGTTCCTCGAACCCGTTCGCCTGCCCCCACGGCCGCCCGATCGTCGTCGACATCAAGCACATCGACATCGAGAGGCACTTCCATCGCCGCTAAGCGCATGGATTCACGCGAGCTGGGGCGGCGCGGCGAGCAGCGCGCCGCGTGGTTCTACCGCCTCCGCGCCTATCGCATCGTCGCCCGCAACGTCCGTTCGCGAGACGGCGAGATCGACCTCGTCGTCCGCCGCGGCAGGACGCTCGTCATCTGCGAGGTGAAAGCGCGCCAGAGCCTCGCGGCCGGCGCCGGTCACGAATCGGTCGACCGCGCGAAACGCGAACAGCTCATCCGTCTCGCCGACCGCTACCTCGACCAGTTCCCCGATCTCCAGATCCGCTATGACATCCTCTCGCTCTTCTGGACCGGCCACCGCTTCATCGTCGAGCACTACCCCGACGCCTTCCAACCGGTCGCCGACGCGTCCCAACCGTGGAAGTGGCGCGGGTGATCAACGCCAGATGTCGTTGATGTCCTTGGCGGTCGCGGCGCCGGCGAAGGGTTGGATGCCGTACATGTCGAGGATCGTTCGCAGCAGGTCGTGATGCGAGTACGGCGTCCCGGAACGCGCGCCCGGTTTCACGTGATCGCCGGCGATGATGGTTGGGATGTGATTCGCGGGCGGCGCGGTGTTGATCGTCGTGGGACACTGGATCCTGTAGTTCTCATCGCTGTCCTCGTCCCACGTGACGATGAGGAGGCTGTTGTGCGTCTCCGCCCACCGCGCGTACGCGCCGAGCCGCGACTTCAGCCAGTGATCGCCCATCCTCACCTCGAACGGGACGTACTTGCCGTCGTGCATGTCGTGAACGACGTTCGGGATCACGATGCTGACCGTCGGCAGCCTCCGAAAGTCCTTCGGGAACTTCCAGAGCGTCTTCGTCGCTGACGACGGGATATTCGAAAAATCCATCCACGGGCAGTGGCGCTTCGCGAAGCCGTTCAGGTCGCAGACCGGTTTTGCGGGAAGGTCCTCCGCATAGCCGATGAACGAGCGGCCGGGCGTGGCGAGCAGCGCCGCGCCGAGGTTGTTGCTGGTGAACGACAACTGGATGCAGCGGTCGTCGCAGACGCCCAACGGGGAGCCCGCGAAGAAATCGACATAGTTCGGCTGACTCGGGTGATGCGCCGACGTGAAGTTCGCCAGCAGCGCGCCGCGCTTCGCCAGCGCGTTCAAGTACGGCGCGTGCGGCGAACCGATCACGTCCGAGAAACTCTTGTTCTCCTCGATGACGATGACGATGTGGTCCGGACGCGGGAGCTGAGCCTGCACGGCCGCCGCGAAGAAGAGAGAGAAGAAAAGGACGAACGACTTCATCTGCGCGCCCTCACGCACGTTCCGCGCCGCCTTATGCGTTTCGTCATAGGAGCGCGCGGACCGTCCCCCTACGATTTCCATCGGAGGAACCATGCCGCGCTGCCACCGTTCGCTGAGTCAACCGCACGATCCCGATCTCTCCCGGATGCTGAAGGTCTACATCGTCACCGGGATCGCGTTCATGCTTCTGCCCGGCACCTTCGTCGGCGTCCTCAACCTGCTGAAGATCTCCAGCGCGCACACTTCCGGAGCCGCCGACGCCGGATGGATTCAGGCCCACGGCCACGCCCAGATCTTCGGCTGGCTCGGCACCTTCATCCTCGGCATCGGCTACTACGCGATCCCGCGCCTCCGCCTCAGCCGTTTCTCCTTCACCGCGGCGTGGACGACGTACTTTCTCTGGGCCGCCGGTGTGCTGATCCGCTGGGCCGTCGGCACGTGGCCGTACCGTTGGGAGATCCTCTTCCCGCTCGCAGGCATCCTCGAGCTGGCGGCCGTTGCGATCTTCGCTGGCACCGTCTACCTGTCACGGCCGCGCGCACGCGACGACAAGTGGCGTGAGTCAGTCGTCCTGATCACCGCTGCCGGATGGATGATGGTCGCCGCCGTGGCCGTCAATGCGGTCGAATCGTTCCGTGTCACCGCGCCCGTTTTCCCGACCGCGTTCAACCAGAGCTACCTCGCGCTGATCACGTGGGGCTTCGTCGTCCCGTTCATCTGGGGCTTCCTCTCGCGCTGGACGCCTCCCCTCCTCGGCCTGCGCAAGACGCACCAATTGCTCGTCCGCCCGGCGCTTGGACTTCTGCTCATCGGCGTCGCCCTCGCCTTCGTATCGGCGCTCGCGAGCGCCGTCGTCCTTCTCGTCGCGACCATCGCGTTCGGCCTCGCGATCCGCTACTTCGAACCGCCGGAGAAAGAGCCGAAGCTCAGCGGCGTCCATCCGCTGACGCCGTCGTTCATCCGGCTCGGCTACCTCTGGTCGATCGTCGCCGCCGCGATTGCGATCGTCGCCGCGCTCCATCCGATCCCGAATGGCTACGCCGGCGCTTCGCGCCATGCGTTGACGGTCGGCTTCTTCGCCGCGACCGTCTTCACAATCGGCCCGCGCGTCCTTCCCGCGTTCTTCAACGTCCGCCAGCTCTGGAGCACACGGTTGATGGCGGTGTCGCTCATCCTGCTCCACATCGGCTGCGTCATCCGCGTCACGTCGCAGATCCTCGCGTACGAAAACATCGCGCCGATCGCCTGGCGCGCGCTCCCGCTGTCTGCCGGCTTCGAAATGGCCGCCGTGACGATGTTCGCCGTGAACCTGCTGATGACGCTCACGACCGGATCGCCGCTCGAAGCGTACCTGGCGGCGGCACGCGAAGCCGGCTCATTTTAGAGGTTCGATCTCGGCGATCTCGAAACGGCCGCTGAACTCCGGCGCCCATCCTTTGATGACGATGGTCCGCGCAATGATCGGCAGGTCGATGTGAACCTCGCCGGTGCTGATGACGTCGCCCACCTGGGACGGCGGTGTGTAGCGCGCGACATTGCGGTAAACGAGCGTGCCGTTCTCGCTGTAGGCGCGCACCTGCAAGACGCCTTGATGCGGATTGTCGTCCCAGTGGTCTTCGTCTACCTCGAGCGGTCTCGTGCGAGTCGCGTAGCGCACGCGAGGAGTCAGCCGGCCGTCGGACACGACGAAGGCGACGCTCTGCACGTCCTCCAGCCACGTCTCCGCGTTCAGCGCCGGTTGCCAATCAGCGGGCGCGGTTCCGGCGCAGCCGCCGCTCACGACTTCGAGCTTGTCGGGCAACAGATTCACCTCGGCATCACAATGAAGATCGGCACCCCTCACGTACAGCGTGTGACGGTCATTCGACATCGCCCACAGATCGACCCTCCCCTCCGGCACCTCGATCTGAAATCGGCCGCCCTGGCACGACACGACAGATTGGCCTCTTCCGCCGTACATGACTTTGGCGACGTTGTCCGGAACCCTGCCGTGCAGCACGATCTTGTGCCCGTACGTCATCATCCAGGAAGCATCGACCTTCTCGCCGGCCCGCGTGCGAGCGCGGACGCGGATCGTGAATGGGCCGCCCTCGCCGAGGACCTCGCGCAGGGGAGCAGTGTCCGCAGCGCAGGCGTTGCCGCCGGTGATCGTGAAGAGATCCGTCACGTCGTAGACGCCGCGCTTCTCGATCGTGACATTCTCGAGCTCCGCCAGGCTCGCGCCGACTCCGTTGTTCGAGTGGTACGCGGTGATGCAGAGATGGGCGAGCCCCTGCGATGTCACCAGCTCTTCGCGCGGCAGCACGAAGAACTCGTTCCTCGGCTCCTCTCGTGGCTCGAGTGTGATCGACCGCTGCTCTCCCTCCGCGAGCGTCACCTTCGTCGACGCCACGCGCAGATCGGTCGTGAGGACAGAAATCTCATGACTGCCGGCAGCGAGCTGCACCGTCAACGGCTCCAGGGATTTCTCCACCGTGATGCCGTCGATGGTGTACTGGCGCGCGTCGCGTCCGACACGAATCGTCAGACGCGCAGGCACGTCCGCGGCGTGATCGACGTCGTAGATCGCGCCATCGATGGCGCGCGTCACGCTCTTGTCCGCGTGCGCCCAGTCGCGTGCCACGCGTAGCTCGTCCTGCGCCTTCACCGGCGCGATCGACCGGACGCGGCATACCGCCTCCGCCCACCGCACCTTCGCCGCCACATTCCGCGCCGTTTGCGGCGGCAGCGACGACACGCCGGCCGCGCGCAGCACGCCTCCGAAGTCACACGCGGTGGCGGCAGCGACCATCACTGTGGCAATGGCAATCATCGTTGTCGCTTACTCTAGCGCACCGAGACGCGGCAGCGGAGCACGCAACACGACGCGTCCCGTGACGACAAGAAGCGGTCGCGGTGAGACTCAGAGCCAGCCGGATCGGATCGCGATCGGACGCTCGCTCACCGCCTCGGCGACCGCGTACTTCGCGAGCAGCCGGGTCGAGTCGAGGATCGGCAGCGACGAGTTCCCCTCGTTGATGACCAGCGGAATCTCCGTGCAGCCGAGGATCACGCACTCCGCGCCGCGCGAGCGGAGCTCCTCGATCGCCCCGACGATCCGCCCGGTCGCCGCGCCGGTGAAGTTGCCGTGGCAGAGCTCATCGAAGATGGCTTCGTTCAGCCCCTCGCGTGTCTCCTCATCCGGCACGAGCCGTTCGAGCCCGCGCTTCTCGAGCGCGGCCGCGTAGACCGGCCCGGTCATCGTCCACTTCGTGCCGAGGAGTCCGACCTGCCTCCATCCGTGCGAGTCGATCTCGCGGCAGACCACCTCCGCGATGTGCAGCCCCGGAATCGGCAGCTCCGCCGCGATCGTCTCCAGAACGATGTGCGCCGTGTTGTCCGGACAGACGTAGAAGTCCGCCCCCGCATCCGCCACCCGCCGCACCCCCTCGGCCAGATGCCTCGCGACCTCCGCGTGATCACCGGTCCGCCACCCCTCCATGCTCAGCGCCATCGGCACCGCGCTCATGACGATGGTGGGATGCATGTACGCGCCGAGACGGGCGGAGCCTTCACGGCAGGCGGTGAGGAAACAGAGCGCCGCGCCTTCCGCGCTGTGGGCGACGATGCCGAGGGTTTTCATGGGGGTAGGAGCTTACTCAGAAGGGGAAAAGATTGCGCGTATCCTTCGAATATGCGGCGGGTGATTGTCTCGCTGTGCCTGCTCGTGAACGCTGCGTCGGCAGTGGCGGACGTGGATATTGCTCCGACCTTCGGTGACCCCGCGGTTGCAGGGCGATTCATTCTTTTTCCGTCGCCCGACGCGAAGCGCGTCATCTGCATCGACGACTCCGGCGTCGTGCGGTGGCATAGGCGCGTTGCCCACCTCAATTCCTACGGAGAGGTCGACGATCGAACCTTTTTCGTGCAGGACGGGTCGGCGGTGGCGTACGTGAATGGGGCAACCGGCGCTCAGCGTACCGTCGCCAAGCTGCCGAAGGGCGAATCCATCGTCATTGATCCGCGTCGCCGGCTCGCGTGGACAGTCAATGGAGATCCTTCAGTACGCAAGTTCGTGATGCGGGACCCGGTCACGCTGGAAAGAAGGTGGAGCGACAACCGCATCGAATCCGTATGTGAGGCCGACGAACAGCGCGTCTTCGTAGTCACAGCAGAGAGGCACCCCGAAAAAAACGCCTTCTCCATCAGCAACGCCACGCTCCTCGCCCTCGATCGAAGGACCGGTCGCGAGCTCTGGACGCATAAACTGAATGACGCCCAAGCGCTCGAGATCCGCGGAGCGGTCACGGGCCGTTACCTCGCGATCATCGACGGACTGATGCCGTCGAATCTGGTGCTCCTCGACCGTGAATCGGGTCAGGTAGCGCACTCGCGCTTCAGTTCAGTGACGGACGCTGACGGCTTCTTCTACGTAAGCGCGACGCATGAAGGGGAACTGCTGGTCCTCGAAACGATGCGCCATGACCGGATCGACCGGTTGACCACGCTTTCCGTTCCGGAGCTCACGCCGGTGAAATCGGTCCCGCTGGACGCGAAAGAGAATCTCTTCTTCTTCGTCGATGGCGGCGTCGTGGTGACGAGTGGAATCTACAGCGTAGCCGCGTTCGACCTCGCGACAGGACGACGCTTGTGGCAAATCGAACATCAACGGCTCATCCACCGGCCTTTGAACGGCGCGATGATCGCGGCTCTCAACAAGCAAGATCGCGCAATCGTCGAGCGTATCGACGTCCCGTCGGGCAATGAGCGCGACCTCTACGCTGAAGCGCTTCCGGCTGACCTGACCGAGGCCGCGCTCGAGCGGAAAGCGGAAGAGGCGAACCGGAAGGCCGAGGAGAGGGAAGCGAAAGAGCATGAACATGAATCTACCCAGCGGATCCCGATCGGCGACGAGATCTGTCTACGGTTCGACGACAGCGGCATGCTCGACGTCGCCGAGTACTGGCTTCTCCATCGCGACGGCGTTGCCGAATACATCGACGCTGACAAGAACTTCCCACCCTTTCGCGCACTAGGTCACTGGCGAAAAGACGGCGACACGTACGAGGTGTTCGGCACGCCGCTGGTCCGGGACGTGGTTGTACCGGATCGCTTGTCGGTCGGTGTCGGCGTGAAGGCAAATATCGACCTGTTGCCCGACCTGCGCGACGCCGTCGACGCTTATGTCTTCGAACACAGGAATCAGCCGACCTTCACTCGCGAGGAGTTGCAGGTTTTGACGATTCGCAGACCGGGGTGCCCTCCCGAAGCGCAGTCATGGTGCTCTGCCGACGGCCAGGAGAGGGTCCTCTCGGTCGAACCGGCGTATTCGTATCCGGAGAAGCCCGTCGACATTGAATCGCTCGACCGCCTTGCACGCGCGATCGACGCGTATGTACGCGACCTTTCGAACGTCGATCACATCCGCTTCCGGCTGCGCGGTTATCGGTCATACACGTACGCGGAGTGGCTCGATCCGCACTCGTACTGGTCGATTGGAACCGCCGAGAGCGCGCAGCATGAGATCGACGGCGCGATCGCCTGGCGAGAGTCGAGCAAAACGGGCGCACCGTCCCATGATGAACCAGCGTTGTTCCGCCTGTGTCAGTGCGATCCGCTCAAAACCGAGCTCGCGAGATTGCGCAAGTGACTCGGGAAGTCTCCGACCAGCAGCGACTAATGCCGATGCTGGTATTGTCACGACATGGGTCAAGCACGAAAGATCACCGTCGAAGTCGACGAGAATCTGCTGAGGCGCGCGCAGAAGCAGGCGGGCGAAGGCGTGACAGGAACGGTGCGGCGTGGTCTCGAGATTCTCGCCGCCGCCGATGCGTACGAAAAACTCGCTCGACTGCGTAGACTCCGTCCGGATCGAATCAGAAGGCGTCTACATGCTGACGACAAAGGTGGGCTTCCGCGTCAAGCTCCCTCACGCAAGTTATGAAATCCACGAGGCCAACACCTTCAAGACCGCAAAACGATCGAATCGCTGAAAAACTACTCGAGACTCTATGGCCCCCGAAGCACTCGGACCACCCCCCTACCACCCCGCCATGAACCCTTAGTCCTATCCGCCGTCTGAGTTGCGCCCAGTGCCGTCATCACCCTTCGCATTCGGGTCCGAGCTGATCTGGTAGTCGTACCCGTCGTTTCCACGAATGTATGTCCCGTCGTCTTTGTGAATGTAGGTACCGTCGCTCCACTCGTCATCCGAGTCATCATCGTTGTGGGTTCCCACGAGCAATCTCCTTAAGAACTAATGTAAGTCCTTAACGCGTAACTGCCAACCACGGCAATCAGACATCGACGTTCTTGGCGGAGGCTCCCTCGCCTTCCGGCTTAGAGCGGTTTCACGGTTCGGTCCGGCCGGAACATTGCCGGCGCAGGCCGCACGAATCTGGCCTTTTAGATCCTGGCCCTCGCGGGGTCACGAACGGGTACGGGCCAGATCTCGGCACGCTCGAGTGAGAGCGTCAATGTGCCCCTCTAACGTTCCGATGCGGTGCGGCGGGGAATAGCCTGCTCGTACCAAGCCGCAATACTTAGGCGGCATGCCCGGTGACTTCTAAATTATCGCAGGAATTGAAGATAGGTTGGAGCGGGCAACCGGACTCGAACCGGCGACATCAACCTTGGCAAGGTTGCACTCTACCAACTGAGTTATGCCCGCTTGATCGAAGCTCGCGAAGGGTAGTCAAACCCTTCGGTGCAGTCAAGGCGGGTAACGGGGGACGGGGGGTTTGAATTCCGATCTGTGCGCGAGGCACGCCCCTCTCCCGGAGGGAGAGGGATTGGAATGGCGCGACTTCGGATCGACTCGCGGTGAGATCGAATCTCTGGCGCGCGACTTCGGATCGTGATCGGGCGACTTGGGATCATCAACGGGCGAGATCGAATCGATACCGCGGATGACGCGAGGATGTGGCGCGATCATGAGATCGTCATTCCGCGACTTCGAATCGTGATTCAGCGACTTCGAACCGTCATCGCGTGACTTCCGCTCGACAAGCGGTGACTTCGTCACGATAGGAAATCTATCGTTCGCGACACGATTCGAGTCGTGTCATGGTCGCTCGACACGGATGCCGTAGGCGTGCAGCTTTCGGTGCAGGTTCGAGCGCTCCATGCCGAGGGCGTCGGCGGTGCGGCTGATGTTGCCGGCGAACTCGCGGAGACGGGAGAGGATGTACTGCTTCTCGAACTCGGCGCGCGCTTCCTTCAGCGTCAAGTGCGGCCCGATCGCCGTGGAGCTCACGTCGGTGCGTGCACCGAGAGAGATGTCCTCCGCTTCGATCGTGTCGCCGGGGAGGAGGATGGCGAGGCGCTCGATGACGTTGCGCAGCTCGCGGACGTTGCCCGGCCAGGCGTAGCCGCGCAGTTTCGAAGCGGCGCCGCTCGAGAGCCTCTTCCGTGGCACGCCGGTCTCGGCGGCGAAGCGGCGGAGAAAGTGCTCGGCGAGAAGGACGATGTCGTTGCCGCGGGCGCGGAGCGGCGGGACGTCGATCGGGATGACGTTGAGGCGGTAAAAGAGGTCGCTGCGGAACGAGCCGCTCCCGATCTCCGACTCGAGGTCCTTGTTCGTCGCGGCGATGACGCGAACGTCAACCTTGATCGTCTGCTGTCCGCCGACGCGCTGGAAGGTCTGCTCCTGGAGCACGCGGAGCACCTTCGCCTGCGTCTTGAGGCTCATGTCGCCGATCTCGTCGAGGAACAACGTGCCGCCGTCGGCGAGCTCGAACTTCCCCTTGCGGTCGTCGATGGCGCCGGTGAAGGCGCCCTTGCGATGACCGAAGAGCTCTGACTCGATCAGCTCCTCCGGGATGGCAGCGCAGTTGACGTCGACGAACTGCTGGTCGGCGCGCGGCGAGAGGCGGTGCAGCGTCCGCGCGACGATCTCTTTGCCGCTGCCGTTCTCGCCGGTGATCAGGACGCGCGACGCGGCCGCGGCGGCGCTGCGGATCTGCTGGTCGAGCTTCTTCATCGGATCGCTCTCGCCGATGAGCAGCTCTTCGAGCGTGAACTGCCGCCGCAGGTCGCGCACCTGCTCGCGGAGTTTGCTGTCACTGAGGGCGTGATTCACCGTCAGCAGCACGCGCTCGAGCGAGAGCGGCTTCTCGAGGAAGTCGTACGCGCCGAGGCGCGTGGCGCGGACGGCGGTGTCGACGTTGCCGTGGCCGGAGATGACGATAACCGGCGGCGCGGCGCTGCTGCGCATCCTCTCCAGGACGCTCATGCCGTCGATGCCGGGGAGCCAGAGGTCGAGGATGGCGAGGTCGTACTCATCGCGCGCGAACTGCGCGATCGCTTCCTCCCCCGACTCGCAGAGGACGGTGCGGTGCCCTTCGTCCTCGAGGATGTTCGCGAGGGTGGTGCGGATGGAGCCTTCGTCGTCGATGATGAGAATTTTGGCCATGGTCAGTTACGCGGGCAGCTCAATGTGAAACCTCGTACCGCGCGGCTGGTTGTCGTGAACGGTGATGTGGCCGTCGTGATCGCGGACGATGCGGTGCACGATGGCGAGGCCGAGGCCCGTGCCGCGGCCTTTCGTCGAAAAATACGGCAGGAAGAGCTTCTCCTTGTCGCGGTCGGGAACACCGCGTCCGGGGTCGGCGACTTCGATGACGACGCGCTGGGCGTTGCGGCGCGCGGAGACACGGATCTCGCCGCTGTCGGTCGCCTCGACCGCGTTCTTGAGCAGATTGCCGACGGCACGGCGGATCTGCTCCGGATCCATCAGCAGCGAGATCTCCGGATCGGCGTCGACCGCTACGCTCACGCCCGCTTTCACGCCGCTGTAGAGGCTCGCCGCCTGCTGCAGGTTGGCGGCGAGCGGCGCGTGCTCGAGGTGCACGGCCGGCATGCGGGCGAACCGGGCGAACTCGTCGACCATCCGCTTGAGCTGCCCGACCTCGTTCACGATCGTGCGGCAGCCTTCTTCGATGGCCGGCTCGTTCTTGTACTTCTTCGCGATCCGTTCGGCGGAGAGCTGGATCGGCGTCAGCGGGTTCTTGATCTCGTGGGCGATGCGGCGGGC
>JACZCU010051867.1_pt1 | contig 15475 bp, 15 predicted proteins | sample 8641851 | NCBI WGS metagenome assembly JACZCU01 (sample SAMN15324605, study PRJNA640507) | soil metagenome | isolation source: monocropping sugarcane control | place: China: Luxin town, Laibin City, Guangxi Province | collected 2019-07-25 | depth 10cm m | reverse complement strand
GTTGTGGGTGGGGTCTTCCCCCCCCGCGGGCGGGGGGGGGGTACCGGGGTGGGTGGGCGGCACGCTGCGCACTTTTCGTCCCGCCCCGCCGCCCAGGCCCCCCGCTACGCTCGGGATGACACCAGAGCGCGTTTCCGCCGCGCCGTGAGGTACTCCGCGACTTCGTCCACCGGCCTGGCGTTGAAGATCTGCTTCGCCGAGAGGCCGCCTTTCCGCGCGACCCACGTGCCGCTGACGACGTACGTCAGCTCGCGAATGGAGTGGGCGTCGGGATGGATCGAGAGGACGACGCCGCGGTCGACGGCGCGTTTGATCTGACGCCAGTCGAGCTCCAGGCGCTTCGGGCTGCCGTTGATCTCGATGATCACGCCGCGCTCGGCGGCGCGGTCGAGGATCTTGTCGAAGTCGAAGGTGTAGCCCTGCCGCGACAGCAGGAGGCGCCCCGTGAGGTGGCCGAGGAACGTGACGAACGGGTCGTCGAGCGCGCGAAGGAGCCGCTCCGTCATCTCGTCTTTGCCCATGCCGAAGCGCGAGTGGACCGAGGCGACGACGAAGTCGAACATCGGCAGCGTCTTGGGCCCGTAGTCGATCGCGCCGTCGTTGAGGATGTCGGCCTCGGTGCCCCGGAAGACGCGCATCGGCGCGACCGCCTTCTCCTGCACGCGAATCTCGGCGTGCTGCCGCTTCAAATCCTCCTCGGTCAGCCCGTGCGCGTAGAACGCGTTCTTCGAGTGATCGGAGAGGCCGGCGTACTCCCAGCCGCGGTCGCGCGCCGCGGTGAGCATTTCGAGCACGGTGTTGCGGCCGTCGGAGAAGGTCGTGTGGATGTGAAACGTGCCGCGAATGTCGGTTGGCTCGATCAGCTTCACCCGCTTCTTCTTCGCGAGAACGGATGCATCTTCGCGCAGCTCCGGATCGACGAACGGAATCGCGGCGCGCTCGAAGACGTCGTGCTCCGTCTTTCCCTTCGGAATCTTTCCGAACGCCTCGACGAACTCCTTGCTCCCGGTGGTGCGGAGGACGATCCCGCCGAAATCGTCCGGCTTGGCAAGGTGGATCAGCACTTCGATCTCGTCGCGCGCGACGCCGCGCAGCGTCAGCTCGTCGACCTCCTCGATGCGATCGACGACGCCGCGTTTCCGGATCGCCGTGATCGCGCGCTTCGGGTCCTTCGCGGCGACGGCGATGTTCACGTTCGCGATCACCTCGAGGCGGCGCCGCACGCTTCCGGTGACCTCGGCGTCGCTGATCTCGTCGATCGCCGCGAGCTGTTCGCGGATCGACTCGCCGGTCTCGAGGCCGAACGGCAGCAGATAGCGCGACGTTCGCGACTTCGCCGTCTCGATGTTCTCGAGGATCTTCTCCTGCGTCTTCGCGCCGAAGCCCTTCAGCTTCGCGATCCGGCCGTCGCGCGCCGCCGCTTCGAGCTCTTCGAGATTCGAGATGCCGAGGGTTGCGTAGAGGATGCCGATCTTCTTGAGGCCGAGGGACGGGATGCGGAGCAGCGAGAAGATGCCGGGCGGGTACTGCTCGCGGAGCTCGTCGAGATAACGCGAGCGGCCGGTCGTCACCAGCTCGCTGACGATCGGCGCGATCGCTTTGCCGATGCCGGGAACGGAAATGAGCTCGCCGCGGGCGACGAGTTGTTCCACGTCCTGCTCGAGCTTTTCAATCGCGCGCGCGGCCTTTTCGAAGGCGCGGACGCGAAAGGGGTTCGGGTCGGAGAGCTCGACGTACTTCGCGATCTCGTCGAGCGTCCGGGCGATGGTCCACTTATCCATACGAGCCGTTTATCATGACAGCTTGATGCAAGCAGTTGACCGTCTCGTAGTCGCGCTCGACCTATCCGTGCGCGACGACATTCTCCGGACGGTCGACGAGCTCCACGGCGCCGCCGGGACGTTCAAGATCGGCCTGCAGGCGTTCATCGCGAACGGGCCGTCGATCGTCCGGGAGATCGTCGCGCGCGGCGATCGCGTTTTTCTCGACCTGAAGGTTCACGACATCCCGAACACCGCGAAGCACGCCATCGGCGAGGCTGTCTACATCGGCGCGTCGATGGCGACGGTGCACGCGGCCGGCGGCGAAGCGATGCTCCGCGCCTGCGCCGAGTCGCAGGGCAACCTGCTCGTCCTCGGCGTCACGATTCTCACGAGCCTCGACGAAGGCGATCTCCCGCGCATCGGTTTCTCCGGAGACGTGCCGTCGAACGCGGTCCGGCTCGCGCGGCTCGTGCAGTCCGCCGGACTGCGCGGCGTCGTCGCCTCTCCGCGCGAGATCACTGCCTTACGCGAAGCGTGCGGTCCCGAGCTCGTCATCCTGACGCCGGGGATCCGCCCCGCGGGCGGAGACGTGGGCGATCAGCGCCGAACCATGACGCCAGGCGACGCGGTCCGCGCCGGCGCCGACTACATCGTCGTCGGCCGTCCGATCACCGCCGCACGCGACAAGCGTGCGGCGGCGATGCAGATCATCGAAGACGTAGGACGGGCTTAAGCCCGTCCCTACAGATGTGACGCGGCGCGGGAGCGGCGGATCGTGCAGTTCGACGGCGGACCGGGGAAGAACATCCGCTGTGAGTAGACCTGCCGGCGATTGCCGAGGGCATCCGTCGCCACGATGCGGAGGACGTGATCGCCCTTCGCCGTCGCGTCGAGGTTGACCGTCGCGCGCCACGTGAAGACCGGAGTCTTGGAGGTGATGTCGGTGCGCGGCAGTGTGCTGATCGTCGCCGGCCCGAGCGAAGCGTTGTCGAGGAACAGTTCCACGCTCGAGACCTTCTGCGCGCCGGTGACCCAGCCGTGAATCTCGGTGCCGCCGCAGAAGAGCTGCGTGACGTTATCGAGCTCGATCCTGCCGGTCATCAGACCGCAGGCGCCCCACGACTGCAGGCCCGAGACCTCGCCGATCGTGTAGACATACGGTCCGACCGCGACCGGATTCCACTTCACTTCGTCGCCGGTCGTGTACGACGACGACTCCCAGATGCGCGGGTCCGAAATGTTCAACTGCGGAACGCTGAAGTCGAAGACGTCGAAGCCGATCGTGCGCGCCGGATTCGTCGTGATCGGATCGCGCTCGTCGACCTCCATGATCAGACGGCTGCCGGCGTCGTCGAACGAGCCCTGGTGATGGAAGACGACCGGATTGGCGCGGTTGATCTGGAATCCCGGGTCGAGCGACTCGTAGAGATACGGCGAGAAATTGCCGAACGCATCGATCTGGTAGATGAGAACCGCGCCGTCATTGCCGACGCCGAGGAGATTCGTTCCGTTGCTGACGAGGAAGGTGCCCGGCGTGTTGACGGTCCATGCGAGCGTGGCGTTGCCGGCCGCGGTGACGGAGTACGACGCGGTGCGGGCCGTCCCCGTCGCCATGAGGAAGCCGTTGTTGAACGCGATGTCGTTCCAGGCGTTGTTGCCGATGAGGCTCGGATTCGACACGATCGAGGCGGTGCGGATCGGGTTCTTCGGATCCGACACGTTGTAGATGTCGATGTAGTTGTAGCAACCCGGGCCGAGCGAGCAGGGGATGTCGGTTTCGGGATAGAGGCCGGCGAGGAGGTTTCCCATCGTGGCGAGGCGGCGGTAATGGAGGCCGAGGGACCGCGACTGGAACTGCGGCGAGGTGCCGCCGGCGCCGGCTTTCACGGTCCGGAGGTCGAAAATCTCGAGGCCCGCTTCGCTGCTGACGTAGAGGAAGCCGTTGTTGAAGGCGACCCCGCCGTTCGTCTCGCGGGCGGCCATCGATCCGATGAGGTCCTCACGCGCGACCTGCAGGTCGCCCGTCGCGTTGACCGTGTAGGTGGTCAGCGTCTGCCCGTGCAGCACGAACACCTGGTCGGACGAGCCGGTGGTGTAGCGGAACACGCCATGCGGCGATGTACCGAAATTCGTGGAGCTGGGATTCGTCGCGACCAGCGTCAGCGGACAGTTAGCCTGGTACTGTGCGAAGAGGGGGACCGCTAAAAGGAACGCGGCGACAACGAGGGCGAACCGAGAAAACACTCGCATAAAGCCTCCCAAAACACACCCTTAAACGCCCGGCTTGCGGATTCGTCTTGGCGCTAACTATGTATCAGATGAAGAGGTTTTGCAAGATTGGCTGCCGTTGGACGCTCGCGTATCATGCAAGGGAGCGGCAGTGTATTCGCCCACTTTGGGAAGCACAGTCGTGCTGGTGCGTGTTTCAGGGAGGGTAATGCTCGACGGTCACGTGCTGGTCCTCAATCGCGTGTTTCAGGCCGTCCAGATCACGTCTGTCCGCCGTGCTCTGACGCTCCTGTACAAGGGACAGGTGCGCGCCGTCGACGCCGAATACCGCACGTACGACTTCGAGAACTGGGCGGACATCCCCGTCCAGCCGGCGGACCACTACGTCCGCACCCCGACGCGCAACATCCTGATCCCGCACGTGGTCCAGCTCCTGGCGTTCGACCGTCTCCCGCGCCAGGAAGTGAAGTTCTCGCGCGGCAACATCTACCTGCGCGACCAGAACCGCTGCCAGTACTGCGGCCGGAAGTTCCCCTCGTCGGAGCTCTCGCTCGACCACGTCGTGCCGATCTCGCGCGGCGGGAAGTCGACGTGGGAGAACGTCGTCTGCGCCTGTCTCCCCTGCAACGTTCGCAAGGGCAACAAGCTCCTCGGCGAGTCCGACATGCGCCTCCGCCGGACCCCCGTCCGTCCGAAGTGGCACCCGCTCCACCGCCTCCAGGGCCGCACGTACCCCGACATCTGGAAGAACTTCCTCGACGAGGCGTACTGGAACGTGGAACTGAAGGCCTAATGTGGGGCGGGCTTAAGCCCGCCCTACGTCTTCGCGAGGTCGGCCAGTTCCTCCCCCGGGTTGACGAATAAATTTACCTGCACGCCGTACTGTTTCTCGTACAGCGCGCGGTACTTCCCGGCGTGGGCCATCAGCTCGGCGTGGGTGCCGCGTTCGGTGATGCGGCCCTCTTCGAGGACGAGAATCTGGTCGGCGCGGCGGACGGTCGAGAGGCGGTGCGCGATGACGAACGTCGTCCGGCCTTTCATCAGCGAATTGAGGCCGTCCTGGATCAGTGCCTCGCTCTCGCTGTCGAGTGACGATGTCGCTTCGTCGAGGATGAGAATGCGCGGGTCGGCCACGATGGCGCGCGCGATCGCGACGCGCTGCTTCTGGCCGCCGGACAGCCGCACGCCGCGCTCGCCGACGATCGTCTCGTATTTGTCGGTGAACGCGTCGGTGAACTCGTCGACGTGCGCGATCTTCGCGGCGCGCATCACCTCGTCGCGCGTCGCGTGCGGATTGCCGAGGACGATGTTGTTGTAGATCGTGTCGGCGAAGAGGAACGAGTCCTGCGGCACGATCGCGATGTGGCTGCGGTAGTCGCCGAGCCGCATGTCGCCCAGGTCGCGGCCGTCGACGAAGATCTTGCCGCTCGTCGGCCGGTGGAACGCGGCGACGAGCGAGACGAGCGTGCTCTTGCCGGAGCCGGACGGCCCCACCAGCGCCACCGACTGCCCCGCGCGCGCGAGGAGGTTGACGTCGTGGAGCACCGGCGTCTTCTCCGTGTACTCGAACGAGACGTCGCGGAACTCGATGTCGCCGCGGATCTCCTCCGTCGCCGGCTTGTTCTTGTCGCCGGCGTCCTCGGTGATCTCGCCGAGCACTTCCCGCATCCGCTCCAGTCCCGCAAACGCCTCGGAGAGCTGCGTCCCGATCGCGACGATCTGCACGATCGGAACGACGACCAGGCCGAGGTACAGCGTGAACGAGACGAGCGAGCCGATCGTCATCCGCCCCGCCATCACTTCCTTCGCGCCGACCACCAGAATCGCCACCGTGACGATGCCACCGAGCGCCGAGGTGAGCGCGCCGACGCCGGAAGTCGCGCGCATCGTCGCCATCACGTTGCGAAACAGCTCGTGCGCGTTGTGCGCGAACACGCGCGTCTCGCGGCGCTCCGCGCGAAACGCCTTCACCACGCGGATGCCGGAAAAGTTTTCGGTCAAGCGCCCGGTGAGGAGCGCGTTCAGCTCCGCGCGCTTCTTGAAGATCGGCCGGATCGTCTTGAACGCGAAGAAGAGAATCGTCATGAAGACGACGACCACCACCAGGATGATCGACGCGAGCCGGGCGCTGAAGTAGAAGAGGATCGCGATCGCGCCGACGGCGGTGATCATCCCGCCGAGGAGTTGCACCAGGCCCGTTCCGACGAGGTTTCGCACCCCCTCGGCGTCGTTCATCACGCGCGACACCAGGACGCCGGTCTTCGTCGCGTCGAAGTAGGTGATCGAGAGGCGCTGCACGTGCTCCTGCAGCTTGACCCGCAACTCCGTGATGGAGCGCTGCGCCGTGATGCCGAGGACTTGCGCCTGCGCGTAGCTGGTCAGGGCGCTGAGCACCGCCGCGACGGCGGCCAGCAAGGCGATCCTCCAGAGGAGCGCGTGGTTCCCCTTCGTGATCACGTCGTCGATGACGAACTTCGAGGTCCCGGGGAGCACCAGGCCGGAGAGGGAGTTGACGAGCACCAGGATGAGGCCGATGAGCAGCCGGTTGCGGGCGCGCCAGACAATGTCGCGCGCGTCGCGGAGGAGGGCGCGCATCCGTGGGGGTTTCGGGTCCGACATCGCGCGATTCTACGGGTGTGAGCACAAAACTTGCTAATAACCGGGCAGATGTTCAGGAGTCCGCAGCAATGACGTTAGTGAATTCTCTCTGCGCGGAGATCAGCATCTTCGACGGGGTGGGCGAGACGACGGGAGTGATCGTCGAGCGCAGCGCCATCCGTGGCAAGAAGGGTCTCTGCAAGTCGATGCGCGATCTTGCGATCAAGTCGCGCGTACTCGGCGACGGTTACTACTACATCCCGATCGATCTCTGGCCGAAGCAGAAGGAGCCGGTCGTCGTCCACAAACACGACTGGACCGTGATCAGCTCCATCCCGCGCACGTCGCGAAGCGGCAAGACGCGGAAAAGGGCCAGGGCGTCGTAGACGAGAGCAGACAGGAATGTCTGCTCTCCATGGAGCGCAGACATTCTTGTCTGCGCCAACCCGGTACGCGCCGTGCACTTCGCGCTCTCAACTTACTCAAGGAGTGTTCGGATGAAGAAGTGTTTCGCCGTTCTGTTCATACTCGCGCTGACCGTGCCGCTGTTCGCCCAGGAAGAAGAAGCCGCGGGCGAGGCGAAGGGCGCTGAGGTCAATCGAACCGGCAAGGGGTACACGGCCGCCTACGTCATCGACCCGACGACGAAGCGCGTGCTCTTCGCGGAGAACGCCGACGTGATGCTTCCCACCGCGTCAATGGCGAAGATGATGACCTGCCTCATCGCGATGGAAGAGATCCAGGCGGGGCGGCTGAAGCTCGACACGCCCGTCACCATCTCCGCCTTCGTCAGCCACATGGGCGGCTCGCGCATCTACGCGAAACAGGGGCAGGTCTTCCCGATGCGGACACTCCTTCTCGCGACGATGGTGCAGTCTGCCAACGACGCGGCAACCGCCATCGCGGAACAGATCGCTGGGAACGAAGGGAACTTCGCGGAGCTGATGAACGCCCGCGCCAAACAGCTCGGCATGACGCACTCGATCTTCTACGACCCGCACGGGCTGCCGAACTCGAAAGACCCGAAGATGATCGACCAGGCGAGCGCGCACGACCTCGCGATCCTCGCCATCGAATTGATGAAGTACCCGCTCATGCAGCAGTTCGCGAAGACGCCTCACGCCGACTTCGCGAACGGCACGTTCACCTCGGGACTCACGAACCCGAATCACCTCATCGACCCGAAGAAGCCCGAGTACTACCCGTACGCCACCGGCATCAAGACCGGCTACTCCGGCCCGGCCGGCTTCTGCGTCACCGCTTCCGCCGAGCGTGGCGGGATGAAGCTCATCGCCGTCGTGATGGGGGCGAAGACGTCGCGCGGACCGGAGAGCTCGTTCGGCATCGCATCGCGCCTCTTCACGAACGCGTTCGCGCAGTACTACACCTCGACCGTCCTGAAGAAGGGCGCCCGCGTCGGTGAGGCGGCGGTCGTCGACGGTGCGGCGAAGAGCGTTCCCGCCGTTGCGGCGTCTGACGTTTCGGCGATGGTGAAGCGCGGCGAAGAGGGACAGGTGAAGGTCTCGTTCCACGGCGGCAGCGTCACCGCGCCGGTCCATGCGGGCCAGCAGGTCGGCGTGATCACCGTGACCGCCGCCGGCTCGCAGCAGAAGGTCCCGGCTGTCGCGGGAGCGAACGTCGAGAAGGCGTCGTGGTGGCGGAAGTTCTGGCCGTTCTAGGACCAGATCACCCGGCGTCCTTCGACGCGGAACTGCTTCGTCGCGAGCTTCACGAGCGCCTCGACGTAGGCGAGATGCTCCTGCTCGAGGATGCGCGCGGCGAGTGAGCCGGCGTCATCGCCGTCCCGCACTTCGACGGCGCGCTGGACGATGATCGGGCCGGCGTCGAGGTTCTCGTCGACGAAGTGCACGGTGCAGCCGGAGACGCGCACGCCGTAGTCGATCGCCTGCTTCTGCGCGTCCACGCCCGGGAACGCCGGGAGCAGCGACGGGTGGATGTTCAGAATCCGGTTCGGGTACTTCGCCACGAACTCGGAGCTGAGGAGCCGCATGTAGCCGGCGAGCGCGATGAAGTCGGGCTTCGCCCGCTCGAGCACGCGCAGCACTTCGTATTCATGCGCCGGCCGCGACGCGAACGCGCGGTTCTCGATCACGTGCGCGTCGAGCCCCCACTCCTTCGCCCGCTCGACCCCCGCCGCGTCCGCCCGGTTCGAGATCACACAAACGATCTCCGCCTCGAGCTTTCCGCCCGCGATCGCATCGTGAATCGCCGCGAAATTCGACCCGCGGCCGGAGAGGAGGATGGCGAGCCTCATTCGATCCACGACGGAAAGCCACCAGGCGGCGCGTCGTAGACGACTTTCCCCGATCCCTTCACCACGTTGCCGACGAAGTAGAACTTCTGCCCGATGCGCGTGAAGTGGTCGGCGATCGCCGGAACGTCCTCTTTGCCGGCGATGACGATCATTCCGGCGCCCATGTTGAAGACGCGCAGCATCTCGTCGCGGTCGACGCGGCCCTGTTCATACAGATAACGGAAGACGGGCAGCACCGGCCACGAGCCGAGCTTGATCTTCGCGTCGAGCGACTCGGGGAGGACGCGCGGGACGTTGTCGGTGAGTCCGCCGCCGGTGATGTGCGCCAGCGCGTGGATCTTCCGCTCTTCGACGAGCGGCAGAAGAGGCTTGAGATACGAGATGTGCGGCGCGAGGAGCACCTCCCCGACTTTGCCGCCGATCTGCGGGACGATCGACTGGAAGTCGTGCCCGAGCTGGTCGACGAGGATGCGGCGCGCGAGCGAGTAGCCGTTCGTGTGCAGCCCGGCGCTCGGGAGCGAGATCAATACGTCGCCTTCGCGGACGTCTTTGCCGGTGATCACCTTCGACTCGTCGGCCACGCCGACGATGAAGCCGGCGATGTCGTAGTCGTCGTCGCCGTAGAAGCCCGGCATCTCCGCCGTCTCTCCGCCGATGAGCGCGCAGCCGTTCTCGCTGCACGCGCGCGCCATGCCGCGCACGACGTCGGTCATCACCGGCGGCCGCAGCTTGCCGGTGGCGTAGTAGTCGAGGAAGAAGAGCGGCCGCGCCCCCTGCACCAGGATGTCGTTCACGCAGTGCGAGACGAGGTCGTAGCCCACGGTGTCGTGGATCTTCATCGCCTGCGCGACGCGGAGCTTCGTTCCCACTCCGTCCGTCGACGAGACGAGCACCGGCTTCGTGATCCCCTCGAACTGCGCCCGAAACAGCCCGCCGAAGCTCCCGATCTCCGAGATCACGTTGGGCGTGAACGTCCCCTTGGCGATGCGCCGCACCTCGCGGAGCGCCTCATCCTGCGCGTCGATGTCGACGCCGGAGTCGCGGTAGGAGGACTTTTCGGTCAAGCGGGGCGGAGTCTAGCAGGGGAGTGCTTAGAGCGCAGAGCTTCGAGCGCAGGTGAAGAATCAGAGCAGCCTGCGAATCGAGCGCCCTTCGCCCCCGCGAAGCGGGGGAGAAGGTGCCGAAGGCGGATGAGGGGGTTCGCGTTACGATGCCGCTGCATGGCGCAGTTCCTCCTCATCACCACGCTCCTCTCCCTCGCCGGCCTCATCGCCACGATGGTGATGGGCTTCCTCGCGTCGCCCGTTCACGCGGCGCAGCACATCTTCTTCGCCCTCGCCACGACCATCGTCGGCCTCTTCTCCCAGTCGATGACGATGTTCTTCTTCATCGGCACCGGGAAGGAGATCAAGGAGAAGGCGAACAACGAGGCAACCGTCGTGCAGCGGACGAAGGCGTTCAAGAACCGCGTCTTCCCCGCCGCCATGTGGGCCATCACCGCCCTCATGGTCACCTTCATCATGGGCGGCGGCGTCGTCAGCGGCAAGACCCCCCGCTGGCTCCACGACGCGTCCGCGTTCGTGACCCTCGTCCTCCTCGCCCGCGCCTACGTCATCGAGCTCCGCGCGATGATGGAGAACGCGACGCTGATGGAGAAGTACCTGAGGGACTAGGTTCTCGGTTGTCGGTTGTCGGTTGTCGGTTGTCGGTTCTCAGTGTGGGAGCTGGCGCCCTCGCCGGCTCGGCGCGGCGCCAGCCGCGCTGCCGCGCGGCATTGCCCGCCAAGATTGCCGACGCCACACCGAAGCGACGGCCGTGTTTTCCGGGAAACGGCGCCGTTTTTCAAGAAACGGCCCCGTTTTTCTGAAAACGAGCCCGTTTCTCGGGATGTGGGCCCAACATCCAGCGAAACGGCCGCGTTTCTCGGAAAACGGAGCCTGCAACTCGGGAAACGGCGCCGTTTCTTGAAAAACGGAGCCTGCATCCAGAAAAACGGCCCCGTTTCTCGGAAAACGGAGCTCGCATCCCGAAAACCGACCCCGTTTTTCGGAATGTCGGCCCTGTTGCCAGGAAAACGGGCGAATTACCGGAAACTCGCGAACCGAGAAGTCGTACCCACAATCACATGACCACCGAGGAGCGCTTCACCCGAATCCGCCTCGCCACGACCGTGATCGTGACGCTCGCGATCTGGTCACTCCTCGGCTGGCAGGCACTCCACGCCGGCGTTCCCGCCCATCACCTCCTGAACCGCCGCGACATGCCCGCGATCTCCAACTGGTGGGGCGCCCTCCTCATCCCCGTCCTGACCTGGTTCCTCCTCGGCCGCATGAAGCCCCGCGCCATCACCCGCCCGAAAATCACCCTCCTCGCCTTCGCCGCGGCCGCCCTCGTCGGCACCGCCCAGGCGGTCACGTTCTTCACGGGCCACCAGGCGATCACCTCGGACATCGTGCTGTCCCTGTTCGTGGTGGCGCTGTTCCTCCCGATCTACCGCGCTGAGTGCGTGCTCGGCTTCATCCTCGCGATGACCGTGCCGTTCGGGGCGGTGCTGCCGACTGCCTTCGCGTCGATCATGTCGCTCACCGGCGCAGTCCTTCATCACGCTGTTCACTTCTTGTTGGCTATCGCAAGAAAACAGCTGACGCGGAACCACTGAATCTTGGCTTCCCGAGTGCTATATTTCAACCAGATATGCAATTCGTTGATCAAGTCGATCGAGAGATCGATGACGTCCTTGCGCGGATTCGCAAAACTCCGGTCGCGGTGTTAATCTGGGGGCCGAATCCCACTGCGGCCGACCCGATCGCGGGAACTCGGATTGCCCTCCGGGATACCCTGATGAAAGAGGGTCACGTGGCCCGCTTCAGTGAGGATCTCATCAAGACAGGTACGGGCTTTTCCACACTCGCCCAGCAGGTTGCGCATGTCGAGGCTCACGACATCGTCTTTTCATTGCCGGGTTCTCCTGGGTCGGTCGCCGAAATCCATGACTTCGCGCGAATGCCTGGTGTCTCGCACAAAATCATCTCTTTCCTTAATCGCGATTGGAACGACGGATACTCGAACCAGACGCTAATCCAGCTTAGATCAACGTTATCTCCGGACATTCAAATCTACGATCCGGCGCAGTTGCCCGACTGTGTCGTGAACTCCGCATTGGAGTTCGTGCACAGGCTGCAGGAGTGGTTCTATTTCGCGGGGCGCCGCTGCTAATGGATACGATACGTCTCCTTAGCAATTATCGAAAGGCGGTCACGCGAGACCGCAACGCGATGCATGTACTCGCCTTTCTGCACCGAGACGGTCCTCTGGACGAAACCGTGCTTGCGGAGAAGACGAGTCAGTCCATCGCGGAGACTTGCCTAAAGCTTACGGAGCTCTATCGCGCGAATCTCGTGCTGCTTCTTGGGGATTCGCGTTATGCCACAACGACTTTAGCGGAACAGATTCTTGCGGAGACCGCGATTCCGGATATAGTGGCCAATGCAGCTATAGAAGAAGCGCCCATTTTGTCTGATGACCGATCTTTCTTGAGGTCGTGTATCGACCGGTCGAGTGACGATTCTCCCGCGTTTCGGCGGTATCTGCGGACGTCCGTTCGCCTGGCGGCTCTTCTTGGCAGAGTCAAAGGCGATCCGTATACGTCGACGGTGTTGTTGTATGGAGCCGCGGCAGGGCTGAACCCATCGGTTCACGAGCTTGGAGCCGACACATTTTCTCGGCACATTTTCACCTCGTGGGCAGATTCTCAACATGGTGACGCGCGACTGAAGCATTATGTTTTCCAGTGCAAGCAGGCGGTTGATCTTCGGAGAGCCAGCAACCAATTCATGTCTCATGGCGACGTTGCCTGGGGCGAAGATGCCGACGCTGTTTTGGGGCTGACATTCATGCGTCTCTTTGCTGGCGTGGTCACTCACAATTTTGACGACGGACTGGTGGCGGCTCTTGATACGACTGGCTTCAACAATGATGCGGTAGAGAGGCTCTCCGAGTGGGCGTCTCAATTGCGGAGTTATGTTGAACAATTGCCTTGGGGCGGTTTTCCACATGATGACGCCGTAGCTGATGATCCGATTCGATTCTTATTAATGCGAGTCCAGCGTGAGCTGCGGCAATCGCGTCTTTCTGCTGTGGATGCGGACCTTTCGTTGTCGTCCGATTTATCCCGAGGAGTTCTCGACTTGTTGAGAGAGGTAGAACGCCAGATTGGCCTGAGTGATCTTACAAGGCCTGAGGTCGCCGAAGCTGAAGCACTGCTCAGCAGAATTCTGGATGCGTTGAAGAACCTTTCGGTGTCGGCCGCGACGACATCTCGTGCGAAGGAGTTGGCCTAGGTTTGTTAGGGACGTTGTAGAGAGATCACGCGGCGGATTCTCTGCAGGGATCGTGCGTTACACCCGGTACAACGCCGCCCCCCAGTGCAACCCCGACCCGAGAGCGGTGAAGCAGACGAGCATGCCGGGTTGGATACGGCCGTCGGCGACGCACTCGTGGTAGAGGATGGGGAGGGTCCCAGCGGTGGTGTTGCCGTAGCGCTCGATGTTGTGGGGGACCTTCGCGGGCGGGAGGGCTAGTTGCTTGGCGACGCCTTCGATGATGCGGAGGTTCGCCTGGTGGACGATGAGGATGTCGATGTCGGTCACGGCGATGCCGGCGGAGGCGCAGACGGCGCGGACGGCTTCGGGCATCCGCGACACGGCTTCCTTGAAGACGGCGCGGCCTTCCATCACGGGGATCGGTTCGCTGCGGTCGAGTTGGTCGTGCGTGATGAATGGGCGGCGGCGGAAGCCGACGCCGGGGACGTAGAGGGCTTCGATGTTGGAGCCGTCGCTGAACAGCTTCGAAGCGAGGAAGCCGCGGTCGCCGTTCTCGCTCGCTTCGACCACCACCGCGCCCGCGCCGTCGCCGAATAGGACGGTCCGGTCGCGGATGGCGGTGTTGGCGGCGTACTCCTCGGGCGTCACTTGCCGGTCGTCGCGGCCGATGGTGATGTCCCAGCCGTTCTCCCACGGCATGAACGGCGTGTGCACCTCGGCGCCGACGAGGAGGATCCGTTGGTACTTGCCGCTGCGGATCAGCGAGTCGGCGAGGTCGAGGCCGTAGAGGAAGCCGCTGCATTGCTGGCGGATGTCGAACGTCGGGATGTTCGCGAAGCCCATCTTCGCCTGCAGCACCGGCCCGTTGCCGGGAAAGAAGTAGTTCGGCGTCATGGTGGCGAAGATGACGGCGTCGATGTCTTCCTTCGTCCGGTTGGCCGAGGCGAGCGCGTTCTGCGCCGCGAGCATCCCGAGCTCCGCGCTCCCTTCGCCGGGATCGGCGTAGTAGCGCTGCTCGATCCCGCTGCGCGTCCGGATCCACTCGTCGGACGTGTCCATGATGCGGGAGAGGACTTCGTTGCGAACGACGTTCTTCGGGATGCCGATCCCGGTGCCGGTGATGACGGATTTCATGGTTTTGCTTTCGGTTTCCAGTTTATCCCGAGCGCAGCGAGGGATCAGCGGAGCAGCGAACGGTCTTGAAAAGCGAGGTTCGAGGTTCGAGGGAAGAATGAAGAGGTAAGAGGCAGCACGAGGTTCTTCCTTCCCTCTTCCCTCTTCCCTCGAACCACGAACCTCAATCTCCGTGCCGCCCGCCGCCCAGGTCCCTCGCTACGCTCGGGATGACATTAGGTGTTCCGCGTCTTGGCGCGCGAGATCTCTTCCGCCGTGAACGAGTACTTCCGCCCGCAGAACTGGCAGGTCACTTCCTGGCCGCCCTCGCTGATCATCGACTCGAGCTCCTCGTCGGAGAAGAGGGCGAGGGGCGCGAGGGCGCGTTCGCGGGTGCAAGGACAGCGGTACTCGAGCGGGACGTTGAACGACGGGTCGAGTTGTTTGTAGTCGAGGCCGTGGAGCACCTGCGCGACGACGTCCTCGATCGGCATTTTCTCGATGATGGTCGAGAGCGGCGGCGCTTCTTTGATGTGCGCTTCGACGGCGTCGATCGCCTCGGGGGTCGTGTGCGGAAAGCGCTGGATGATGATGCCGCCCGCGCCGGTGACGCCTTCGCGGCGATTCATCACGCCGAGGAGGACGGCGGAGGCGATCTGCTCCGAGGTCATCAGATAGCGCGTGATCTCCTGCGCGATTCCGCCGCCGCCCAACGTGAGCTGCGAGGTGTACGGCTTGCCCAATGGCGGCGTGCCACGGACGACGGTGAGCCTTCCGCGGCCGATGCCGCGGCCGACGTCGAGCGTCGGGGCTTCGGGGGCGGTGTTGCCGACGAAGCCGCGGGCCGCACCGGACACGGTTCCCTCGGCGATGACGATTCCGAGCGGGCCGTCGCCCTCGAAGCGGAGGGTGACGTATTGGTTCTTGATGTTCTTGTCGAGGAGGCGCGCCAGGAGAAGCGAGCCGGTCAGGGCGCGGCCGAGGGCGTCGGCGGCGACGGGAGCGAGGTCGAGGATCTCGCGCGCCGTCTCGACGGTGTTCGTCGTCTGCGCGGCGAGGATGCGGAAGTCGCCGCCGCACGCCATCCCCTGAATCAAACGATCGTTCATGGTCCCGTGGCCAACATCAAGTGTGATGCAATTGTTTCGATGAAGAAGCTGGTGATCGCCCTCGCC
>JACZCU010144642.1_pt1 | contig 15502 bp, 16 predicted proteins | sample 8641851 | NCBI WGS metagenome assembly JACZCU01 (sample SAMN15324605, study PRJNA640507) | soil metagenome | isolation source: monocropping sugarcane control | place: China: Luxin town, Laibin City, Guangxi Province | collected 2019-07-25 | depth 10cm m | reverse complement strand
TCGGGATGCGCCTCGAGGAACTCCGTGCTCGCGATCACCTGCGCCGTCGCGAAGTCGCCGTGCGGCCAGAGCGTCCGCTCGTCGACGAAGACCACGCCGCCCGCTTCCGCGACGAGACGCGAGGCCCACGGCTCCGGCACCCACGCGCCGTCGATATCGCCTCGGCGGAAGAGATCGAGGATCTGCGGGTTCGCCGTCGGGACGATCTCCGCCTGGATTTGATGCGCCGCGAGCCAGCGCCGCAGCGCGACGTCCTGCGTGTTGCCGAGCTGAGGCGACGCGAGCTTCCTTCCGGCGAGGTTCTGCACGCCGCGCCGAACGACGAGCGAGGCGCCGCCGCTCGTCGCGCCCGCGATGATCCGCAGAGCCTCGCCATGCGACTGCACGAACCCGTTGATCGCCGGATTCGGCCCGACGTAAGCGACGTCGATCTGCCCCGCGAACAACGCCTCGATGACCGACGGCCCGGCGTTGAAGATCAGCGGTTGGATCTTGCCGAAATCCCCCCGCGCCACCCCGATCAGCGCCTGCGAATGCGTCACGTTCGGGAAGTACCCGAGACGCAGCCCGGCGTCGGTTTTCTCCCCGCCGCACGTGGCGACCAACAGCCCCAGAAGCGCGGCGAACCACTTCATCGCGCGCTAATGATTAGATTGATGATCTAATTTGTCAACATTGTCATCCCGAGCGTAGCGAGGGACCTGGGAGGGTGGGTGGCGCGGTCAGCGAGCCACACGCCCGCCCAGGTTCCTCGCTACGCTCGGAATGACACGTGGAGCAATTACCGGAAGCTCACCGGGATGTCGTCCATCGTCAACACTCCCGGCCGCGCGACGATCACGCGCGGGATCGAGTTGACGACCATCGCCGCGGTGGCGCGGTCGCCGTGGACGCCGCCTTTGATCTCCATCTCCACGTCCGGTACGCCCTTGACGATCACGCGATCGGCGGCGACCGCTTCGGCGCCGACGTACATGCGCAGCTCCAGGCTGACGTTGATCTTGCCGCGGCCGTCGATCGTCTGGTGCACGCCGGCGACCTGGCCGGGCGCGACCTTCAGATACTGCGTCACGATCTCGCGGTCGGCGATGATCGGGTCGATCTTCTCGTCGCTGACGTGCTCGAAATCGACGCCGAGGCCTTTGCCGACCATCATCAGCGACTCCTTGAGCCCCATGTGCTTGATCTTGCCGGCGTCGACGGCGCCACGGAATTCCTCGGCCGTCATGCCCGCGCCGACCTTGCGCTGCAGCGGCTCGCGCCGCGTCGAGGCGTTCTGGATGCGGATGATCTGCACGGACTCGATCGACTGGCAGACCGACGTGACAGTCAGCGGGAGCTTGTCCATCACGAAGCCGGGATTCACGCCCGTGCCGAGGAGCGTCACGTTGTGCGCGCGGGCGACCTTTTGGAGCTCTTCGCGGATGGCGGCGTCGAGCGGGAACGACAGCTCCTCGCACGTCGACACCACGTGAGCGCCGCGCGAGAGGAGGTCGGCGAGCTGCGTTTTCACGTCGCGCAGCCGCGAGCCGGTGGAGTGGCAGACGACGTCGCATTTCGCCGTCAGCTCGCCGGTCACCTTGACGCCGACCTGGCGCCCGAGGCCGATCACGTCGCCGACGTCCTTACCGATCTTGTTCGGGTCGATGTCGACCGCCGCGACGAGCTTGATCCACGGTTTCGTGAGCAGGAGCCGCGCGATCTCCGCGCCGATCGGACCGATGCCGTACTGCGCGACGGCGACGGGTTGCATGGGGTTCATTTCGATTTCTCTCTCTTCCTGATGAAAAGTCGCCGCGCATTCTATCGACCGGGCGCGTGAATGAAGAATGTCGAATGACGAATGAAGAATGACGAAGATCACAGCTAACGAAATCTCGCCGCCCCGCGGCTCTCAGGCCTCTCTTCATTCGTCATTCGTCATTCGACATTCGTCATTCGTCATTCGACATTCATTCGTCATTCAATCCTCTCCGCGAACAACGTGCTCTCCGCCTCGTCCTCCCCCTCTTCCTCCAAAAAATGCGACACGCCCACGCCTGCCAATCGGTACGTCGCCTCCGGCGCAAACGTGAAACGGCCGAGCAGCTCCACGGCGATCCGCGCGATGTCGTCGCCGCTCGCGGGAGGCTGCGGCGGCGTGAGCTGGCGCGTGGCCGTCTCGAACTTGTTCGTCCGCAGCTTCACCGTGATCGTGCGGCCGCGCATCGAGCGCTTCTCCAGCGTCTCCCACAACTTCTGCGATTCCTCGCGGAGGTAAGCGGCGACTTCCTCCATCGTGATGTCCTTCGCGAATGTGTTCTCGCTCGACCACGACTTGCGCTGCTGGTTCGGCTCGACGGGCGACTCGTCGATCCCGCGCGCCAGCTCCCACAGCCGCGTCCCCCACTTGCCGAAGCGCGCGATGAGATCGTCCTGCTCGAAGCGGAGCAGATCGCCGACCGTCGCGACGCCGATCTCCGTCATCACCTTCTCGGTCGCCTTCCCGACGCCCGGGATCTTCCGCACCGGCAGGCCGACGAGAAACCGCTCGACCTGATGCGGCTTGATGACGAAGAGGCCGTCGGGCTTCTTCCAGTCGCTCGCGATCTTCGCGAGGAACTTGTTCGGTGCAACGCCCGCCGACGCCGTCAGGTTCGTCTCGCTCCGGATCTCGCGCCGGATCGTCTCCGCCGTCTCGGTCGCGGTCGGAATCCCGGTCAGCTCGGTCGTGACGTCGAGGTACGCCTCGTCGAGCGACAGCGGCTCGACGAGCGGCGTGTGACGCTCGAAGATCGCGCGAATCTGGTGCGACACCGCTCTGTACTTGTCGAAGTTCGGATGGATGAACACCGCGTCGGGGCACATGCGGCGCGCGCGCGTCGCCGGCATCGCGGAGTGGACGCCGAACTTCCGCGCCTCGTAGGACGCCGCGCAGACGACGCTCCGCTCGCCGGGCCAGCCGACGATCACCGGTTTGCCCTTGAGCGCCGGATCGTCCCGCTGCTCGACCGATGCATAAAATGCATCCATGTCGATGTGGATGATCTTTCGCACCGGTGACTCATGTTAGCGGAGTTGACAACGCCTGCCTTTCTGGTGGACGCGGCGCGCGTCCGCGCCAACTGCGATCGCATGCGCGAGAAGGCGCGCGCCTCGGGTGTCGCGTTCCGGCCGCACGTGAAGACGCACAAGACGATCGAGATCGGACGCCTGCAGCACGGCGGCAAGACCGGTCCGATCACGGTTTCTACGCTCGCCGAGGCGGAGTTCTTCGCCGATGCGGGGTTCGGCGACATCACCTACGCTGTCCCGATTCCTCCTGAAAAAGTGGCCCGTGCGGCCGCTTTGGCGCAGCGGATCGAGCGGCTGAACGTGCTCGTCGACAGCGAGCGTGCCTTCCGCGCGCTCGAGGCGAGCGGCCATGCGTTCGACGTCTACTTGAAGGTCGACTGTGGCTACCACCGTGCCGGCGTCGATCCCGACGATCCCGACAGCGCGCGGCTCGCTTTGGCGATGCGCGATTCGGCGTCCGTCCGCTTCCAGGGTCTCCTCACGCACGCCGGGCATTCCTACCATGCGAAGAATGTCGCGGAAGTCCGGGGCTACGCGGCCGCCGAGACCGATGCCGTCTCCCGCTTTCGTGCGCTCCTCGGCGCGGACGATCTCGTGCGCAGCATCGGCTCGACGCCGACGGCGTCCGCGGTCGACCGTTTCGTCGAATGCGACGAGGTCCGCCCCGGCAACTATGTTTTCTTCGATGCGTTCCAGGCGACCATCGGCTCGTGCGCGATGGACGACGTCGCCGTCTCGGTCCTGACCACTGTCGTCGGTTGCTATCCCGAGCGCAACAACCTCGTCGTCGATGCCGGCGCGCTCGGCCTCTCGAAAGACACCGGCCCCGATCACGTCGATCCGCACTTCGGCTACGGCGTCGTCTGCGACCTCGATCTCCGCCCGCTCCCGCTGCGTCTGATCGCCCTCTCGCAGGAGCACGGCAAGATCGAAGGCGATATCGACAGCGACACGGCCCGCTACCCGGTCGGCACCCAGCTGCGCATCATCCCCAACCACTCCTGCCTCACCGCCGCCATGTACGACCGCTACTACGCGCTCGACGGCGGGCGGGTGGCGGGGGAGTGGAAGCCGGTCAGAGGGTGGTGATCGCAGCCATCACCGCGGCGACGATCCGGTCGCAGCGGGAGTGGCCGAACGTGAACGCCGAGCCGAAGTTGGCGCGCTTGTAGATGTTCTCGCGCAGCATCGCTCGCGCGCGGTGGAGCCGGGTCTTGACGACGTCCTCAGTGAGGTTGAGGCACTCCGCCGTCTCCATCGTGGAGAGCCCTTCGACTTCGCGGAGCATGAAGACGGAGCGGTACGACTCCGGCAGCGCCGAAATCTCCGACTCCATGACTTCCTTGATCTCCGACGTCATCGCGGCCTCCTCGGGGTTTGGTGATGGCGATTCCACTTCGGGCATTTCGTCGTCCGGCACCACGTGCAGACCGCGCGGCCGGATCCGCGCCAGCGCCTCGTTGATCGCGATGCGCGTCAGCCACGTGGAGAACGCCGAGCGCTGCTCGAACTGGCCGAGGTGCGAGTACGCGTTCACGTACGCCTGTTGCATCACATCCTCGGTTTCCGTTTCGTCGCGGACGATCGCCCGCACCGCGCGGTATACGCGCTGGTTGTAGCGCCGCATGATCAATTCGAAGAGAGACGTCTCGCCGGCCAGGACGCGGCGTACGATCTCCGCATCGGTCAGCGCCTCGCGCGCCAGGGTGTCAGGAATCGCCGTCATACATCCATTAGATCGCCTGTCGCCGTAAAGGTGACATGTCACGAAAACAGGGGAGCGGGCTCTAATGTTCTCGGAGGTGCCATGAACTCACGCTTGACCGCTCCCTACTGGGCTCTACGTATCGGCCTCGGCCTCGGCCCACTGCTGGCGGGCATCGACAAATTCTTCAACATCCTCGCCGACTGGCAGATGTACCTCAGCCCCTACGCCACGAAGGTCATCCCGATTCGCCCCGAGCTGTTCATGCACATCGTCGGCGTAGTCGAGATCATCGCCGGGCTGATCGTCCTCGCCGGCCTGACCCGCATCGGCGGCTACATCGTCATGTTTTGGTTGATCGGCATCGCCATCAACCTGGTGACCACCGGAATGTTCTACGATCTGGCAGTCCGCGACATCGAGATATCCATCGCTGCGTTCACCCTCGCACGCATCACCGAAGAAAGAGAAAGGAAGGAAGCCCGATGAAGAAGACCCTACTCGCCACCCTCGTTTTGATGATCGCCCTCCCCCTCGCCGCCGAGACCTGGAAGAACGTCTCGCTCATGGACGCCGGCTGCGCCGGTAAGAAAGACGTCATGGCCTCGCCCGAGAAGCACACCAAGAGCTGCGCCATGCAGTGTGCCAAGGCCGGCTACGGCGCCGTCGTCGACGGCAAGTTCGTCAAGTTCGACAAGCACGGCAGCGAGCTCGCGCAGGAAGCGATCAAGAAGTCCGACAAGAAGGACAACCTCCGCGCCGACGTCACCGGCGAGATGAAGAACGGCGAGATCGTCGTCAACAAGCTGGAAATGACGAAGTAGTTGCCAAGTTGCAGGGTGGCCAGGCAGCCGAGTTGCACTCGAAAGCTGCATGGCCACCCACAACGAGCCGCAGTCTTACGGAAGCCAGGACGACTGGACGTCGGGCAAGACCGGACAGTCCGTCAACAACCCGAAATCGGAGCGCGCGCCGGTCGACGTCGAGGGGGACGGCGGCAGCGTTTCTCCCGTCCAGTTCGCCGACACCGAGAGCGCGCCGGTCGTTCAGCACGGCGCGGATGACGAGCCGGTGCAACGCGTTACCTCAGTGCCGACGGGCGCCAAGCGCGACAGCTTCTTCAAGGAACGCGACTACCCGGATTACGAGTAACGAAGCCTGCTACCATGCTCCGAGCCCCTCGGAGCATGACCAACTTTCACCTCAATGGACTCGCCGGAGCCTCGGCGTTCACCGCGCTCATCGTCTTCCTCCTCGGCACCGCGGTCCTGATCCGCCGCCGCTCGCTTCCGCACGCACTCTTCTTCCTCGTCACGACGGCCGTCAGCACCTGGTGCTCCGCCTTTGCGCTCCTCTACGGCGCGCCGAACGAACAAAACGCGGTGATCTGGGCGCGCGCCGGCAACCTCGCGGCGTGCTTCATCGCGCCGGCCGTTTTCCACTTCGTCGCCGTCTTCCTGCAGCGCGGGCGCAGCCTCCGCTACCAGATCGCCCTCGCGTGGGCCGGCTGCTTCGCCGTCGGCATCGTGTCGTCGCTGCCGTTCGCGATCAAAGGCGTCCGGCATTATCCGTGGGGTTACTACCCCGACTCCCAGCCGCTGAGCGCCATCGAGCCGGTCGCGTACTTCATCGTGATCGGCGCGGCGATGCGGATGTTGTGGCACGCGTACAACACGTCCGAGGGCATCATGCGCGAGCGCGCGGCGTCGATGGCCATCGCGTTCGGAGTGGGCGCGCTCGCCGTCATCGACTACCTCCCGGCCGTCGGGCTCGACGTCTATCCGGCCGGTCACATCGCCGTCCTCGCGTTCGCGATCATCGCCACCACCGCCGTGACGCGCTTCCAGCTCGTCGACGTCACGCCGGCCTTCGCCGCCGGCCAGCTCCTCGAGACGATGAAGAACGCGGTGCTCGTCGTCGACATGGGCGGCATCATCCGCGTCGCGAACCGCGCGACGTCGATGATGCTCGGCTACGAGCCGTCGTCGATCGTCGGCCAGCACGTGAAGGACATCCTGCCGAGGGAGGAAGTCACCTCCACCGGCAAGATCCTGCACAGCGGCGGCGTCCTCGAACAGAACGTCGTCTGGCGCGCGGCCGACGGCACGCGCATCGACGTCCTCGTCTCCTCGTCGTTCGTGCGCGACGGCAACGGCGCGCCGGTCGCCGTCATCTACGTCGCCTCCGACTTCACCGAACGGAAGCGCGCAGAGAACGCGCTGCGCGCGAGCGAGCACCGTTACCGCGCCCTCTTCGAGCTCAACCCGCTGCCGATGTGGGTCTACGACATCGAGACGCTCCGCTTCACCGCCGTCAACGACGCGGCCGTGAAGCACTACGGCTACTCGCGCGAGGAGTTCCTCGCGATGAAGATCACGGAGATCCGGCCGAAGGAAGAGGTTCCCTACATCCTCAAACTCGTGTCGAGCCTCGAAGGGCGCCGCGGTCCGGTCGTCCACCGCCACCGCAAAGCGGAAGGCACGACGTTCGAGGCGGAGATCAGCTCGTTCGAGTTCGAGTCCAACGGCCGCCGCGTCCGGCTCGTCATCGCACAGGACATCACCGAGCGGCGCAAGAACGAAGAGCGCTACAAGCTCCTCGTCGAGCGCAACCTCGCCGGCGTCTATCGCACCACCGTCGACGGCCGCATCCTCGACGTGAACGACGCGATGGCGCGCATCTTCGGATTCGCCTCGCGCGAGGAGCTGATGGCGGAGTCGGCGCTGAGCCTCTACCTCAACGAAGACGACCGGCAGCACGTGCTGCGCAATCTCCGCGAGTTCGGCTCGCTCTCGAACTTCGAGTCACGCATGCGCCACCGCAACGGCGACCAGATCTGGATCCTCGAGAACACCTCGCTCCTCGACGACGGCCTCATCGAAGGGACGATCGTCGACATCACCGACCGCAAGAATGCGCAGCAGGCGATGGAGTACCAGGCGTACCACGACGTCCTGACCGAGCTGCCGAACCGGCTGCTCTTCCGCGACCGCCTTTCCGTCGCGCTCGCGCACGCGAAGCGGACCAAACGCGCCGCCGCGGTGATGTTCCTCGATCTCGATCAGTTCAAGCTCGTGAACGACACCCTCGGCCATTCGATCGGCGACCGCCTCCTGCAGCAGATGGCGCTGCGGCTCGTCGCGTGCGTCCGCGCCGAGGACACCGTCTCGCGCATGGGCGGCGACGAGTTCACGATCCTTCTCGCCGACCTCAACGACCGGCGTTCCGCCGCAACGGTCGCGCAGAAGGTGCTCGACGCCATCCGCCAGCCGGTGCTCATCGACGAGCACGAGCTCTACGTCACCACCTCCATCGGCATCGCGCTCTATCCCGAAGACGGGATGGACACCGAGACGCTGCTCCGCGAGGCCGACCGCGCCATGTACCGCGCGAAGGACTCCGGCCGGAACAACTTCCAATTCGCGACGCCGCTGCCGAGCGACGTCGCCGACAGCCGCCTCGCGCTCGAGCGGAAGCTGCATCACGCGCTGGAGCGGGGAGAGTTCGTCGTCCACTACCAGCCGATCGTGGCGATCGAGAGCGGCGCGGTCGTCGGCGCCGAGGCGCTCGTGCGTTGGATGCAGCCGGAGGGATCGATCGTCCTTCCCGACGCGTTCATCAGCGTCGCCGAGGACTGCAATCTCATCGTCCCCCTCGGCGAGTGGGTGCTGTGGACCGCCTGCTGCCAGATGAAGCAGTGGCACACCGACGGCCACCCGGAACTGCGCATCGCCGTGAACCTTTCCGCGCGGCAGCTCCAGCAGCGCGATCTCGTCGCGAGCGTCGAGCGCATCCTCGCCGACAGCGGGCTCCCGCCGTCGTCGCTGGAGCTGGAGATCACCGAGTCGGCCGCGATTCAGGTTCCCGAGCTGACGATCTCGATTCTCACGCAGCTCAAGCGCCTCGGCGTCCGCATCTCGATCGACGACTTCGGCACAGGCTACTCGTCGCTCAGCTACCTGAAGCGCTTCCCGATCGACACCGTGAAGATCGACCAGAACTTCGTGCGCGACCTCGTCAGCGACGAAGGCGACGCCGCGATCATCTCCGCCGTCATCTCCATCGCGCGCGCGCTGCGGCTCAACGTCGTCGCGGAAGGTGTCGAGACCAACGAGCAGCTCGCCTTCCTGCAACGCGAGCGCTGCGCCCTCGTCCAAGGCTTCCTCCACAGCATGCCGCTCACCGCGCATGAGTTCGCGCGAGATCTCCTCAACACCCGCAAGCAGCGCCCGGCGTTACACGCGCGCGAGGTGTGAGCTCCGGCTCTGAAATGTAAGACGGGCTTCAGCCCGTCCGGGTCGGGCTGAAGCCCGACCTACGTTCTACTGCCGAGCACAGCTTCACTGCCTCTGTGGTGAACCCTTTGACTCGCATACAATCCGCGACATGAAGCGGACGGTCGTTCTTCTCGTCGCTCTCCTCTCTCTCTCGGCAACCAGCAGCGTCAAACTCGATCCCGCGAAGATCGCGCCGGACATCGAGGCGCGGCTCGCGAAGTTCCGGCCCGTCGACATGCCGTTCTCGTACGCGCACTTCACGAAGCGCGAGCAGACCGTCATTCGCGAGCTCGTCGCGGCGTCGCAGGACCTCGAGAACATCTACTGGCGCCAGATCAACCCGGAGGACATCGCGCTTCTCCACCAGAGCGCGAACTCGAAAGACCCGAAGATCAAGGCGTTCCACCACTACCTCTGGATCAACGGCAGCCACTGGGACCAGATCGAAGAAGGGCAGCCGTTCTACGGCAAGAAGCCGCAGCCGCCGGGCCGAAACGTCATCGCCGAGGGGCTCACGGCCGGCGAGATCGAGCAGTACGTCAAGGAACATCCGGCGCAGAAAGACGCCATCTACGGCGAGCGCGAAATCGTCGAGATCGTGTCGCGCAAACCGCTGAAGCTGAAGACGACGCCCTACCACGTCCGCTACGCGCAGTGGCTGAAGCCCGCCGCGGAGCACCTCCGCAAAGCGGCGGCCGCGAGCGACGACAAAGCATTCGCGAAATATCTGACGGACCGCGCCGCCGCTCTCCTCACCGACGACTACTACAAGAGCGACGTCGAGTGGGTCGAGCTGAAGGACCCGAAGTTCGACGTGATCTTCGCGCCGTACGAGGTCTACGCCGACGCTCTGCTGAGCATCAAGACGTCCTACGGCGCCGCGGTGCTCATCCGCAACGAGGCGGAGAGCCGCAAGCTCGACATCTTCCAGAAATACGTTCCCGACATCCAGGACGCGCTGCCGCTCGCGCCGGAGGACCGGCCGTCGAAGAAGGGGCAGCCGACGCCGATGGAAGTGATGGACACGCCGTTCCGCGCCGGCGACCTGCGCCACGGCTACCAGGCGGTCGCCGACAACCTGCCGAACGACCCGCGCATCCACGAGAAGGTCGGCAGCAAGAAGATCTTCTTCAAGAACTTCATGGACGCCCGCGTGAACGACGTCATCCTCCCGCTCGCCAAACGGGTGATGAAGCCGGAGGACGCCGCGATCGCCACCGCGGACGGCTATCTCGCCTCCACGATGATGCACGAGATCTGTCACGGTCTCGGACCGACGTTCGCCCGCGTCGGCGGAAAGCAGGAGGACATCCGCTCCTCGATCGGGCCGGCGTACTCCGGGCTCGAAGAGGCGAAGGCCGACGTCACCGGCATGTTCGGCCTCAAGTGGCTCATCGACCACGGCGCGCTGCCGAAGGAGCGGGAGAAGGAGTACTACGCGTCGTACGTCGCCGGGATCTTCCGCACCGTCCGCTTCGGCACCGGCGAAGCGCACGGCCGCGCGGAGATGATGGAGTTCAACTTCCTCTCCGAACACGGCGCGATCGTGCGCGAGGCGAACGGCACGTACTCGGTCGACTACGCGAAAATGCCCGCCGCGATCGCCGCGGTGGCGAAAGAGCTCCTCGAGATCGAGGCGACCGGCGACCGCGCGCGCGCCGAGGCGTGGTTCAAAAAGTACGACGTCATGCCGCCCGAGCTGACCGCCGCGCTCGAGCGCGCGAAGGATGTGCCGGTCGACATCGATCCCATCGTTCCGTTCCACGAAGGCGTCGAGTAGCTGGAACGGAGTATGCGAAACATCCTGAGAGGAATCGCGGCAGGGGTGGGCATGGCGACGGACCCGACCAAGCGCGTCCTGATCGTCGACGACGAGAAGGACGTCAGGGACATTCTCTTCACCGTCTTAGGGGCGCGCGGCATTCAAGCCGACTGCGCCACGAACGGGCGTGAGGCGCTCGACCTCATCGCGCAGCATCCGTACACCGTTGTCGTGCTCGACCTGATGATGCCCGAGGTCGACGGCTTCACCGTACTCGAGACGCTGCACGCCGCCGGCACCATGCCGGTCGTGCTCGTCGTCACGGCGGCCGACCAGGGGCTGGTCGACCGGCTCGACGCCACGCTCATCCACGGCGTCATCCGCAAACCGTTCGAGCCCGCCGAGATCGCCGACGTCATCGCCGCCTGCGCCGACATCCGCAGCCGCAGCATGTTCGAGACGATGGCCATCGCCGCGATGATCGCGGGCGGCCCGCTCGTGACGTTGTTGTCGCGTTAGCGCGCCACGCGCTGGATCATCTCGGCAATCAGCAACAGCACTCCGCTCGAGATCACGTTCCCGAATGCGGGGCCGTCGTGGCCGGAGCACTTCTTGACGGCGGCGAGGAGCACCTCGACGTCGAACGGCTTCGCGATCAGGTCGGCGACCGGGTAGTTCTTCAGCCGCTGCGTCTCGCGCGGCGAGATCGCCGCCGTCATGACCACCGTCCGCTTCAGCAAGTCGGGCCGCGACTTCATGAGCGTGTCCATGATGTCGTAGCCGTCCGGCGGAGGCATGAGGAGGTCGAGCACGATCGCGGCGTAGTTGCCGGTCTTCAGCTTTTCGATCGCGTCCGCGCCGTCGCCGCAGACGTCCGTGAGGAAATCGCGCTGCAGGACGGCGGTCACGAGCGTGCACGTAGCTTCGTTGTCGTCGACGAGGAGGACGGTCGGCTTTTCCATCGTTGATTTTGGACCAAGCTATTCTACACGGGACATGGCGAAGGCGCGCAAAGACGCCGGCAAGCTCCGCCGCGGCTTCAACAAGGAAAAGGGCCGCGAGCGCGCCGGCCCGGTGACCGAGGAGAACTGGGAGGAGCTGCTCGATCAGCACGGCCAGACGCGGAGGCGCAGCAAGCTCACGCAGATCATCGCCCAGCTCGAACCGGCCTCGGATGAAATGCCTGCCGGCGACGCCGCGATCGTCATGTCGGTGGCCGGCGCGAGCTGCCGGGTCTTCAGCAACGGTGAAGAGCTCGACTGCAATGTCCCACCCCACATCGCCATGCGCCGCGGCAGCGCCCTCGCCGCCGGCGATCGCGTCATTCTGAACGGCGACACCGTGGAGACAGTGTTGCCGAGGCAGAGCGTCCTCGCGCGGCCGGATCCGATCAACAAACACCTGCAGCGGATGATCGCCGCCAACATCGACGTCGTCGTCCACGTCGTCTCGGTGAAGTCGCCGCCGCTGCGTCCGCGCCTCATCGACCGATACCTGATCGCGATCCAGCGCGGCGGCGCGCAGCCGGTGCTCTGCGTCAACAAGATCGACCTGCTGTCGGACGAAGAGCGCGATGCGGAACTGGCGAAGCTCACGCCGTATCGCGACCTCGAGGTCCCCGTGATCGCGGTGTCGACGAAGACAGGCGAGGGACTCGACGCGCTGCGGCGCGAAGTCGAAGGAAGGATGGCGGCGCTGGTCGGCCACAGCGGCGTCGGGAAGTCGTCGATCCTGAACGCGCTCGACGAGCGGCTGCAGCTCGCCACCGGCGGCTTGCATCGCCGCGGCACCGGCCGCCACACGACCACCCGCGCCACGCTCTACGACTTCGGCGCCGGTACGTACCTCATCGACACCCCCGGCATCCGCGAGTTCGGCCTCTGGGATCTCGACCGCGACTCCCTCCGCGACTACTTCCCCGAGTTTCTCGAACCATCCGAGTGGTGCCGCTTCACCAACTGCACCCACGTCCACGAGCCGGACTGCGAAGTGAAGCGCCGCGTCGAATCGGGGGAGCTCAATCGCGCGCGGTACGAGACGTACGTGCGGCTGTACGAGTCGATGGCAACGTGATGCCCGCCGCCCGCCATGCGGCGATGGCCTTCGTGCTCAGCTCCTCTTTCACGAGCACGTAGTCCGTATCGAACGTCGCGACCACCAATATGCTGATCGCCGCCTCGGCCAGTGGTGCGGTCAACGCCGCCGCCACCCCCGTCATCTCGAACGGCAACGACCCGATGACCTTGAAGCACACCCACCCGCGCTCCGCGCGCACGTAAGACGGAACGAGCGATTCCTCGCAGACGACCGACAACTCCTCCTCCGTCCGCGTGATCGACACGAACGCGCCGTGCGCCCAATCCGGTACCGCGTCGCGCGCACCGAGCCGGCAGACGGCGAAGCGGCCTGGGAGAAGGGCGATTCTCATGTTCCCCGTATCATGCTCCCCTGATGAGTATGCGTCGGCCGGCGCGCTTTGGTCCGTTTCACCGCCGGTGTGAGCCGAATCCTGACGAGGTCGAGCTGATCGCGACGTCGGGATACCTCTGGGGGCGACCCCGTCACAACTTCTTCGCAGGCCTGATCCCAGCGGTCAAGGCGTGGGACGGAACTCTTCCGGCGAACGCGATTGGAGTCGAGTTCTACACTGACATCGAACCGGATCCGTGGTCCGTACCCGGATGGCCGGAATGGACAGAAGGTCGTCCCGGAGTCGTCATCCTCGACAAACGTGAGTTGGTCGCAATTCCAGTCGTTGTTACCATGAAGCGGAGCGGGGAGTGATCGATGCGTGTCGCAAAACCGAATGAATTGAAGACACACGCCTATCCGGTGCTGGCGGCGGCGATCACAGCCGACGAGCTGTCGAAATGGTTCCCAGTCTCTTTCCAGCACATCACCGACGCGCAGGAGGTCGCTGAACCCTCGAAAGCGGCATTGATCCAGCTCGACGACGGAAGCTACGCGGCCCTCTATTACGGCGAACTTTCAAATCAACTCACGTTGCGCATTCCCACATCGGTCGATGCGGCGGCGTTTCTCCGCGCTCTCTTCAAGGAAGTTCCGCTCCCGAAAGCGAGAATCGTGTGGCGGCGTCAAGACGCGGTGCTGCCGTCGAACGTGGCCGCGAAGAGCGTCAGGTTACCGGCGCGATCGAAGAAGCATTAGCCGCACCGTTTGCGAATCGCGGCGGGGTCGCCGCGGAGGACGTTGGCGACGTAATAGTCGAGGAGTGATCGGACGAATGGCGGCTTCTCGTCCTTCAGCAACGGCGCCGCGTCGGACATCCAGCCGTCGATGCACTGCTGCTTCTCCGCGGACGACGCGCTGCAGGCGATGAGGTTGCGATACGCGGTGCGGTAGGTCTCGAAGTCGCTGCGCGTCATCGGCGCGCCGTGGCCGGGAATGAGGACGTTGAACTTCGTTCGCTCCAGCCGGTCGAGCGCGGACGACCAGCCGGCGGGGCAGGCGGTGTCGAGGAACGGCACCGGCAGCGTGACGAGATCTCCCGCCACGAGCACACGCGTCGACGGCTCATACAGCCAGAGATCGCCCGCGGTCACCGCGTTCTTCTCGAGGTGCAGCTCGACGCGCCGGCCGGCGAGCGCCAGCTTCTGCGACTTCGCGACGACGACGTCCGGCGCAAGCTGGTCCGACGACTCGTCGTGGTGCAGCTCCGTCGTGTACGTCTCCTTCTGCGCCGCATGCGACGTCTGCGCGATCGCTCCCTCGAGCTGGTGTTTGTAGTTTTCGAGGAATCCTTTCCGCGCCTCCGCCAGCGCGCCGCTGGCGTAGACCCGCACCTTTGGGAACTCGCGCCGCAGCAGCGCGTTGCCGCCGGTGTGGTCGAGGTGCCAGTGCGTGTTCACGACGTCGACGACCGGCGAGTGCATCTCCTTCGACAGCGCGACGATTTTCTCCGTGTGGCTCGCATGCCGCCCGGTGTCGACGACGAGCAGTTTCTCCTTCCCGACGAAGACGACCGTGTTCCCGTCCGGCTGCTGCCCCGGCACGAACGACCCCGGAATCAGCAGCACCCCCGGCCCAGCCTCGATCGCGGCAGCAAGAAGAAGCGGTAGCAGCAGCATGCGCCGATGGTACGCGCAAACCGGCGAGCCGCTGCCCGGCGTCGGTGGTTCACTTCATGTTGTACAGAATCGCGTCGTAGATGTTGTAGACGTCGACGCCCCATGTTCCGCCGAGCGGGGTCGGGGGGACGGCGTACTTCGAGCCGCGGAAGGCGATGAGATTGCCCGTCGCGAGGGCGGTCTCGAAGATGTTCTGGAGGTTCATCTCCGTCGTCAGCACCGCGACCGTCTTTCCGGGCGTGTCGCGCAGCGTGACGAGGGCGTGAAAGCCTTTGAAGCCGGTGACGGCATAGGCTTCCACCAGTGTCACATGCCCGAACAGCTCGACATGCGGGGCGGGCGTCGGAAATGTGATGCGTTCAATCCCAGTATGGGGAAGATCGAGCACCTGAGGCATGGTGTCTCCTTCGATCGAAAGCCGGGCAGCGACTCGTCGGTCGATACAGACTTCAGTCCTTCCAGAGAAGCTGGCCGTGACACGGGACACCCGCGATGGTCCGTGTGCCGTGGACTCCCTGACGATGCGTCGCATGTTTGCTTCGCGGAAATACCGCGGTGCTCCGCGGGATATGTGCCGTGCTCCGTGGGATATGTGCCGTGCTCCGTGGGATATGTG
>JACZCU010002314.1_pt1 | contig 15531 bp, 14 predicted proteins | sample 8641851 | NCBI WGS metagenome assembly JACZCU01 (sample SAMN15324605, study PRJNA640507) | soil metagenome | isolation source: monocropping sugarcane control | place: China: Luxin town, Laibin City, Guangxi Province | collected 2019-07-25 | depth 10cm m | reverse complement strand
CTTCTATCCCCCTGACCTTCAGCGGGGTAGAAGGCGCTCCCCCAAACAATAGATATACTTGGCATATTTACTGTTTGGGGGATATAATCGATCCATGAAATATGATCTGAAGCCACATAACAACATCGCGTACAATTGTCATTATCACGTGGTATTTTGTCCCAAATATCGGCGCAAAGTGTTGATTAATGGAGTAGATGAACGCTTGAAAACGATTCTCATGGAAACCATCGAAAAATGGGGACAAGAGCTTGTGGAACTGGAAGTCATGCCAGACTACGTTCATCTCCTCGTTGGCTGTGATCCCCAATTTGGGATTCATCGGTTGGTGAAATATCTCAAGAGAACCAGTAGCCACTCTCTCCGTCAAGAGTTTCCTCAGTTGAAGCGACGTTTGCCTTCGCTTTGGACCAACTCGTATTTCTGCGCGACAGTAGGCGGAATCACCCTGCAAACGCTGCAACGCTATGTGGAGGGGCAAAAAAACCGATGAGAAAAGCCTATAAATTTCGCCTCTATCCGAATAAGCAGCAAGAGGAAAAACTCTTCTGGACACTGAACAGATGTCGAGAGCTTTATAATGCCGCGCTCTCTGAGCGCAAAGACGCCTATCGCATGGCAGGCAAATCGATCAGCTACTATGAGCAAAAGCGCGATTTACCGGAGATCAAAGAGATCAGGCCAGAGTACCATGATATTCATAGTCAAGTGCTTCAAGATGTGCTCCTTCGCCTGAAGCGGGCTTTTGACCGGTTCTTTGAGCGAGTCAAGCATGGACACCTCCCCGGCTATCCGAGATTTCAGGGGCGCAATCGGTATGACTCGTTCTGCTACCCCCAATCAGGCTTTTCCCTGGAAGAAAACCATCTCACGCTTTCCAAAATTGGGACGCTTAGAGTCAAGGTCCACCGCAAGGTCGAAGGCACGATCAAAACCTGTACACTGAAGCATGAATCCGGGCAATGGTATGTCATCCTTTCATGTGAGGTGAAGCAACTGGAGCCATTGCCCACAAGCTATGAAGACGTGGGCATTGACCTGGGTATTACCCACTTTGCGGCGCTTTCTAATGGGGAGTTTATCGAGTCACCGCGTCATTATCGGAAAGCAGAAAAGAAACTCAAGAAGATGCAGGAAGCTCTCTCTCGAAAGAAGCGAGGCTCGCATCGGCGTAAGAAAGCGGTCCAAGCCGTGGCAAAAGCTCACAGAAAAGTGAGAAACCAACGAAGGGACTTTCTCCATAAAGCCACCCGCAAGCTGGTCAACCGCTATCAGGTGATCGTGCTAGAGGAACTTCAAACAAAGAATCTGGTCAGGCGGCCACAGCCGAAACAAGATGAAGAAACTGGGCAATACCTCCCGAACGGAGCCGCCGCAAAAGGCGGATTAAACAAGAGTATATCAGACGCGGGTTGGGGCATGTTCACAGAAATGCTACAGGTCAAGGCTGCGAGTGCCGGGCGTGTGGTTGTGTTCGTGGACCCCAAATATACGAGTCAGGTGTGCTCCAATTGTGGTGTGATAAGCCCGAAGACTCTAGAGGAACGCTGGCATTCCTGTGAATGCAGCTGTGAACTCGACAGGGATATCAACGCCGCGAAGAATATTCTCAAAAAACATGTTGGGGCAGGAAGGGTCCCACAGATCCTCCCGCGTGGGGAATCTGTCGAAGCCCCGGCCTTCTCGGCACGGGGTACTTCACCAATTCCGTAAGTTGTCTTGAGGAATTCTTGAAGCTTATCTGTTAGAATATTTACCAGCAAGCCTGATATCCGTCAAGCAAGGACGTTACGGGTAGGCAGAATGGGAGAAAAAGCAATGAGCCTCGATGAGGATCTTTATAATCAGCCAACGGAGCCACAAGGACAGCTACAACATCTGCCCGAGCGAACAATGCCTACGCAAGCCACTAAACCTGGAGCAACAGCGACGACAGCGCAGCCTCAAACGCGTCGCATTTCGCGGCGAGCGTTGATGGGGGGAGTGGGAGCTTCGATGGCCGGGCTGGGTATTGGCGGCATCGCCCTGGGGCAATATATACAGCATGGTGGATTGAGCAATTTGTTCCATAGTCCCATAGCGAGTAGTGCACAGATTGGTCACCTATTGCGGCATGCAGGCTTCGGTGCCTCGCCAAATGACCTGGCAACCTATCATAATCTTGGCTACAGTGCTGCTGTAGATCGTTTGCTTAACTATACACAGGTTTCAGATGATGATACTGAGCAGCGTCTCAAGGCGCTGAATCTGAACTTGAATAAACCTGTAGATCAACAACGCTGGTGGTTGTTGCGTATGGCATGGACGCAGCGCCCGTTGTTAGAAAAGATGACCCTGTTCTGGCATGGCGTACTGACCAGCAGCTTTCATAAGGTTGGCGGTCCAAGAGCCTATACCCGCATGATGATTCAGAACCAGTTTTTACGCGACCATGTCTTTGATACATATGATAATATTCTGCTGGGCATTACCAGTGATCCGGCTATGCTCTTCTATCTTGATCTCACCAAAAGTACAAAAAAGGCTCCCAATGAGAATTATGCTCGTGAATTGATGGAACTATTCACGTTGGGGTTAGGCCATTATACACAGCAGGATGTGTATGCAGGGGCGGCAGCCCTCACAGGCTGGCACGTCCGGGGCTTGACCTCGCACTATGTATCCAGCGATCATAATGACCTGTCCAAGACCTACCTGCAACAGACAGGAAACTTTGATTACAAGGATGTCATACGTATTCTTACCAATCACCCGGCCACGCCGTGGTTTATCTGTCGCAAGTTGTTTACATTCTTTGCTTATGAAAATCCTGGCGATGATGACCTCAAACCGCTTGTAGATACTTATGTTCAGAGCGGTCATAATATGGGCGAAGTTATGCGCACTTTGCTCCTTTCACCACAGTTCTCCACGCCAAAAGCCTACAGGAGTCGTATCAAGTCACCCATTGAGTATGCCGTCGGCGCGTACCGGGCGTTGGGTATCCAGGGCAGTGGAGATGGCTTGCCGACGTTTGTTACCTTGATGGGACAGACGGTTTTTGACCCTCCTAACGTTGCTGGCTGGCCAGGCGACAAGGTAAGCGCGCTGTGGTTGAATAGCGGTACCTGGATGACGCGTTTGAACTATATCGATGTTCTGCTGGCGCGCGGCACCTTCACACGCCAGGGGCAGGCCAAACCAATTGACCTGCAAGCAATCGTCGATGCAAACAATATTGATAGCCCTGCTTCCTTTGTCGATTACTTTGCTTCCTTCCTGCTGGATGGTGTAATTGAGCAGGACAGGCGTAGCCAATTGATTGACTACTTTACGACAAAAGATAGTAGCCGTGGCAATGTACATATCACGCTGAAGAATGGTCAGAGTTACCCATTAAACCGTGTGCGTGGAACGCTGTACTTAATGATGGCTTTGCCAGAGTACCAGCTCAACTAAGGGAGAATTACCATGAGACTTTCGCGCAGAGCTTTAATAAAAGATGGTTTGTTAGCCGTCTCAGCAGGTATGGTTATGCCAGCCATCTTCAGTCGTGGCATAGCTTCCGCTCGAGCGCAGGCGTTAGATGGTTCACGTATTGCTCAGACAGGCAGCGAACGCACGCTAATTGTTGTACAGATGGCTGGTGGAAATGATGGCTTGAACACCGTCATTCCATTTAGTGACTCACTGTATCACCAGATGCGTCCGACTCTGGCAATACCTGATGCCAGAGTAGTGCCACTGGATGCGCGGCTGGGACTGCATCCCAACCTGGCACCTTTCAAACAGTTGTGGGACGCCGGGCACCTCTCGATCATTGAGGGGGTGGGCTATCCAAATCAGAGCCTGTCGCACTTCCAGGCCATGGATATCTGGCAGACGCTCGATCTCAATGGCACAGGTAGCCAGGGCTGGCTGGGTAAACTGGTAGCTGGCTGGGTTGATCAGGATGGACATCCCTTTAAAGCTATGGATATCGGTGTGCAGACGGCTCAGGCTTTATCATCGATTAGCGCCCCGGTGCCGACCCTGGCAAGCGTGAATGCCTATCGTGTGAATCCAGATCCGGCAGACACCGATCGTGGAAATGCCCGCCTCCAGGCGCTGATGAAACTCTATAATACATATCCCCAGTCCTCCCCTTACGCTGCCCTGCTCGATACAACGGCGCTTAATGCCCAGGAGGGAGCACGCGAATTGCATAACGCCGATGCTCAATACCAACCAATGATAACTTACCCGACTGGTCCCTTTGCATCAGGTCTAAAGATACTGGCCGAGGCGATTGTGCAGAACCTGGGATTGCGTGTTGGCTATGTAACTCTTGGTGGCTTCGATACGCACGCCAATCAGCAACAGACCCATGATACTCTTATGAAGAACCTGGCCGATGGGCTCTCAGCTTTCTACACTGATTTGGCGAAGCATGGGAAGGCCGATAATGTGGTGATCATGACCTGGTCGGAGTTTGGGCGACGGGTGGAAGAGAATGGTAGTCTGGGTACCGATCATGGTACGGCTGCACCAATGTTTGTCCTGGGAAACCCTGTCAACAAAGGCATTTTTGGTGAGCCGCCCAGCCTGAGCAACCTGGATCACACCGGAAACATGAAATATACCACCGATTTCCGTTTGGTCTATGCTACCGTGCTGGATCGCTGGTTAGGTGCCTCCTCGTCTGATGTGCTGGGCGGCTCCTTTGGATCACAAAATTTCCTGCCGCAGCCCTAGCAGCGGCATTTTGTGTGAGTGAATTGGTTCTCTCTTCCTAAGTTCCCTCCTCCTTAGGGAGGGAACCAATTTACTTTTTTCGACCTCTCATTGTCTTGCTACTAAATTGCGCCTATAATAGTCATTGAATAAGCACATAATTAGAGGCACTCACAAGTCATGTCATATATAAAGAGTTTGTTTAAGTCATCACGTGGCCGGGTTATCCTGGTACTTGTAATTATAGGCATTGCTGCTATCGTCAGCTTTTTCTTGCCCAAAGAACCTGATCCCAACATTGGGTTAACTAATGACCCCGCCGTTCCAACCGTAGGGATCACTAATCCGGTAGCAACCTTGACTGTCAATCGCAGCACCGATTTTCGCGATGTTCACCTGACGGTGACCCATGTTGAAGAAGCAGGCGCGTTCTCGGATGACCGCAAGCGGACTGGCACCTATACCATACGTGTGTATATGCATATGCAAGCGGGTGATAATGTGCATGCTCCGCTTGGTATCGACTACTCTTCTTTAGTTCACCTTGTCCTTCCTGATGGGCAGCAAGTTTCACCAAAGTTGATCGACTTGCCCCCCGTGGTTTTCCCGAACCAGACCAAAGATGGTTTCTTTGATTTTCCTGTGACGACCAGGACGCCCCTGGAACCGTTGATGCTCAATATGGGGGATGGAACCTCGGTGGCATTTAGCTAGATGGGCATTAATCCAGGCTGGCCTTGCCCTGCTTCCTATCTCTTCCGGCTATGTTGAGCGAAGAAGCGCAGCAGCTCAGTGGAAGCATCGGGTCCTCTCGGATCAGTGAACGAACCATCAGGACTCCCTCCCGACCAAGCATGGCCCGCCTGGTGAACCAGCCACATCTCTACAATGGCATGACCGCTGGCATCGTGGTACATAGACCGAGTGTAGGCTCGTCCGTCTGCCACCCGTCCCCGTTCCACTTTCCTGCTATGTGTAGATCTGCCCTGCTCATGGCTCGTTGCCTGCAGCCACTGGTCGAGCAGGTGATCAGCGTTGATCGGGGAGACGGTAGTATCGCGGTCGCCATGAAACGCGATCAGCGGGATAACCGTGGTCAGTTGTTGCGCATACTGGCCAGCCCCTCGTCTCATCGCCGCAAAGCCGGAGCGGACATCATACGCGGCACTGTAAGCAAGGCCGGAATGCACACCGGCGGCAGCGTAGAGGTCGGGATACGTCGCCGCCATGATCACAGCCATGGCACCACCAGCTGACATCCCAGCCACATAGACCCGGTTGACATCAACGTGGTACGCGTTCATGATCTGCTGCGTGATCCCAGCGATGAGAGATGGCTCGCCCCTACCGCGCTGCTGATCGGTGGGCTGAAACCAGTTCCAGCACTTTGCGTTGTTGGCCGAAGAGACCTGCTCGGGGTACGCCACGAGGAACGTCTTTTCTTCGGCAAACATATTCATGCGCGTGCCAGTGGCAAAATCAACAGAGTTCTGAGCACAACCATGCAGCATAATTACCAGGGGAACTGCCTGCCCTGTATAGCTCCTGGGGATGTAGAGTTTGTAGGTGCGAGTTCCAGCTGTATTACTATAGGTTCCATCGACGAATCGCCCCCCTGGATGGGATGAGGGGGATACTCTACCTGGCCTAACCAGTTGCCCATGCCACGCGGGACGATGCAGACCACCAGGTGGCCGGAGCGGGTCGGGAGAAGGTGTCTGCGGCGCAACAGCGGGACGCGCACTGGCTGGCCTAGGAGAGGCTCCAGCTCTTCCCTGTATTGTTGGTCCTAGCAAAGGTGGGGTATCTTCCACAACGCGGACCTCTGCCTCAATCGGTGCATCGGCACGGGTAGACCTTCCTGCAGCAGCTGGCATGCCTCCCAATGTACGCTGAATCAATGCTGTTGCCTCAGCGAGTTGTCCGGCGTGAGTGAGGCGTGTGGCTTCGGCCATGGCGGCCTGCATCTGGTCATTCATCTAAAAAGCTCTCTTTCTCTTGTGACGCCTGGCACCATCATGACAGCATCACCCAGGTGCTATGGTCTCCATGTTCCCCCGAAGGCACATAGATGGAGGCCCGCAACGTGATCTCACCACGCCGCTTACTTGATGCGTCCCGCCAACGCCGCCTTTACCGCAGCACTTGCACGGAGAGCCCCGAGCACCTCGATTGAATCGATGGCTGCCAGGGCCAGTTCCGGTGAGACATCCTCTGCGATACTGACCAGGCCGAGCACGCTGATCTGCAACTTCTCACCAGCTGCACGCACTCCTTCCAAATCGTAGCGCGTATAATGCTGCATGCCGAGGACCAGCGTCTTGCGTGCCACCATGCGCTTGACTACGTCCGCATGGGTGGTGAGCTGGTTGCGGATCGCGGTGCGGACAAAATCGGTGCGATTGGTATAAAAGCCCTCCTGCACCAGCAAATCAATCTGTCCCAAATCTACGAGACCCAGGTTAATGGTGATTTTCTCCGTTTTCTCCAGTTCGGTCATAGTACCATCTCCTTACCATCCAATAGGATGATAACAGGAAGTTTATCATGTTGTCAAGGGATAAAGCCCTGACATCCTCTTATAAACCATGAAGTGGGTTCCAGCCCGGTAAGAATTCCATGAAATTGGTTGGCACTGCTAGCCAGAGTCTCTTCATGCCACATCCAGATCTATGCCTCTAAAGTGAGGCTCACCCCATTTGCGCTAGCGGCCCGTCGCGTTGGCAACAGAGCCGCTTTCCGATGACTACCACCAACCGTCTGCCATCTGGCAAGGTCACATTGTCTATTTGCATATGAACGTTAGGAAAATGGCATGCAGTGACAACAGAATGAGGGAATGGATGACTCAACGGTTGCCAGACTCTATCAACGTCATGCTGTGCACAGGGAGGTCAATCTACTTCTTCTGTCACCCCGACGTGCTCAACGCGATGCTGCACATCGGCTAGCGCACGCAGCCGGGGAGCCTGCCCAGTAGGGCCTTCCTGGTTGATCTGTTGCAGCAGGTCCTCCAGGGTGAGGTAGTATTCTACCAGCACACGCTCGCCGCTGGTGTGGTCTACACAGTCTTCCAGCAGGGATTGTGCCTCCTCGTAGGCATCCAGGCGCTGGCGTGTCTCGTTCAGCACTTGCTGTGAGTGGGCAAGCTTCTCCTCCTGGCTTTGCCGTTCGCGGCGACGCAGGCGCATTTCTGGCTGTGCCAGCATACTCACCTCTTGTAGTGCCAGGGCTGCCTCACCCACTTCAAGCGTTGTTTCCTCGTAGCGGCGCATAAGCCAGGCCCGTACTGCATGCAGGCGTACCAGGATGCTAGCGCTTTCTGGTAGACGCAAATTATCGTCAGCGAGCAACTCATCGCTGCCTGTCTCTGTTGGGATATTGCTTATATTATCGTCAAAATCCATCAATCGTTCCCCTGCAAGTATAAACCACGCTTTAATCGTATCATGGCCCTGCAAGAGGCTGTGTGGATATTGATACTGCTGGCTGGCTCACTCTCTTTGACTCCTCAGCGCATGCGGCACTTCACGAGTGTGGTGAGGGTGTGGGCTGCCCCAGCTCACACCCTCATACCTTGAAATGAAATAAGAAGGCGGAGGCTGGTATTGCTAGCTTCCGCCTTCTCACTAAATTTTACGTGTAAAAATTTATCCCAGGGCGGTCTCGGTAGACTCCACTGGCTCTACTGGGGCAAGAGACTCGTCATAGTCTGACGGTTTTGTGATATCTTTGCCAGAAGCGCCAGGGATCAACCTGAAGAGAGGTGTCAGAACAATGCTGAGAACAAGATTCAAGAGCAGGGCAGCAAAACCAGCATAGAACAGGAAGGATGTACTGCCAATGGCTAATGGATAGACCTGAACCAGTGCTTTCGAGGTACCCGCTAGGATGCCCGAGAAAGCCATGAGTGTCCCCACGATCATACCAGCAGCCCAGCCGATAAGCAGAGCCCAGCGATTGAACCAGTTGGTATACAGCCCCAGGAACACGGGAATAAGCGTCTGAAGTATCCACACACCACCCAGGAGCTGGAAGCCAATGATATTGGTGGTTGGCACGAAAATGATGAAGAGCAGCGCGCCAAATTTCAGCACAAACGATGTGATCTTGGCGACCTCGGACTCCTCACGATGCGAGCTATTAGGGCGAATATACTCCTTGTAGATGTTGCGGGTAAACAGGTTGGCGGCGGCTATGGACATTACTGCTGCCGGAACCAGGGCTCCAATCGAGATAGCGGCAAAGGCAAAGCCAGCAAACCAGTTAGGCATGAGAGTTGAGATCAGCGTGGGAATGGCGGCATTACTGGTAGCTGGTGGCTTGGGAAGGGCAAGGGCCATAAAACCAAGCAGTGCCAGCAGACCAAGGACCAGCGAGTAAATGGGTAGTAATGCTGTGTTGCGCTTAACGACGTCTTTCGAATTACTGCTCAACGTACTGGTGAGTGAGTGCGGGTAGAGGAACAGCGCCAGGGCCGAACCAAGAGCCAGGGTGCTGTAGCCCAGGAGTTGCGGACCAGTCAAGAACATGTGGAAGGTCTTAGGGTTATGCGCTGCTTGATAAGCAGCAGCCTTGCTAAAGATGTTGCTAAAGCCGCCCAGTTTAATCGGAATGTAGCTGATTAACACGGCGACGACAATTAAGATCATGATATCTTTGACCATGGCGATCATGGCAGGTGCGCGTAATCCGCTCGTATAGGTATAGGCGGCCAGGATGATAAAGGCGATCAGCAGGGGAATGTCAACCTTGACGCCCAGGATGACGAAGTCGATGGGAATGCCCAGAGCGGCGATCGAAACTTGAATACCAAACATCTGCAGGGCGATGTAGGGCATGGTAGCCAGGATACCAGTAAATGCAACTGCCAGGGCGAGCGAGCTGCTGCCAAAGCGATCTTTCACAAAATCCGAGGCGGTCACATAACCGCGCTGCTTGCATACTGTCCAGAACTTGGGCATCAAGATGAAGATCAAAGGATAGACCAGAATGGTATAAGGTACCGCGAAGAAACCGAGTGCGCCAGAGGCAAAGACAGCTCCGGGCACAGCGATAAATGTGTAGGCTGTGTAGAGGTCCCCTCCAAGCAGAAACCATGTTACGAGTGTGCCAAAACGTCTTCCCGCTAATCCCCACTCATCGATATGTCTAAGGTCCCCTCTGCGCCAACGCGCTGCCACAAACCCCAGCACGGTGATAAGGACAAAGAAAAATATGAAAATGCTTACCTCTAAAAGATCAATCCCGGACATCGATGATGTCTCCCTTCTTGTGTGGTTAGGCCGTTGCAACCAGCCTAGGATAAGACCATATCAGAAGTTCTAGTTGCTATGGATTAAACCCCTATAGCGAAAAGTACAGCTGTCAAAATAGCGGTGATGAAGATCCAGAGTAGCTGGAACCAATAGAAGAACGGAATGCCTATAAACTCTGGGGACCTGAAATTATAAAAAGGAGGCCAGAGTAGCACGATGAAGGGAATAAGTAGCAGTAGGGCAAGCCAGCGATACCTCTGCCCTATTGTGCGGGTACGCGGACGGGTAGCCATAACTTTTCTCCTTTCGTCTCTTGCATAGAGCAAGAGTACTTTACAATGTGATGAGAAGAAATGATAGGTTCTCTGGTATGAAATAACTCGATCCGCAAAAGAGCTGGTGGTCTGCGTAATGAGACCATATACTAAACAACGTGTTACAAGGACAAAAAACACACTGTGGTTGAACTCGGTGTGTACTACATTGACATATCCTACGTTATCTAATGGATAGTTGTCAATGCACTTAGATATATTGGCTATTCAGGCATATGTCTTAGAAAGAGGCATACTAGAGGCTTAGTAGATGTTAAAGCATTCCCCTGCTGTACGTTCTAAAAGAGAAGAAGATATCGCATCTGGAAGTGGAAAAGTGGAATGGAAGAAGCGGAAATACGCGACTCGGCATTACCTGCTGGAACAGTCATTCTTGATGGTAAATATAGGTTAGAGCGACTTATACATCAACACCCGCGCGTCAATCTCTACCTTGGCAGGCGTCTCCCTCAACTGGATCAGACTCTACAAGAGCATGCAAGGCCTGAGTTACTGGTGGCAATTCGTGAACTGGTACTGACCGGCCTCTCTCCCCAACTTTGCAGACAGATCGAGCAAGCAGCTTTTGAAGAGTTTATTTCACCAGCTGTACCTGGCTTAGCTCGTTGGCCAGGAGCAGGTGATCATATACGTATGGATGGTGATCGCCACTACCTGGTGATGCAGTTACAACATATGCGCAGCGAAAGGCATACTCATGCTATAACTCTGGCTGACCTTCTGCTGAGCCGTCGTGAATGGCCACTGTGGTTGAATATGCACAAAGCTTTGAAGTGGGGAGTCCAACTCTGCCGTATAGTTGCGCGCCTCCATCGCTTGGGAAGTATCCTAGGAGATCTTGATCCCTCAACTGTGCTGGTGGATAGAACAGGTACAGCCGCATGGGCACCAGTTCTACTGTTCGCCTGGCCGCCGCCGCCGCATTTCTGGCCCTATATACCGACGCCTCTGGCACACGGAGAACATAGCGCACGCGCATTTCCTATAGCCAATATTCCTCTTGATAATCCATTTGTAGCACCTGAAACGTTTAAAGGCACATATGATGAAAGATCGGATGTGTATTCACTAGGAGCTTTGCTCTATCTGCTTCTCACCGGCTATGCTCCGCCTTCAGCTATGCTGCGTCAGGGGGGAAGAAATCAAACAATGGTTACTGCTCATAGGGGGTATGCTGCAAATTCATTGGAAAAGATAGAACTGGTACCCCCTCATTTCTTGAACATCAGGCTGCCTCTGCACCTTGAAGGGGTACTGCTACGTGCTTTAGAGCTCGATCCCACCTGGCGCTATACCTCGGCCTTTGACCTGGCTGAGGCATTAGAGGCCGTCGATCTGATACGGGAAGGAGCGGATGCTTCAGTTCGCAATCATGCTGCTGGTAAAATATTCCCTGTCGGTAAAGCTTTGAGATGGTTGAAAAGAGAAATCAAGCTGAACGTATAAGCCGTGCCGCAGGCGGGGGCTAATCCATGCTGCATATCAGGCCTGTTCCGTGCAAAGCTGCGCGGCGCACAGCAGTAAGGAAATCATGAGCCGTTGAAGGGAGAATCTCATCAACGAGACGAAAGGATACTAGGCCCTCTGCCTGCTCCTGACAAAAACGTCTGTAGTCCTCCTCCGCTAGTGTTTGGTCGGGTGGACTAACCTTGTGCAGGCTTGAGGCAAGTTGCCAGACTTCTTCCTGAGTCAGATAGCCACTAAAGGCCCCGAAAGGTTCACCTGTCTCATATCCAAAGGGCATGCGGCGCCGGCCACAAGCCAGGTACTCAAAAAGAACCATAGCTCGGATCGATATACCTGCTAGCCAGCCACGCAGTTGCATTGCATGGGTTTGAGACCCTAGTATAATGCCCTGTGGTCTGGTCGACTCCGGAACCTCTTCATCTGTAACCTCTTCATCTATATGGAGAGCGAATTCCTCGTCCTCCTGCTGTTCGGGCACCCAATCGTAGCGCTCCACCTGTGCACTTTGTTCATTGACCTCCTGGGCAAGATCTGGGAGGCCGGCGGCGTTCAGCAGAGAGACCAGTTCACTTCGAAATTCCTGTTCAATCTCTTCACGCTCGTTGGAGGTTTGCTCTACTGCTATGTCGTCTGGTGGTGTGTGAAACCACGGCAAGCAGTATTCTTCGATAATTGCTCCCCATATGCAGCGTAGTGCAGCCGAATCTTGATAGAGATGAGGAGTATAGCTATGTAAGTAATGGTCACTAAGCCCTGTGAACTGCTCTACTGAACACAGCTTGGCATATTCTCTGCGACTTTGTGGTCCACGAGGCAGTGCATCTACAAATGTCTTCGCCCGTGGCCAGACGCGTAATTTTTGCATCGTCTCGGGTAGATACTGCTCTTCCAGGGCGCAGCGAGTGCGCTCAAAGAGCTGGTGGATAGCAGTTTCATCCCTATCAATCAGCCAGCTCGCAAAAGCGGGCATTACGCGTTCTGCATAAATCTCCCAGTTAAAACCATGCACTCGTATTATCATGAAAATGCGCTCTTCCGCTGCTTTGCTTGTATTGATCTACTTTTTACTCTTATTCTACGATAGAAGATATGTATAAGATTATCATACAAGCCCGACACCCGTTGCCAAGCATATAGCCTTAAGGTACTTCCAGGCCATCAAAGACAGGCCGTAAGGCAGATCATTCTCTCCTTTGCAACCCTATAGGCCTATGATAGTATATAGTATATTGCACCTTTTAAACTATTTTGTAACTCTTCAGGCTTCCTCGTCACCTGCGGTGGCTCCTTACTTAGGCCCCTTTTCTCCGGCCTCATCGTTGCGGAGAATTTACTGCAAGAAGGTATCGCGTAAAAAAGGATCGTCGAGGGGTGGTAACTCTTCAGAAATTGGATACAAATTTGGCTGTGACTGTCCCCCGGGTATAGCTGGTAAAGCTCCACTGCTTGTATGCACCCGGTCCTCGAGTCGGACCAGCCGGGGAGCGAAGCGCTTCACCGGTTTTACCTGATCTGCGAAGGGCCCAAGGTCGTCTGAAGTCCAGGCGAAAGGAGGAGGTGGCAACGCTGCCGGAGCTTGTTGAGTCTTTGTAGGTGAAGGGCCACCCGTAACAGGGGCACTCCCTTGCACATTGGAGCTCAAGCCTCCTGTGACAACTGGGAGATGGCCACTCCCTTGTCTTTGAGATGGGAGCTTCGCTGTAACGGCTGGGAGATGACCACTCCCTTGTCCATGAGGTGGGAGCTTCGCTGTAACGGCTGGAAGATGGCCGCTCCCTTTACTACCTGGCGAGAAATCCGCGTTCCTATTCGAGAAACCTGGATTAGGAGGTGGGAAACTGTTTCCCCTACCGGTGAAGCTGCTGGTATTAGGAGATGGAAAGTCATTAAATCTGCCAGGGAAACCACCTGTATTAGGAGGCGGGAAACCATTCCCGTTACCAGGGAAAACGCCAGTATTAGGAGGTGGAAAGCCATTAGATCTGCCAGGGAAACCATTTGAGTTGGGAATATTAGGAGGTAGGGAACCGCTCATCGTATTGGCTGAGCTGGCGAAGCTGGCATTAGGAGCGGCAAAAGGAGCCGTAGCCTGCTTTTGGGACATTTGTGGCCCATTGGCGATGCCATATACATTTGTATTCCCATTCATGCTAGCCATACGCGTACGTTGCCAGGGCTGGGCACCGCTAGGTGGTAAGTGCTGTCGGCGTGCTGGGGGAGGTAGCAGACGTTTGCGCAATAATAACAGACCTCCCAGCATTGTGGAAACGATGATTGCACATATCAATGCACCAATGACAAACGTTAAGAAGCTATTGCCAATGGTGCCAAACGGGCTATTGTTGTTGCCGGGTTGATTTTGTGGTGGTGTGCTACCGCCATTTGTCGAAGTTGTCGGTCCGCTAGAAATTGTCGTTGGCGTTTGATCAGTACCGGCTGGTTGTGTCTGTGTTGCCGTTGGTACTGTTGTCGTCGCTGTCGTTGTGGTCTGGGGAGTGGCTGCGCTTGTAGCTGTGGGAGTGACACCTGCTGTAGCTGTGGGAGTGACACCTGCTGTAGCTGTGGGACTTCTGGTCGGAGTGGCAGTAGGAGTCCTGGTTGGTTTGGCTGTAGGCGTGGGGGTAGGAGTATTGGTCGCCGTGGCAGTGGGGGTAGGCGTATCGGTCGCAGTAGGGATAGGTGTATCAGTCGGGGTAATCGAATCAAGTGGTGTTAGTGTCGTGCTCTGCGTAGAGGGTATGGTGGGAACGATTGTTGGAGTATCCAATGGTTGTGGTCGCGAACTCTGCTTCTGCGTTGACTGCACATCGACCCTGGCGGCGTGAGAGCTTGCGCTTACCAGCATTAATGATACCAGGACAAGTATAAGGCAAAATATTGCCGCAAATATGTGTAGGTGAGATCGCGCTCTGCTGTCGCCTTCCGGATCTGTGTCGCTTTCCATGCTTAAATAACCTCATAGATATTTAGAAGAGGTGATGGCGAGTATAGGTGGGTGCCTCTTCTGTGTATTCTATGGCTCCCTTAGCCCCAAGTTTATGGGTTCCTCTCGCTGTAGTCAAGCAAAGAAGCCAATGGTACCACTTGAATACGTTTATACCGCAAGAGAACGAAGGCCCGGTGGTTCTTAATTAACCACCGGGCCTTCGTTCTCTTAGAAAAAATTAGACTTAGCCGTTTTGTGCGGCAACACGATCCAGTTCTCTCTTAAGGCGGGTGCGGTCTGCACCTACAACACGTCCAACCTCAGTACCACCTTTAAAAATGATGAAGGTTGGAATGCCCTGGATACCCAGGCGTGTTGGTGTACGTGGGTTCGCATCGGTATCAACTTTTGCGAAACGCAGCTTGCCCTGATATTCATCGCTCAGTTTTTCATAATAGGGAGCGATAGCCTGGCAAGGGCCGCACCAGTCAGCCCAGAAATCTACCACAACTGGTTTATCTGATTTAAGCACCTGGGCCTCAAAATCCTGGTCACCTACATACGTAAGATTGGCATGGTTTCCCATCGTTTTACACACTCTCTTTCGGCATAGTTTAAAGCTTAAGCAAGGTACGCTTGCAATACTGTCACTTAGTCATTGTAACAAATTAGTGACCTGACTTATTCCCCGTTACATTTTCTATTATACAATCAATCCGATCATGAGTTATGTTGTGAGCCAGGCAGCCCGCAGGCTGCCTGGCTCACAACCATTATACAGAGGGAGCTACCGTATAAAGATGTTCGATGGTGATGAAGGAGCTCTGTGAGCTCCTTCATCACCATCGAACAT
>JACZCU010163406.1_pt1 | contig 15593 bp, 10 predicted proteins | sample 8641851 | NCBI WGS metagenome assembly JACZCU01 (sample SAMN15324605, study PRJNA640507) | soil metagenome | isolation source: monocropping sugarcane control | place: China: Luxin town, Laibin City, Guangxi Province | collected 2019-07-25 | depth 10cm m | reverse complement strand
GTGCGGTAGGACATCGGCTAGATCATAAATTTACCTTCTAGCGAAAGTCAAGCAAAGGAGCGGAGCTCGATGCCTTCCGCCTCGATCGCGGCCAGCACGCGGGGATCGCACAGCGCTTCCAGCTCGGCCACCCGCTCGGCGGAGTAGGTGGAAGCGAGATCCGCTTCCGTCGCCGGATGGCAGCCGAGCTCGGTGATCCCTTCGGGCAGCGAGGCGATGAGCCGGACGAGAGCGGCAACCTCGATCGCATCCGGAACCGGCTCGCCACGACCGGTCTGGCCGTAGAAGTCTCCGCGATACATCACCAAGGGACTGACGTCGCGAACCGGAACGCCCAGGACGGCTCCTGCAGCCGTCAGCACCGAACGGACGGGCTCGTTCCGGTGGACGTGCTGATGAGAATCGAGGTGCGTCGGCTCGTGCTCGAACAGGTCGCGAAACAGCTCGAGTTGCCGGCCTACCTCGGCCTCGGTCTCTGCGTCCTCCCCCACCCGCGCATACGACGCGCACCAGTCACCGTCCCGGTACTCCCACTCGGAAAGATCCACGTGGAGCCCGACACTCAAGCCCGGACGCACGCGTGCGAGTGCCGCCGCCTCCTCGGCGGCAGGCCAACACACCATCACGCTCGCGCTCGTGACGACACCGGCGTCGTGCCCCCGTGCGATCCCGGCGTTGATGCCGCGAGAACGTCCGAAGTCGTCGGCGTTGACGATCAGCGCGCGGGTCACAGCCCTACCCGCTCCGCAAGTACCGGCAGCTCCGAGCGCCAGTCGCGTGCGTGTTCTGGCGGCGGCACCCAGTCGGGTGACCAACCAAGCCACTGCACCGCAAGCTGCAGGCGTGCGCACGCGAGATCGACGGCGAACTCCGTGGCCTCGGGAGGCTCCGTGCGCGCGAGACGATATGCCTCGGCGAGCCGATCGAGCTGCTCGTCGCGCAGGCCGAGGCTGAGGGCGGCGAGATCGAGCACCCCCGGGCCCACCCCGGCGAGCTCCCAGTCGACCGGGCACACCCGCCCCGGCGCCACGAGCACGTTCGAGGGATAGAAGTCGCCGTGCACGAGCGTCGTCGGCAGCGCCGAGAGCCTCGCGACCGCCGCGTCGTAGCCTGGCAGGCTGACGCCCGCACGCGCGGGCCACAACTTGAAGAACGGATGGTCGTACTGCACGAGATAGTCCGCCGAGACCCCGGCGAAATGGTCGTGGCAGCGGCCGAGCCAGCGCGCGACCTCCGCCCACCGCTCAAAACCGAGCTGGTAGAGGGGCTCGCCGGCCACCTTCTCGAGCACGAGCCAGAACCGGTCGCGACGTGAATCGCTGATCGAAGCGTCGAGCCGCGCTGTCCCGAGATTCGCGTCGGCGAGGAGCGAGCGGTACACCGTCGCTTCGCGCCGTGGGTCGTGGAGCAACGGCAGCTTCGCCGCGCGCGTGCGATCGGTGAGAGCGTCGCGCGAGAGGTCTTTCAGGATCAGGGTTCTTCCGCCCGCCTCGAGCTCCGCCAACGGTGCGCTCGAGCGATACTCGAATGGTCGACGCGATATGGATTCGACGCCGAGCAGTGCAGCGAGCACGGCGTTCGAAACGTCGTGGATCGACGCGCGCGTCGGTCCCGCCTCCGCGCCCACTTCGCGCAGCAGCCGAACGAGGATCCGTTGCGCATCGAGATGCTCTTCGGCGATCGCGCGCGCGGCCCGGGCGTGCCGGCCATAGTCGCGCATGGCCCTCTCGATCGCGTCGGCAGCCTCGTCCGAGTCGGCGAACGCGAAGAGCCCGGCGCCGACGGGCAGCGACCCGCCGAAGCCCGTGTCCTGCGCCACCACGGGCCGTCCCGATGCGAGATACACGGCGCTCCGGTCGCTGAACCAACCACACTGGGAAGCGACGTACCCCTCCTTTGCGATCCCCAGCTCTGCCTTGGAGCCGCGGATGAACCCGGCGTAACGGTCCGGCGTCCCTGCAGCGACGTCCGGATCGATCAACTCCCAACCGTGCTCCCGGAGGGTCACGAGGTCGGGCTCCGTCGGATGCGCATCAAGTGCGATCGCAAAGTGCTCGGCGGACTTTTCGGGCAAGTCCATCAACTCGCGAAGTGAGTGCGCCTTCTGTCCATGGCGAACGCCGTCGACGTCGACCGGCCCGTAGCTCCGGAGGTTTGCGACGGTCGTAAACGCATCGATGCTCACGTGCGAGGCAACCGGCCACGCCGAGAGCACCACCGGCGGCAGCGTGTGTATCCAGTCGTGCCCGGTCGGCGGCACGGTACGACCGACGGTGACGTAATGGGTGTGGTCATCGAGCCCGACGTCAGCCCCTTGTGCGTGCCAGACCTGTGTGAAGAACGGATCGAGGTCGACGTAGACACGGATGGCGGCCGGTTGGTTGCGAAGGACTCCGGACAGGTTCAGAAGCAGGTCGGGCAACGGGCCGCCGTACGAGCCGAAGAACGCGCGCCGCCCGAGCGCGAGCTTCTCGAAGTAGGCACCGGCGTCAGCCCGGACGGAGCCTGGGTCGACGAGCCAGACCTCATGGCCGAGCTCCTCGAGCCCGCGCACGTATTGCAGCACCGCCCAGGTCGCACCGCCCTGGCGCGGATCGGCGGCAACCATGCCGGCGACGAGGATCCTCACAGCGCGCTCTCCAGCATCTCCGTGAGCACGCGGTCGGAGTCGAAATGCTCTTCTGCGATCGCGCGCGCCGCGCGCGAATGCCGGTCGTAGTCCGCGACGATCGACCGGGCGGCTCGCGCAGCGTCTTCCGTGCCGTCGAACGCGAGCAGACCGTCACCCACCGGCAGGCTCGAGCGGAAACCGGTGTCCTGGACGAGCACGGGTTTCCCGGATGCGAGATAGCGCGCGCTTCGATCGCTGAACCATCCGCTCTGCGTGTCGACGTAGACGCCCTGGGCAACCGAGAATTCGGCGCCGGCGGTTGCAACGTAGCGCTGGAAGTCGTCGGGGCTCGCTACGAGCTCGGGATCGGCGATGCGCCAACCGCCCTCCTCGAGGGCGAGCCGGTCGGGCTCGTCGGCAGGATCGATCCGCAACACCGCCTCGAACCCCAGCTCGCTGTCGTGCGGGAAGCCTGCGAATCGCCGCCACGCATGATGTTTCGGTCCGTACCCCTCGAGCGGGCCGTACGGGCAGCGCCATGAGGCGACTGTCGTGAACCGGTCGAAGCCGCCGTTTGCGACCGGCCACAGGTCGAGAACGACCGGCGGCAGCGTGGGCCGCCACTCGATCCCGCCCGTCGGGATCGGGCACGCCGGATTCCTGATGTTCGAGGCAATCGTGAAGTACGTGTCGTACGTCGGGAGACGGTCGACCCCCTGGACGTGCCAGAACTGTGTGAACCCGGGGTCGATGTCGACGAACGCTGTTCGGCGAAACTGGCCGCGGAACGCTCGCAGGTTCCCGCTGATGTCGAGGAGCAGGTCACCGCTCTCGATCGGCTCGCCGACGATCGGCTCGCCGCCGGCGCCAACAAGCGTCGCGGCTATGCCGAAGCGGCGTGTCACCTCGCGGAAGTACGAGACGGCCGTCGACGACGGGTCGGCGAGGCGCTCGGCGAAGCGCACCTCGAACCCGAGTCGCTGCAACCCGAGCACGTAGCTCAACCGCACCCAGGCCTCGCCGCCGTTCCCCGGCTTTGCCGCGAGCGCGCCGGCCACGACGACGCCCGTCACGCGGCGACCTCCTCCAGAAGACGCGGCAGGACCCGGCGCGAGTCGAGCTCCCGCTCCGCCAATCGGCGGGCGGCAGCAGCGTGACCCGTTGGGTCGGCGAGGATCGAGTCTGCACCGGCGGTGGCCTCGTCCAGTGACGTGTACGTCACGAGCCCCTCTCCGACCGCGTAGTGCGCGCCGAGGCCCGTGTCCTGGACGAGCGCCGGCCTGCCGCTTGCGAGATAGCAGCATGTGCGGTCGCCGAGCCAGCCGGTGTTGAGGGTGACGTACAGCCCTTTTGCGACGGTGAACTCGGCCAGCGAAGATCGAACGAAGCGGAGATACGCGGCGGGGCTCGGTGCGACATCCTTCGGGTCGGCAATGTCCCAGCCGCGCTCGCCGAGGAGCTCGCGGTCGGCGCGATCTGCGTCGTCGAGCTCGAGGGCGACGGTGAAGCGTGCATCGACGCGCGAGGGCAGGTCGACGAACCGGCGAAACTCGTGCACCCGCAGCCCCAGTGCGTGCCCGTGGTGCTCGAGCGGGCCGTATGGCCCACGCCAGCTGCCGACGCTCGTGAACGCATCACCGAGGGGTGTGACCGGGCAACGTGCGAGCACGACCGGATGCGGAGTCACGACCCAGTCCCGGTCGCACATCGGCACACCACACGAGCGTCGGCCGACGTTCCGACCCACGGTGACGAATGCGTCGTGACCGTCGAAGAGATCGGCAAGTCCCTGCTCGTGCCACACCTGGCCGAAGCCCGGGTCGATGTCGAGGAACACGCGATGGCGCACTGCGTCGAGCAGCTCGGCATCGCGGACGAAGCCCATCACGTTCAGCAGCAGCCTCGAGCGACGAGCTCGTGCAAGCAGATCGTCGCGCCGCAGCCCGGCGTCTGCACCGAGCACGGCGTAGGAGACGTCTTCTCCGGCAAGCAATTCGTCGAGGTACCGGAGTGCCGCACGCGAGTCGGCGGTCATCCCAGGCTCGAGCCGATCGACCACGGTGACGTCGAAGCCGAGGTCGCGGAAGCCGAGCACGTACTGGAGAAGCGCCCAGGCATGACCGCCGTATCCGTGACGGTGCGCGAGCGCAACCCCGATGAGAATCGACTCGTTCACCGCAACCAGAGGTTGTTGCCGTGGTAGCGGTAGATCCAGGTGACCTCGGGCACGCACACGAACCGCGCACCTGCGTCGAGTGCGCGCAGCCAGAAATCCCAGTCCTCGGTCAGCGCTGGGTCGTCCCGCTCGCCACCGAACCGCCAGCCATCCTCCCGCCAGCCGCCGAGCTCGGCCCAGAGCGTGCGACGCACCAGAGTGGTTGCGGGGATGTAGTTGCCGGCTCGCAGCCGCGCTTCGTCGAACCGCTGATTCGGTCGCCATCCGGTCTGGCCGAGCACTGCCGGCGGGTCAGGCAGGACGCCGTTCACTACGCGCGGGGCGACCTCGCACCACGAATACACGACGTCTGCGTCCTCGGCTTTCGTGCTGAGGGCTTCGAGATGGTTCGGCTGCAGCAGATCGTCGTCGTCGAGCCGCGCGAGCCAGTCAACGTCCGCACTGCGAGCAAGCCGGTTCAGAAGCGCGCCGATCCCGACATTCTCGAAGTCGATCGCGATCGCGTGCATCGCCGGCCGGACCGTCTGCATGCGCACGCTCGCAACGGCCTCGGCGAGGAGCTCCCCACGCTCCGGCAGCGACGGAGTGAGAACCACGATGCGCATGTCACGACGCCGCGAGCTCCGTCGGCGTTTCCTCGTACGCGACCCGTCGCACCGCCTCGAGCCAGCCCGCGCCGTAGAGCAGGTCCGGCTCCAGGTGATTTCCCTCCGCCCACTCGTTCCATGCGTTCAGGAAGACGAGGCGCTCGGCAGTCTGGTCGCGCGGCAGCCGCGCGACAACCTCGCGGAGGCCCTGCTCGAACGCCTCGGGGCGCGAGTTGATGAAGACGATGCCGTCTCCTCCGCGGCGAGACGTGTTGTCCCAACTCACCATCACACACGGGTGCGTCGGGTAGTGCCGCGGTTGCGATCGCATGCTGCGAGTTGCGATCGAGTAGTCGTAGATCTTCAGCCCGGGGTCCGTCGGCCCGGGAACGGCGGAGAGCTGGGGCTCGAAGTTGAGCGTCGAGTCGAAACCGAGCGGACGCGTGTCTTTCGTCGGGTTGTGCGCGTTGATCCCGAGCAGGTAGGGCTCGGCGAGGCCGGCCCGGACGCACTCTGTGCGAAACACATCGGTCGTCCGTCGCGCGTCGGGAAGGTCGAACGGCCGGTAGACGAGAAAGAGCGGACGTCCGCCGATACGGATGTAGCGCGGGTCGGCGAACGCGTGCATCAGCCACCTGACGTGTGCGAGGTCGTCTTCCTCGGAATACCGCTGCTCGACGAGCACCTCGTCGGCAGCCGCGCCCGCCCCGTGCCAGCGCCGCGACCAGGTCTCGTTCGCCCAGGAGAGACAGAACGGGAAGTCGGGCTCACCGGTCGCAAGCACCTCGCTGAACGGCCGGTCGAGGACGCGCGTCCCGTGAAACCAGTAGTGCCAGTAACAGAAGCCCTCGACGCCGTGCTTCAAGGCGAGGGCCGCCTGCGCCTGACGGACCTCAGCCACGCGCAGGTCGTAGAAGCCGAGGTCGGCGGGAAGGCGCGGCTGGTAATGGCCCTCGAAGAGCGGCCGTGCCTGCACGACGTTCGTCCACTCCGTGAACCCCGGCCCCCACCACTGATCGTTTTCAGGCGTCGGATAGAACTGCGGCAGGTAGAACGCGATGAAGCGCGCCGCCGTCACGAGCGGCCCGGATGCTTGATCCCGATGAAGAGGTCGCGCTGCAGTTTCTCGGGCTCTGCGTTGATTACGCGGATGTCGTCGAAGCCGCCCCACTCCCGCATCGCCCAGAGGACCCACTCGCGGTCGATCTCGACTTCGAGGTTCTTGTACATCTCCTCACGCGTATAGCCGAGCTCGAGAATGCAGACGTGCCGCGTCTTCGCGGCGAGCCACTTGATGCACTCGAGGCCGTGCTGCGGCGTCCGCTGGATCATGACCCACTGGATCGTCGCGAACGATGACGTGACGTCGAAGCGTTCCTGCTGTGTGTCACGGAGGTACTCGTACGCGTTGCTCCGCTCGAACAGCACCCATTCCTGCGATGCACGTTCCTGTCGCCTGAAAAAGGCCTCGAGGAGTCGGGCCGTCGTGATGAACCGTTCGGTTGCATCGATTCCCTTGGCGCGGAATCCATGTTGCGCCATGTGATCGCAGAAGAACCCCGTGTTGCAGCCGACGTCGAGGTAACTTGGCGACCGCCCGAGCCCGTCAGGATGCAGTCCGAGCTCGGCCAGCGTCTCGATAACCGCCTTCGCACGACCGCCCGTATCCCAGCGGGCGAGCCGCCACCCGACCACCTCCGGCAACCCGATCGGCTGATACAGAGCGTCTTCACCGGGGAACGGATGCTCCTCGCGAAGGAGACGGACGATCGTCGCCCGCGCCTCGTCGGCGAGCTCGTCGAAGCACGCATGGCAGACGGAAAGCGTTCCATCGCCGTCGCTCCTGACGATCACCTCCTCTGCCGGACGGTCGTTGCATCTCTGGCAGGTGATGGTCAGCTTGATCTCGTTCACGTCGGCGTCGGCGAGCAGGTTCAGCTGGTTGCCCGACGGCGCCGCTACGACGACGTCCACACCGCGGCTCGCTGCCGCACGCCAATCGTTCACAGCGTCCTGCGTGAAGGCGTAGCCCTCCTCGACTGCGGCCAGCGCGCCCGCCGGGATGCGCGCGAGGATCGCAGACGCCTCTTCGCGTGAGACGAAATGGTCGATCCCGCACGTGTAACCGGGCTCGCCGCACACGAGGGTGCGGTGATTCCAGAAGGCACCGTGGTTGCTCGGCCACGGGTAGTCGCTGCAAACGAACGTCTGTGCTGCGCGGCCCTCTTTCGATGCGATCTTGACGAGCTCGATCAGTCGCCGGGACTTACCCGAGCCCGGCAATCCAGTGAGCAGAGTGATAGCCATGGTGTTCTCCTCAGGTCAGCGGGTTGCCCCGGCGAATTCGACGCGCCGCCTCTCCGCGACGCGTGGCTGAATGACGGAATCGAGTGCTCGGCGAGTTGCCTCGAGATACGCGTGGCCGAAGCGCACGTCAGGCTCGAGATGACAGCCCTCGGCCCATTCGTTCCAGGCGTTGATGAACACGAGCCGTTGTTCGGGTGGCTCGCTGCGAGCACGGCCGACAGCTTCCGCAAGCCACGACTCGTATTTCGCGGGTGTCGCGTTGTCGATCACGACCGCTCTGTCGCCGACGCGCGCGGTGTTGTCCCAACCCGGGAAGACGCTTTCGTAGCGGGGATAGTCGACGGACTCGAGCTCGCGCACTGCATCGACCACGACGTCGTAGTCGTAGACCTGCAAGTCCTCCTTGCCCGGGATCGACCGACGGCCGTTCGCGACCCGATCGACGTGGGTGATCAGCCAACCGAATTGCGGCTGGAAGAGCACCTTCGCGTCGAAGCCGACCTGCGTTGCGTCCCAGCCCAGGTCCCACGCCGTCTCGACAGCGACGAGGTGGATCCCGGGCAGGCCGGCGCGCTCCACTTCGTCACGCCAGGTCTCGCAGGTGCGTGCTGGCTCCGGCAGGTGCGACGCGCGGTAGACGAGGAACATCGGCTTGCCGTCGACCCTGATCGCCCGGCTGTCGCCGAGTGCGGGCAAGAGGGAGCGGATGTGATCGACGTCGTCGTCGTGGCTGTACTCCTGCGACTGGAGGAGGTCGTCGTTCCGTCCGTCCCACCGCCGTGACCACGGGTCGTTCGCCCAGCACAGCGCGAACGGGAAGTCCGGTTCACCGGTGGAGAGCACCTCGTCGAACGGCCGCTCGAGCAGTCGCTTCCCGCTGAACCAGTAGTGGTAGTAACAAAAGCCGTGAACGCCGGCGGCGCGGGCCAGCTCCGCCTGCTGCGATCGCGTCTCTGCGAGCCGAAGATCGTAGAAACCGAGGTCCGCCGGCACATGCGGCTGGTAGTGGCCCGCGAACTGCGGGTCGGCGCGCGCGACGTTGCGCCACTCGGTGAATCCCTTGCCCCACCAGTCGTCGTTCTCCGTCACGGGGTGGAACTGCGGGAGATAGAAGGCGATCGCGCGCACGTGACCGTCGCCGTTCACAGGCACCGGAAGGCTCGGCCGGTCCGCGTCACGAACCCGCAGCGGCACCGGCGCAACGAGCTCGAAGATGCGGCAGTCCTCGTCCTGGTGGACGAGCCGGTGCGCGCCCTGCAGGTGATCGGCCAGCTCCTCGTAATGATCGAGCCACCAGAAGGAGCTCCGGGGGAAGACCAACTGGTTCGCACCCCGGCGCCGGAGGTCTTCGAGATGCGCGATCGCATCGGCGCTGTCCTCCGGATGAAAGCCGGGCCAGCGGCCGGTGGGGTCCTGTGGGAAGTGCGCAGCCGCCACGCCGTCGATCTGGAGGAGGCGGTCGTCGCCCTTGCTGACGACGAGCACGCTCGCGCCGGGCTGTACGAGGGTCGAGAGCCGGGCGCGCAGGTGATAGACGAAGTCCTCGTACTCCTCGTGATTCATTCGTGTCTGCGTCAATGCGCGTGGATAGGCGACGGCACGCTTCGGCTCGATCGCCATCACCGTGTCGAGGGCCTCGATGAAGCGTGCTTTGACGAGATCGCTGCCGTTCGTCCCCTGGACGTGCGCGAGGCCGTTCCGCGCGAGCGTGCCCCACAGCTTCGAGTCTCGGAGCAGCGTCGTGATCGCTGCGGCGAAGGCGCTGGGCTCGTCCGCGACGAGGACGTGCTCACGGTCGGCGAGCCCCAGACCTTCGATGCCGATCGTGCTCGATACGGTCGGGGTGCCGGCGGCGAGCGCCTGGACGAGCTTCCTCTTCGTCCCGGCGCCGTAGCGAAGCGGAACAACAGAGATGCGGGCTCGGTCGAGGTACGGTCGGACCGAAGGGACCCAGCCGATCATGTGGACGTTCTCGAGCCCGGCGGCGAAGTCCCGCATCGCGTCGCTCAACCTGTTGCCCACGATCCACACCGGATGCTTTGCGAGGAGCGCAGGGTCGAGGAGCGGCAGGATGTCGCCGCAGAGATAGCGAAGTGCGTCGACGTTCGGCGGGTGCTCGAAGCTGCCAAGACAGAGGATTCCGTGGCGGCGACCGAACGGTGCGAATCCGCTTGCCGTTTCCTCCCCGTCGGGCACCGAGCGCGCGAGGTCGCCGTCCCATGCGAGGTCGTTGATCAGGTCGGCCTCCTTCTGAGACACCGTGAGAACGCCGTCGGCGCTGGCGTACGAGTTCAGCTCGGCGGCGAACCTCGAGCCGTGTGTGTCGGTGAGGCCGTGTCCGTCGACCGGGGCGTCGCTTCGTAGACGTTCTCTGCTCTCACGCACGAAGTGAAGGTCGACGGAGTCGACAACGATCCGAGTCGCGGGCGAGAGCGTTCGGATGCGCGCGAGGTAGCGCTCCGCGTTGGGCCAGTAAGCGATCAGCGCCAGGTCGTAAGTCGCGTCGCGGAAGACCTGCTCGATCGAATCGACGTAGCCGTCGTACACCGCAATGCCGCGCTGCTGAAGGAGCCGCACGTCATGCGCCGGACCCCGCCCATCCGCGGCGAGGACCGCGACGCCCCACCCGAGCTCCTGCAAGAGCTGGACGAGATGGAAGATGCGGCGCGAACCACTGTCGCGATCGGGCTGCGGAGTGTGGTACGAGACCACGAGCGCGCGGCTGTCACGCAACGCGGACCTCGGCAATCGTTTCGGCGGGCCGAGCCTCCCATGACGCGATCGCAACCGCAGCGGGCTCGTAGAGCTGTGTGGCCCTTGCGCGACCCCCTCCGAGAATGAGCTGACGCCGGCCGGCGAAGAACCGGCGCGGAACCTGGTCGACCGGCCGAACGAAGCTGTGCCTGACCGCGTCGGGGCGGGCTTCCGGGTCGGCGAGGAGGCGTCCGTCGGGCAGAACGAGCGAGCCCGTCACGAGTACTGCGTCGCCGACACGAAGGTGCGATGTCAGCGGGTGCAGGAAACCGGGCACCGGCCAGGTCGCGCAATCGAGCACGACGAGCAGCTCACCGGACGCCGCCGCTGCGCAGCGCGCGAGACGGTCGGCATACGACTCGCGCGCCGGGCACTCGACCACGGTGATGCCTTCGAGCCGGGCGTCCGGGACGCACGCATCGTCGATGACGACCTCCCCGTTGAACGTCGCGGGAAGCGCATCCGGAAGCCGCTCGAGATAGCCGTTCACCGCAGGGCCGCCGTCGCGGCTCACGACGAGGATCGACACGTCGTTCGCGCTGCCGTCGACATCGTCCGCCTGCCAAGCAACGTCGATTCCGTCGCCTGAGAAGCTGAGGACGAGCTTCGATGCCACGCGCCGCGCCTCAGCAACGCGATCGGCGCCGCGAACGGCGACGACATCGACAGTCGCATCGAGGTAGGGCAGCACCCCCGGGTCCCCGAGCGGCGCGAAGACGCTGAGCTCGCCGAAGACGGATGCGAGGTCCTCACCCGTGTGCCAGTCGAGCAGCGCCGGCCGATGGTCGGGGGCCTCTAGGCCGGCGAGCAGGTCGTGCAGGCCGCGCAATCGGCCGGGCTCGCGGAGGCACCAGATCACGCCGGCCACCTCATCGTCGGCGACGCGCGCGTAGCGATCGTCGAGGTGGCGCTCGAAGTCCGGGAAGTGCTCGAACCACCAGAGCTCCGACCGGGGAATCAGAAGCGCCTCAACGCCGCGCCAGCGTGCGGCTTCGAGCTGCGCGATCGCGACCCGCCCACAGCTCGGTGGCGTGCCGACGTAGTCGCCGTGCGCGTCCTGCGAGAGATGCTCGGCGCCCGGCCCTGCATGACGCAGTACTGCTTCGACTCCGCTCGACACGCAGGCGATCCGAGCGCCGTCGGGGAACGAGCGGTGGACGAGCCGGCGGATCGCCTGCAGCATCGAGCGCCACTCGGGCGGCGCCCCGTCCACGTACGGCATCACACCGGAGTCGCGCATCACGAGCTCCTGCGTGAGCCATCCGACCTCGGCCCGCAGCTGCTCGAGCGTCCGCTCCTGCTCCGCAAGGCGCGCGCGCAACATCGACTCGCGATCAGGCATGCGCGTGCGTCCCGGCGAGGTCGAAGATCGTGCACACGTCGAGGCGCGCTCCCTCCCCGAGCGATCGAGCGAAGTCGTCGTAGTAGTCGAGCCACCAGCCGGCGGTGCTCGGGAACAGCATGTGTTGCGCGCCCTGCTCCTTCAGCGCTTCGAGGTGCGCGAGCGCATCGGCACTCGTTCCCGGATGGTGGCCCGCATACGTCCCATCGGCCATCTGCGGGAAGTGCAGCCCGCGACGCTGTGCCCCCAGCTCGAGGAGCTCGTCGTCGCCGTTCGACACGACGAGCACGACGGCGTCTTCGGGCAGCGTCTCCTCGACGCGGGCACGGATCTCGCCGACGAGCTCGCGGTACCACGCGTGCGGCCGCCGCAGGTGTGGCTGCCATTCGACGCCCCACTTCTCCTCGAACCGCTGCTTGTTGGCGCGGAAGATCTCGCTATGGCGGCCCGAGGCGACGAGCCCGCCGAGTGAGCCTTCACCGAAGTGATGGACGAATGCGTCCTCGGCACAGACGACGCGGAGCCCCGCTTCGCGAACGCGGGCGGAGTAGTCGTCGTCCTCGAACAACCCCACCTCGAAGCGCTCGTCGAGTGCGCCCACTCGTTCGAGGACGTCGCGCCTGAGAGCCGCGCAGAAGAGCGTCGCCACCTCGATGTCGAACACGACACCGGCATGATCAGTTGCACGCCTCTGAGCAAGCTGTGCAAGTTCGGCCGTCGTCCGGTAGGCGGCATCGATCTCCGCCTCGTTGCCGCAGTGATTCGTGACCGGGCCGACAAGTCCGATCTCGGGCCGTGCGAGGTGCGCGACAATTCGTGCGAGCGCGCCAGACGGCACGACGGTGTCGTTGTTCAAGACGACGAGCGCGTCGCCGGCTGCTTCCGCGAGTGCCTGGTTGACCGCGGGAGCGAAGCCGCGGTTCTCCTCGTTTCGCACGACTCGGACGCGCGAGTCGCGCTCCGCGAGCGCGGCGAGATAGTCACGCGTCCCGTCGGTCGACGCGTTGTCCACGACGATCACTTCGATGTCGAGCCCATGGTTCGCGAGTACGCTCTCCAGGCAAAGCCGTGTGAACGCGAGGCCGTCGGGCGCGACGACCGCCACCGAAACCTCGTGATGACGATGACCGAGCCGGTCTCCTCCCAGGTCGGGCAACGGCCGTGCGACGGTCGCGTCGAGGGTGAGCTCGCTGAGCCTCGTCGGGCGGCGCGACACCGGAACGAGGTCCAGCGTCGCCGGAAGCCCGCGGAGCTTTGAGCGCCACCGCGGCTGTTCGACCCCGACGTTCTCGAGCAGCTGCCCGATCACGACCTCCGCGTCGAAGTACGCGCGCGCGATCTCGAACGCGGCGCGACGTGCCTTTGCGTAGTCCGACTCGATCGTCTCGACGGCGGCGACCGCCTCGTCGATCGTCCCGAACCCGAACAAGCCGGCGCCGGTCGGCAGAATGCTGCCGAACCCGGTGTCCTGCGTGACCACCGGTCGACCGGCTGCGAGATACGTCGCGCTGCGATCGCTGAACCAGCCGCTGCGCAAACGGACGTTCTGGTCCTTCGCGACGGTGAACTCTGCGTGTGAGGCGCGTATGTACTCGCGATACGCGTCGAGGTCGGTCGAGAAGTCGAGTGCATTCCGGACGCGGAAGCCGCGGCTTTCGAGAAGTTCTCGATCCTGTGGCGAGTAGCTCGCGAGCGCCAGCTCGAACAGGCGACCCGTGCGCGTCGGAAGCGCGAGAAGCTTCTTGAACTCCTGATCCTTGCTCCAGCCGTAGCGCTCGCCGTCGAGCGTCACCTCGCGCCAGCTCTGGCTCCAGTTGCCGACGGTTGTGTACGTCGGCTCGCCCATTGCTGCGCCCAGCCAGAGGTCGGTGACGACCGGCTGCCGGGTCGGATGGAACGTGAACCGATCCGAGACCGGCAGCCCACAGCCCGGCCGGCCGTAGTTTTCGCCGAAGGTGAAGAACGCGATGTGCGGCTCGAGGAAGTCGAATGTCGATTGGCGCCGCTCGTGCAGCTCGACTTGCAGCTGCACGGGATCGGTCTCGAGGTACACGAGGCGCCCTGTCTCGTAGTGCTCACGACGCGGCTCTGTTCCACCGTGCAGGTTGACGATCAGCTCTGCGGAGGCGTAGAGCCTGCGCAGCTGCGTGTCACTCATTCCATAGAGCTGTCCGTCGTCATGCAGCGCCTGGTACGCCCAATTGGCTTCGAGCCCGAAGCGAGCGAGAGAACCGCGAATGAAGTCGGCGGCGAGGAGGCCGCTGTCGTCGGACGCTTCGCGCATGAGCATCCCTGGCGTGCGCGCGTGCGCCTCGACGTAGAACGGATCGAAGCCGAGCCGCTCGAATCCGAGCAGGTAGTGCAGCGTCTGCCAGACGACGCCTGCAACCGGGATCTTGGTCATCATCCCGAGCAGGACGATCTTCGGCCGCCCGCTCATGCGCTAGCCCGTAGCCGAGTGCGGCGTCGCGTCTGCGCGTCGTGGAGCTGGCGATACAGGCCGTCGCGCACGACGAGCTCGTCGTGCGTTCCCTGTTCGGCGATGCGCCCGCGGTCGACCACGATGATCTTGTCGACGTCGCGAATCGTCGAAAGACGATGCGCGATCACGAATGACGTCCGCCCCTCCATCAACCGCTCGAGCGAATCGAGGATCACCGACTCTGTCTTCGAGTCGATGGACGAGGTCGGCTCGTCGAGAATGAGAATCGGCGCGTCCTTGATGAACGCGCGCGCGACGCAGATGCGCTGGCGTTCTCCTCCCGACAGTTGAGCCCCGCGTTCGCCGAGCTCGGTCTCGTACCCGTTCGGCAGCCGCTCGATGAACTCGTTGGCGCCGGCGAGGGTTGCAGCCTCGACGATCTCGTCGCGGGTCCCTTCGAGTCGTCCGTAGCGGATGTTCTCGGCGATCGTCCCCGAGAACAGCAGCGGCTCCTGCAGCACGACGCTGATCTGGCTGCGCAGCGACGCGAGACTCAGCTTTCGCAGGTCGACGCCGTCGATTAGGATGCGGCCGTCGCGGGGATCGTAGAAGCGGATGAGTAGGCTCATCAGCGTTGTCTTGCCGGCGCCGGTCGGCCCGACGATCGCGATGCGCTCGCCGGGTGCCGCGCTGAACTCGACTTCGTGGAGCGTGTCGCGCCGGCCCTGGTAGCTGAAGGAGACGCGCTCGAACAACACCGCGCCCGTGGGCTCGCGCAACTCGACCGGAACCGGATCCTCGGCGACCTCCGGAACCATGTCGAGCAACTGGAACGAGCTGCGCAGCTGGATCAACTCGTTGTGCAGCAGGCCGATCGAGCCAGAGATCTGCTCGAGCGGCTGGTAGACGGCACCGACGTACGCGAGGACGACGATCAGCCGGCCGACGTCCAGGCGGCCCTGGAACACGAGGTAGAACCCGTACCCGAAGACGGTCGCGTGCCCTGCCGCCGTGATCGTGTTCACGATCAGCGTGAACATCGTCTGCCGCACGGTCAGCTTGACGCGCTCGTTCACCGCGGTCTCGCCTTGCTCCCGAAAGCGGTGGTACTCGTAGGGCTCGCGGCCGAACGAGACGATCACACGCAGCATCGCCATCGCCTCGTGAACGATCGAAAGCGACTGCCATTCGAGCGACTGCACGCGGGTGAGGCGGGGCGTCACCCGCTTTCCGTACAGGCCCGCGGCGTAGTAGAGGAACGGCACGACAACCAGCGACATCAGCGCGAGCTGCCACTGGATGAGCATCGAGATCGTGAACATGCCGACAAGGCTGAGCAGCGCCTGGAGGATCGGCGGGAACGACATCACGGTCGTACCGACGGCCGCTGCGGC
>JACZCU010130763.1_pt1 | contig 15648 bp, 24 predicted proteins | sample 8641851 | NCBI WGS metagenome assembly JACZCU01 (sample SAMN15324605, study PRJNA640507) | soil metagenome | isolation source: monocropping sugarcane control | place: China: Luxin town, Laibin City, Guangxi Province | collected 2019-07-25 | depth 10cm m | reverse complement strand
TCGTTCGGGCGTTGCCGCTTTGACCACGGGTCGATCTCCCCGCACTGCCCACAGATGGGAGGCAACGAGTCGAGACTCGTCGTGTGTGGACACGGCTCCGGCTGGCCCATGTGCAGTGCGCGACGTCGTTCGTCGACAATCGCCTCGTCACGCACCGCTCGAAACGTCTCGAGTAACGAGACCATTCGTGTCTCGCCGAGACCCCATCGAATGGCGTAATCCTTCGCTCGAGCGACGTCGCGCTCGTCCTCCAATGGGCGAGGGCTTACGTCGTAACCGCTCGGTTCTCCAGGGCGAGGTTCGCCGGCTTGAGGTCGCGATGCACGGCGCCTGCACGCGTAGGCGTCAAAGCACCATTGCCTACCGGCTTTGGCGACCATCTCGACGTTCTGCGCCCCGCAGTTGACGCAGGACTCGGGTGCGTCGCTCACTGGACCGCCTCCTTCGAGGGCAAGGGCGGCAATCCGACGGCTCGACACCCAAGCCAATGCTCGCCGGTGAAGCCGCACGAGTCGCAAGCGCCCTTCGAGCACGGGCATCCTTTGCAGATGCCGAGGTCCTCTTTCCCAAGCCGCTGCATCACATGGATGCGGCACGTTTCTGACTCACACATCGCGCACTTGGCGACGAAGCGCTTGGTCCTCGACGCGTGTGCTCGGCGCTCATGACGGTTCATTTTGAATCTCCTAAGTCCTCGGATTTATTGTGCGTGGCCCGTGCTCATCGTCCGAGCTCTTCGCGCTTCTTCCGCGCCCGACGCACGCGCTCGAGATGCTGCCTGACGAGGTCGTTCCGATCGGCCCGCCATTGCCGTACCTCGGTACGGACCGCCGAGACGAGCAGCGTGCAGAGCTGCGGGATCGTGAAGTTGACTTGGTTGGTCATCACCACTCCGATTTCGGCGTGCTCTTCTCCGCGTCCGGAGCTGACTTGCTCCCGAGGAGCTCGAGCTCGTCGACCGTCACCTCGAGCTCGGTTCCGCTCTTACCGTTGCTCTCCCATTTGCGCATGGTGAGCTCGCCGCGGACGAAGACCTTCGTTCCCTTCTTGAGATACTCGGCCAACTTTGGGGCCCGAGCTCCGAACAGAGCGCAACGAAACCATTGCGCGTCCTCTTCCTTCTTCGAACCTTGGGCGGCGACGGAGAAGTTGATGACGTCCGTGTTCTTCGCGCCCACGACCTTGAGCTCTCCGTCCTTGCCGATGTTCCCGATGATCTCGATGCGCCTCATGCTGACTCCTTCGTGATGTTGATCTCTGCGACTTGTTCGTAATGAGTGCGGCCCTCGAATTCCTTCGGGTCACCGCCACGTTCTTTGATCCAGTCGAGGGCCTTCTTCTTGTCGAAGTTGGCGCGGCTCTTCTGAATGAGTGCCAGCCGCTTGCCGTTCGGCAGCGGGACAACGTCCTGCCTCGCTCGAAGCCGAAGCGACGCGTCGACCTTGTCGGCGAGCTTGTAGACCTGCTGGAGAAGCACCCACGCGCGCCCCGCATCCTCGGGCGACATGAACGCGATCTGTTTCTCCACTTCTGAGATCTGCCCGAGCATCGTCTTGGCGAGCCGAGTGTGCGCCGGGCAATACGAGATCGCCGGGCAGTAGTCGCACCACGGGCCGGAGTGCACCTCGGGTGTCTTGCCTTCCGAAAGGACCGCCCTCGCCTTGCCGATGTTCTCGAGCATCGTTCGCATGTCCGCGAAGAAGACGGGTACGTCGAACGCGTCGACCGTCGTGATGTCGGTCTCGTCGTTGTCGAGATACCCAATTCCGCCATTCACAATCGGAAGGTTCATGTGCTTCATCACCGCGACCGCTCCAGCGCGGAGCTGGAGATTGCGGACTGCTGGCGTTACGCGTTTGCGGCTCTTCCAGTCCCAGACCCAAACGCCGTCCGCTCGCGAAATGACGGCGTCTACCGTGAGAGCGATCTCGTTCGGCCCGAGCGGACCGTAACGACGACCAACCCTGTCGCCGATGAAGCGGACCGTCTCTCGCTCCACATCGAGAGCGAACGCACGCTCGACTGCGATCGACGCCGCGCCCTCGATGGCCTGCCGAACGACTTCGCGATCGGTCTCGCCGGAGACAAGGCCCTCCTCGATGCCCTCGTGGTTCTCGTTGCCCTTGATTGACTCGACGCCGGTGTTTCGCGCCTGATTGAGAACGTACGAGGCTGGGCAATTCACTCCGCGCTCGAGACCAGAGCCGGAGGGGTTCACTGGTCACCTCGCTTGTTGCGGGCTCGAACCTCAGCCTGAGCTCGAGTCACCGCGCTCTTGCGAGCGGACGTGCAATCAGGACATTCGACCGGCCATGCCGTGGCGAGCTCTGTAGCCACACCCGTCGAGCGACACCGAGAGCAAGGTGGCCACTTGACCACCTTCATCCAGGCGGGCTCGGTGTTCACGCCGCCTCCATGCCAAGCTCTCTGACGCGGTTCTCTCGGGTCGCCATCAGGCGATCGAGGTCCTTCTTCGCAAGCTTCTCCTTGACGCGCCCGACGGCCAGGATTGCCCTTGCCATCGAATCGGCGTCCGTCGCATCCCTCAGGCCCTTCTCGAGAGCGTCGACCTCGACACCCGGAGAGGCCTTCACCTCGGTGGGCTTACTGACAGCGGCCGGCTTCGAGGCGTGCTCGGCGTCGTCGTCCTCGTCGCTAGCGATGTTGGCGATGGCTGCGAGCGCATATCGTCGGGCGTACGAGAGTGCCGAGCCGAACCCCTGAGCGTCCTTCTTCGACACCGGCACGAAGAGCCGTGACCGGATCCACTCGCCGCTCTCGTGCATGAGAAGCGTCACGACGCACACGCCGGCGTCGCCGTGCGGCTCGTTCAACTGCACGACCGAGAGACCATGCTTGCTGAAGACGGGCGTGATGGCCGCGCGAACACTCGAAAGTGTTGCGTACTTGTTTTTGAAGTGGGGGTTCACCCCATCCTTCTTCGCGTCCTCTAGTTCACCCTGCGCTGCCGCGAGGGCCTTCGCGAGCGCAGCTACCGACGACGAAAACTCACTTGAAAACTCGCTCATCGCTTCTCCTCTTTCGGTTCCAAAACAACGCTGCGGGTGCAGCCGCACACCGCACACGAACGCGACTCGATGATGTTGCCGTCGGCGTCTTCCCACCGATGCGCCCCGATCCACTGGTCCCAAGGCGCCATGTCGTGGCATCGACAACAGAGGTCGTGCGGAACGCTCATGCCGCCCTCAGGTGGCGGATCGAGTTGCGGTAGACGCGGACCGTCTTGAGGCACTCGACGACCCGATGGTCGTCTGACCCAGCGTTCTCTTTGCGGTAGATCCGCGCGAGACCGAGCGCCGTTCGGCAGCGCTGGTAGAGCCCTCGGATGCCACGCTCGCGAATGGAGCGCTGGTAGATACGGTCGCAATCCTCCCCACACGGGAGGGCGTCCTCGTCCCCCGTGCAGACCGGGCAGGGGAGAGGGGGCTCGTGGCCAGCTTCGAGAAGCGCGTCGTAGATAGCGGCGTCGTTCACAAGACTACGATAGCAATCGTAATCAATCGGTCAAGACGCAAACCTATGCTCGTTCGCAACTCATCGTCACGACTTCACATTGAGGCGAGTTCGTTGTTGCACTGTTTCAGCCGCGCACACGCGGTGGCGAAGTCGGTGGCGTTTGGATTGTTGCAGGCGCCTTCTTCTGGAAGAGAACGTGCGCGTGCAGCATCGCGGATGTCCGTTGCGATCTGGTCGCATTCACGCTGTTTCGCCGCTTTCTCGTCTTCGGAGGAGCCACAAGCCACAACGAGCATCAGAAGGACAGTAAGCCTCATCCCAGCTTCCTTTGGTGTTCGAAGTCGTAGGTTTCGGCGGGCACGTCCTCAGTTGTATTCTTTGCAGCGGCGGCGGCACGCTGGGCTCCGATGGTTCCGGCGACCGTGAGCCGAAGTCTCTGAACCTCTTCCCAATATTTCCGCGCCTCCTTCTTTGAAGGCGGGCTCTCCACAAATGCTTTCGCGCGTTCCTCGAGCTCCATCAGTCGAGCAAGGACATCTTCCGAAGCGGGTCGAGCTCCCGCCTCGTGCTCCCACAAGATTTCATCGATGGTCATGGGATGCCCAATGTCTCGGAAGTACGCCCGCAAGCCGAGCACGAGATCGAGTCCAATGCCCTGCCCATGATTGCGCAACCGATTCAGCGTGGGCTGAGCAATATGCATGGCCTCAGCGATGGCTCGTTGGCCGCCTGGATACGAAGTCTTGCCCGGCGGAGGACGGAAGCGTTTGGCGATCTGATCTTCCACCAGGTCGATAACCCGCTTCGCCATTTCTGGAGTAAGCCTGTCATCGTGCATATTTGGAAGTCTAATGAACGCGATTGCGGTCATAGACCCAGAATCTCCTGGCGGGATTAGATTACGATTGCTATCGTGGTCTACATGCACGTTGGACAGAAGATCGGTCGGTGGCGCTCGCAGAGAGGTCTTTCTCAGCGGGCGGCCGCTGCCGAGGCAGGTGTGAGTCAGGCGGCTTGGTGTGCTGTCGAAAATGGGGACATCAAGCGCATCGGTCTCGAGGTCGCCCACCGAATCGTCAAGGCCTGCGGAGGGATCATCACCCTCGACGACTTTCTCCCAACCCGTCGAAGCACTCCCCCTCGGTCTGCTGCCTGACATCCCGTCGACGATGCGTGCAGAGCGCATCCAGTGCAAAGGCGTGACGAGTGTTGCGCTCTGAAAAGTCGCGCAGTGTGCCAGATGGCACACGTCACTGAACGAGCCCCGGTTGTTAGGTGAGCGGGCGGCGGACGGCCGCAGAATTCTCGGATCGAAATAGGTAGCAGGCCGACAGATGAGCAGTGGGTACCTGACCGTGAAAGAGATCCAAGAGGAACTCAAAGTGAGTCGTGCGCGGGCGTATGCGATCGCGCACGAATGCACGCGGCTTGTCGACGGACGTAGCATCCGGGTAAGCCGGGCCTCTTTCGAGATCTGGAAGAAACTCCGCACATGTCAGCCCTCCCCCTCTTTCTCCGCGGAAACATATGGTGGTGCTACGTCCGTCCTGCTTCCGGGCGAGGCCGGAGGAAACCAAAAACGACCCGCTGTCGCGACTACAAGGCGGCCGTCGAGGTCTGGCGAGAGCTCGAGCGAGCCGTCGTCCGCCGACCCGATCGTTCCCAGGACACTACACCGCTCCACGTCGCGCTCGACACCCGCCGCGACGAACGTCGTTCCGCTGGTCGCGCAGAGGGGACGCTGAGCATGCTGCACGTCAAGGGTCGGCAGCTGACACGTGTGCTCGGCAAAGACACGCCGCTCGAGTTCATCGATGCGGAGGCTGTTGATCGTTACGTCGCCACGCGCCTGAAAGAGAAGGCGGCTCGTACCACAATCCACAAGGAGCTCGTCACCCTCCGCGGGGCGCTCAGGCTCGCCAAGCGACACGGCAAGTATCACAAGGATCTTGCGGAGGTGATGCCGATCGATTTCTCGCCCCAATACAAGCCCAAGGAGCGGGCTCTCAGCGAGAAGGAGATCAAGCGGCTGCTCGCGGCTCTGCCGCCGAAGAGGGCGGCGATCGTGGCGTTCCTTCTGGCAACGGGGGCAACCTACCCGAGCGAGGTCGTCAACCTACGAAAGGGCGACGTCGACAAGAAGAATTGGATGGTGCGCCTTCGTGGAACGAAGCGCGAGACGCGCGATCGAAAAGTGCCGATCGTGGACTTCGCTCGACCGTGGCTCGAGCTTGCCCTTCGTCACCTGCCGTTCGAGCCGTGGGCGAACGTTCGTCGTGACCTCCACAAGGCGTGCGACGAGGCCAAGATCGCTCACTGCTCTCCGAACGATCTTCGCCGCAGCGTGGCCACCTTGATGCGCGCTCGAGGGGTGGAACCGTCGCTACTCGGTGCTTTTCTTGGCCATAACGATTCGCGCATGGCCGAGCGAGTCTATGAGCGGCTGGCTCCCGAGCAGCTTGCGCACCTTCTCGACCAGCGGCTTTCAGCCACGCGACCGTTCACAACCCGTACACAGCGACGCGCGTAGACCCCATTTCCAGCGAGGTTTCTGGCGATGCACCAAGGATTGAAAATCCCCGTGTCGGCGGTTCGATTCCGTCCCTGGGCACGAGAAAATAGAGCGTTTCGGCGTGTCGGGCTGTCCACCGAGTGCGCCGAAGTCCATGGGGTGGTGCACAGCCGGTGCACACCATGACCGTCCGCATCCTGCCTTCGTGGAGCTGCTTCTACGGGTGGCTCGGGCGGGTGGTCGCGGTCGGTGACGACTACGCGATGATCCGGTTTCCGGGCGACCCGAGGGCGCTGCGCTTCGGGCTTGGCACCTTCGAGGCCGTCGAATGAGTCTCCGCCCGTATCAGGCGGTTGCCGTCGACCAGCTCGAAGACGGCGACCTCCTCGTCAGCCCGACGGGAACCGGCAAGGCTCGGATGCTTGCCGAGGTCGCTCGTCGGGAAGTGGACGGCGGCGGAGTCCCGCTCGTCGTCGCTCACCGGGCGGAGCTCATTCACCAGCTCTCAAACACACTCCGCGACGCGTGGCTGACGCCCGAGATCAACTGCTGGGTACGAACCATCCAAGAGCTCCGGAAGAACGGCGGGCCTCGGGCGTCGTTGCTCCTTTGGGACGAGGCGCATCACTCCGTCTCGGACGATTGGGTGCAGCTGAAGACGAAGCAGTACCCGAATGCGAAGCTCGTCGGAGCGACCGCCACCCCCGAACGAGGGGATGGGAGGGGGCTCGGGGGGCTCTTCAAACGTATTGTCACGACTATCAGCGTGCGCGAGGCGATTGCGCAGGGCTTCCTCGTCCAACCGACAGTCCTTCGCCCCGATCGCCTTCTCGGTCCTGGTGAGCTCGCCCAAGACCCGGTGCAGGCGTACCTCGATCACGCCAAGGGGACGAAGGCGATCTCGTTCTTTCCGACCGTGCAACTCGCCGTCCAAGCGGCCTGCAGGTTCCGCGATGCAGGCGTGACGGCAGCCGCCGTCTTCGGCGACATGCCGATCGAGCATCGACGGAAGACAATCCAACTCTTCGCGCTCGGAGCCATCCAGGTTCTTACGAGCGTCAACGTGCTGACCGAGGGCTTCGACGTTCCGGATGTGGAGACGTGCATCCTCGCGCGCGGGTTTGGAACGGCCGGGGCCTTCATCCAAGCTGTTGGCCGCGTTCTTCGTCCCGCTCCAGGCAAGACACGCGCGCTCGTTCTCGACCTGCGAGGATGCTCTCACGAGCATGGTGAGCCGGAAGACGAGCGGACGTACCACCTCGAAGGGCGCGGCATTCGTCGCGCTGGCGACGAGATTGACGTTCGGTTCTGTCCCGTCTGCGGAGCCCCCGTAACGAACTCCGCATGCGAGCAGTGCGGTCACTCAGGCGAGATGCGCATGCGTCCGCCGCGTGTGCTCGGTCTTCCCATCGACCGCTTCGCTCGAAAGCGCGCCGAGAACGAAGACGATCAGGCCAAGACGTTCGCGCGTTGGCTGCAAGAGGCCCGCAACAAGGGCTGGAAGAACGGCCACGCATTCCACCGCTTCAAGGCGGTCTACGGAGCACCGCCATCGCGGGCGGTGCAGCAAGCGGCGATGAGGATCCTCGCGGGTTGAGGTGGAGCATGATCACGTCTGCAGGGCGCAACCAAGCGCCCTTTTTTTGGGCCCAAAATACTGAACCGATGCCTGCTGGGGGCGTGTCCCAGCGGCTCGAAAGCGCAGGTGACCTCGAGTACGTCGGCTTCTATTGCCGTAGTTGTCGCAACCCCCAAGTGTGGGCGCTCCCTCGTCGTCTGGGGATCCCGACGCTGCGATGTTGGCGCTGCAACAGTTACGCGCTCCAGCCGACGACGGCCGTGCGTGTGGCGCAATCGATTCGCCGCGAGACAAGGCCGGTGCGCTCATGAGACGCCCTCTCGAGCGCGAGGTGGAAACGAGCGGGCGTCTCGCTTTGCATCGGGAGGGAGTGCAGGTCTGGAAGCACCGCATCGAGCCGTGCCCTTACTGCGGTGGGCGCCCGAAGAAGGGCCAAGGGCTCGGACTCGGAGCGAGCGATCTCGTCTGCATCGTTCCTCCGTTCGGACGCATCCTGACCATCGAATACAAGCGCCCTGGCTACTCCCCCAGCGACGTCGAGCCCGACCAGATTCGATGGATGGCGATCGTCCGCCAATTCGGGGGCGTGAGTGGGGTCGCATCGAGTGATGCGGAGGCGCTCGCGCTCCTCGAGGAGGCGCGTCGTGGATGATCGGATGCGAGTGCATGCGTATGCGCTTGCAATGTGCAAGCAGGTGCCGATCGCACGAAGAGCCATGGAGCGCGCAGTCGACGCTGCCCTCAAGGCGAAGCTGGACTTCGAGTTCGCGTGCGAACAAGCCGAGCTCGCCGCCAAGGTGGCCGCATCAGGCGATGAGATGTGGATCGCAGAGGTCTCTGCGCGACTGAAGGAGTGTTTTGGATGAGCATGCGCAAGTTCACTCCGCTCCCTTCCAGTGTCCAGGAGGCTGCGCGCGAGGCTGTCGACCGTGGGTACTACATCACTCGCGATGGTGGGGTTGTCATGCTGGATGGGACCGAATACCCGCCTGGCAGCAAGCCCCCGCCTGACATTCAGACTGAGGTTCGGAAAAAGTTAGCGGCCCCGGACGATTGGAACGTCCTGACGGCCGCCGGCCTGGCCACGCCCCTCCCTCCAGTCCCCTGGGTATGTGGGCCGCTTGGCTTGGCTCCAGGCGCTGTGTCGTTGTTCGCGGGCTATGGCTATAGCCGGAAGACGATGGCGCTTCAGAGCCTCGGCCTAAGCGTCGCCACGGGTCGACCTGTTTGGGGGCTCTGGAGCTGTCGACATGGCTCGTTCGTCCACCTCGACTACGAACAGGGTCGTCGGCTCACGCAAGAGCGCTACCAGCGACTGGCCCGCGGGATGGGAACGGAAATCGGTGAGCTCGAATCTAGCTCAATGCGCGCCTGTATTATGCCGCGTCAGTATCTTGATGCAGACAACATCCAAGACAGGCTCGTGAAGCTGCTCGATGGGGCAACGTTTGTCCTGGTCGACTCGCTGCGGGCAGCGTTCCCGCATGCCGACGAAAATAGCTCAGAAATTCGCGCGCATCTGGACGTGTTATCGAGGGTAAGCGAGCGTACGGGCGCCGCGATCGCAGTCATTCATCACGCCAGGAAGCCAAGCCAGCAAGGAGCGGGGACGGCGACTCATGCCATCCGCGGGAGTTCGGCCCTCTTCGATGCTTGTCAGAGCGTTTACGTCTTCGAAGGCGAGAAGGATACGCCCACGCGGGTCCACCATCAGAAGGACCGCGTACGCGGTCTGACGCTCGACGAATTCGGACTCACGAGTGAGGACGTGACCGGCCCCAATGGTGAGTCACGATGGGGTCTTCTGGTTCGTCACCTCGACGGCGCCCAGATGGCTGGCGCGCAGAGCTCGCGAGAAGAAGGCCGCATCTCCCAGGTTCTCGCCAAGGCTTTGGTTCAGATCGAGCGGCTCTTCGCTGATGGGACGGCTGGTCTCTTAGTCATGACGCGAGGTGAGATTCGATCTGCCTCTCACATGAATGGGGCCGCCTTCGACTTAGCCTGGGCCGAGCTCCGAAAGCGGGGCCGGCTGCAACCAGTCGGCAAGCATCCGAAGCTGTCTTGGCGCTTGGGTAACGATCCCCCTACTTGATACCCGGTAATCATTACCCCCCCTTAAGGGGGGTGGGTAATGGGTAATGATTACTTCGACGGGTACGGGTAGCGATTGGGTAATGGGTAATAATGTGTCTCTTGGCGTTATGCGAAATTGGTCTGAATTAGGAGGCTGAATGGCGCGACGTTGTTCTATTTGCGATGACCCGAGGATCGCGGACATCGACAAAGCCTTGGATGGTCCCCTCTCACGCCGCGAAATTGCGCAGGAATTTTCCGTGCCAAAGCATCGTTTGGACAACCATGCCACACATAGGGCGCGGAAAGTCGATGTAAGTCTTCCAAAAGAGCAAACATTACACGATGTTACTGAGCTTTGGACCCTGGCACGGAAAGAATACGACGGGGCCAAGGACCCGAAGGTGCGCTTGGGCGCACTACAGCGCATGCAAGGGCTCTTTGAGCTACGCACACGCCTGCAGCAGGAGGCGAGTGGCACGGGAGCGCTCGAGAGCGACCCTGCTTTCCAGCAGATTATGGCAGCCGTCGGAGTCGCACTCTGCCCCTCCTGCAAGGATGCAGTGAGCGAGAGTGTGACCAAGATACTTGGCACACCTCTATCCCATGCCGAGGACGAGCAGGGGGAGGGGGGATACCCGGACGGAGCGGAAGAGGGGGGCGGCGGGGGAGCCAACCCAACCGACTCCTAACGTTTTCGATTGTTGTCTAGATATCTATCTAGACCGCCGTAATACCGCACTGCGATTGCGATATTCGCTAGCTCGGTCGATATCGTGGCGATATAGATTGTGGCGTGCCTAGGAATACCGATTACCATTCAGGCGCGGCGGTAGCGACCCACTCGCTGGTTGTGAAGCTCTCGCCCGATGATCGGGCGCTGCTCGTGAAGCTGACCCACGCTCGCGGCCGGAATGCGTCGGACGTCATTCGCGACTTGCTTCGCGCGGCAGCGGCGGAGGGGTCGAAGTGACCTGGCTCCTGGGTCTTCTCTTCCCGCTCTGGGCTTTGATGCCGAAGGCGCGGGCGCTTGGCTCAGTCATGTTCGCTACCGTTGAGGGCGTTGGATGGCAGTGCACCATCCGCCCTCCGACGGCAGACCGATGGAAGCGCGGAGCCATCAACTCGTGGTCGGGGCAAGGCTCATCACTCGGTCGAGCGCTCCGCGACGCGATTGCCAAGGCCACCGCCCATCCGTCGGAAGCGTTCGAGGGAGCAACATACGCCCCGAAACTTGGAGGCGACGAGTTCGATGACGAATGAGCTCCGCGCAACCGGCGATCGCGTGCTTCTTCGTCGTGTACATGAGCGGAGCAAGCTCATCGCACACGTGCACGAAGTGATGGGAAAGACCGACCGAGTCTTTCAGCTCGGCGAGGTGGTTGGCCTGGGCGGGGAGTGGACGAGCGGCCGCTTCAAAGACCTCGGCCTCGAGGTGAACGACCTCGTCGTCTACCCGACGCCACGCGTTCACGACCACTTCCGCTGGCACTTCGGCGAGCGCGGCGGAGAGGGCGATGTGCTCGTCGTTCCTGGCTATTGGGTAGCGGCGATCGTGAAGGACTGGTTCCTCGCCGAGCACCCAGAGCTTCGCGAATACGGGGATACGCTGAAGTGACTCCGAAGCTTCTGATTCGCGAGATGCGCCCAGCCGAACGGAGCATGGTGCTCTCCGACTGGAAGAAGTCCCTTTGGGACGAGCGGCCTGGTTGGGGCCGCGCCCTCCACTCCGATGAGTGGTGGGCTCTCGTGAATTACGTGATCGACCGCATCTCACTGCCGTCCGCAGCGGTCTGGATGGCCTGTCATGTCGACGAGCCGGACGTTCCGCTCTGCTGGGCGGCGGTCCGCGACTGGGTCTTTCTGTATCTGCACGCGAGACCCTCCGTGAGAATGGAGCCGGAGCTCGCCGCATTCATCGAGCTGTCGCTTCGCAGTCATGTGCACGGCGAGTCGAAACCGTTCAACCCATTCCACGAATTGAAACGCTTGGAGAAAACATGACGACCGTTGCACTCGATCGCGTCCAGCTCGTTCACCCTCTCGGTGACATGGGCGACCGCAACATCCAAGGCATCAGCACCGCCATCGCGGGTGACAGCTGGTACCTCGAAGCCGATTACCACCACGGCTCAATTGGAGACGTGAATCTGTATATCAATACAAGCGCTCATGTGAAGGACTCGACGCCAACTTGGAAGTGGTATGCAGCGATTCCTACTGCCAATATCAAGGCGTACAGGATCGCGAATGGCGACCCGACCCCGCAGACGTGGGTAGACCCGAGCGCAGTACCTAATGGCGAATCGAAAGCCGCGACTCCGGCGATTATCCCCGCCGCCCAAAGCGGTAAGCCCTGAGGCTCGTCGCGATGCTGGCGCTCGGTTTTTGGTTCATCTTCTCAAGCCGGTTGCATTCGCGCGCCACAACCTCGACTTCGACCCGGACGAGAAGCAACAGCACGCGCTCACGTGCACGAAGGATCGAATCATCCTCAACTGGGCGCGGCAACGCGGAAAGAGCGACATCGTCGCGCTGCGTGCGCTCCACCGGGCCGTCTTCTTCCCGCGGAGCATGATCTTGATCGTGTCCGCCTCCGAAGACCAAGCGCTTGAGGTGCTCCGGAAGGTGAACGCGCACCGGGCGAAGTTGAAGCTCGATGGCAAGCCGCTCGAGGACAACAAGATGTCCCTCGAGCTGCCGAACCGCTCGCGCATCCTCGCCCTCCCCGCATCCGTCGGCACCATCCGCGGCTACTCGGCGGTCGATCTCCTCATCGAGGACGAAGCTGGCGAGGTTCCCGACGACCTACACGAGACCATCAAGCCGATGCTTCAGGTCAGCGACGGCACGATGTTTTTGATGGGAACGCCAAAGGGGCCCAAGGGGCACTTCGCTCGCATTTGGCACGACGGCGGCGACGAATGGGAGAAGAGCATCTCCACGGCTTGGGAGAACCCTCGCGTTCGGAAGGAGAAGCTCAAAAGAGAGCAGGCTCACTGCGAGCGGATGGGTAAGGCGCTCTGGTTTCAGCAGGAGTACGAATGCGCGTTCATCGCGACCGGTGCCGGACTTGTCTATCCGTTCGACCGCACGCGAAACACGTCGCCGACGTTGCGTACGGACATGGGCGGATGGCAATTCGTCCTCGGCATCGACTACGGGTACACCGAGTCCACCGCGTACGTCGTCCTGGGTTGGCAGCGCCACGACCCAAACGTCTACGTCATCGAGAGCCACAAGAAAGAGAAGCTCCTGGCGAGCGAGGCAGCTGAATTCGCGCTCGCCCTAACGCGCAAATATCCGTTCGCGCGCATCGTTGCCGACGCTGGCGGACTCGGAAAGCCGTACGTCGAGGAGGCGCGTCGTCGATTCCGCATTCCGATGGAGCGCGCGGAGAAGAACAACAAGCGCGGCTACATCGACCTGTTCAACGCGGACCTCCGTAGCGGACACCTCAAGGTGATGCCAGGCAACGATGCTCTCGTCGCAGAGTGGAACGCGCTCCCGTGGGACGAGGAACGAGAGGCGCCGGCGGAGGATTACGAGGACCACCTCGCCGACGCTTGCCTCTACGCGTGGCGGGCGACCTACGGGTACCTCGAGAGTATTCGCAAAGAGGGCCCAGTCCCAGGTTCTCCCGAAGCTCTTGCTGCTGAGGCGGAGAGCATGCTTGAGCGGCGGCTGGACGAGGTCGCTCGGCCAAAGGGCGAGTGGTGGGACGGCCCTCGAGAGGCGCAGATCGATTTCGGAGGTGGCGAGTGGCTCGGGCTCAACTGACGGCGCAGCTGTCTGATTTCGAAGCGGTTGTGAAGAAGATGCGCGCTCTCGGCGTCGCATCTTGGGCCGATAGCCCCGTGGGTAGCATCATCCTTGGTGCTGCTCCGGAGCGAGCGCGGACCGACAAGACCGAGAAAGACCCGCGGGCCGCGAAGCGCCAGTATTACTCGGAGGTCTTCAATCGCCCTGTCTACGACGCTGAGCTGGAGAACTTGCCATGACCAAGCTCACCACCATCGAACGCCAGACCGTCGACGCGTCTACGACAGACCTGCGATGGGAGCTCGCGCTCGATGACCGCGAAAAGGAGAAGGACGCTCATCAGGTTTTCACCAAGTGGGCGGACATGGTTCGCGAGCGTCCGGCCTCTATCGACCGTCGCAAACGAAACCTGCTTTACGCGAGCATGTACTGCAATCTGCCGCTGCTTGGCTTTGGCGTGAATCACTACACGCGCAGCATGCAGAGTCAGGGAATCATCTCTCTGAACGTCACCCAAAACGCGATCGATTCGCTCGTCTCGAAGGTCTGTAAGAACGACGCGCGGCCAATGTTCACGACCGTCGAGGGAGACTACGAACTCCGCGAGAAGATGGAGAACGCGGACAAGTATGTCGACGGCACGTTCTTCAACAACGGGTATTACACCGACACGCACCCCGGCGCGGTGCTCGATTGCAGCATTTACGGCCTGGGCATCGCAAAGAACCATGCGGTCGATGGCGAGGCTGTCTGCGAACGGACGTTTTGCCACGAGATGCTTCTCGACGATCGCGAATGCATGTACGCGAAGCCGAGACGCCCAGGGCAGCGCAAGTACTACGACAAGCAGGAGCTTTTCGATCTTCACAAGCGCGACAAGGATATCGAGTGGACGAAGGACCTCGAGCGAACCATCGCCGCGGGAGGGCCAGAGAACGATCCGGACTACGGAGACTTTGACCGCGACGAGATGAGCGATCAGATCTTGGTCTACGAGGGGTACGTTCTTCCGACCGCTCGATCAAAGGGTGCGTTCATCCAATGCATTCGCGGCAAGACGCTGAAGCTTCAGCCGTACACGGACAAGGAAAGCCCGTTCAACTTCCTTCGCCCGATGGTCCAGATGAGTGGACTCTACGGAATCGGTTGCGCAGAGAAAATCATCGGCATCCAGCGAGAAATCAACCGCATCATCCGCGACATTCAGATGGCGATGCATCTCATTGCAAAGCCTCACTGGATGGTGGAGGCGAGCAGCAACGTCCTCGCGAGCAGTCTCAATAACGACATCGCGACGATCATCAAGTACTCCGGGGCCGTTCCGCCGACCGTCTACACGCCACAGGCGATGAACGAGCAGGTCTTCGCTCACCTGCAATTCCTCTACAAGACGGCCTACGAGATCATCGGCGTCAGCCAACTCAGCGCGCAGAGCCAGAAGCCGGCGGGCATCGACAGCGCGGTTGGCATGCGAACGTACCTCAACGTCGAGACCGAGCGCTTCAGCCAGTTCGTCAAAGCATCGGAAGCCTTCGCGGCCGCCAACGCTAAGAAGACGGCGCGCGTCGTGGGTGGGCTCAAGAAACCGCCCAAGCAGATGACCCCACCTCGTGGAAAGCAGAGCATCGACATCGTCGACTGGGAGCCGATCGACCTCGATACGGTGGCCGTCCAGGTCTACCCGACGAGCAAGCTTCCCGACACACCGGCGGGGCGACGAGAGTATGCGCTCGAGATGGCTCAGTATGGACTCGCCAAGCCGGACGAGATCCTCGAGATGCTCGAATGGTCAGACACGGAAGCGTGGGCGAAGCGTCGACTAGCGAGCCGCAAGAACGTCGAGAAGGACATCGCGAAGATTCGCCGCGGTGTGAAGGTGGTGCGCGACGCGATTGGCGACCACGCCACCGCAATGCAGATGATGAGCGACGCCTATGAAGAGGCCAAGCACGATGGCCTCCCAGAGGCGCGATTGGCTGTCATGAGGAAGTACGTGACAGCGTGCGCGAGGTTCCTCGCGAAGAAACAAATGCCGCCACCAGCGCCGATGGGCCCCGCCGGTGGACCGCCACCTGGCGCTCTTGGGCCGCCGCCTGGAGCCACTCCCCTCCCAGGCGCTCCAGGTTCTGTCCCGCCGCCGCTTCCCGGCGCACCGATGGGTCCGCCGCCAGCTCCCATTCCTGAGGCAGCATGACAACTACCGTTCTCAGCACCATCCCCTCCGTGCCGGCCACTCCGGCCCCCG
>JACZCU010133131.1_pt1 | contig 15672 bp, 17 predicted proteins | sample 8641851 | NCBI WGS metagenome assembly JACZCU01 (sample SAMN15324605, study PRJNA640507) | soil metagenome | isolation source: monocropping sugarcane control | place: China: Luxin town, Laibin City, Guangxi Province | collected 2019-07-25 | depth 10cm m | reverse complement strand
TGGATCGGCGACGCCTCGTCGCCGTTGATGCGGGCGTGGCGCCCGCAGTCCAGCCGGCGAAGGCGCCGGCGCTCCGCTTGTCTCTCGCCTTTGCTATCCTCGCCCTCCCATGGACGACGCACTGGCCACGATTTACACCGCACATGTGACGATCTACAAACTGCGCCACGACCTTGCGCTCGCGGAGTCGCAGTTCGATCACGCCGTGATCTTCTCGAACTCGCTGCATTACCAGTGGCTCGATGACATGGCGTATCCGTTCAAGGTCAACCCGCATTTCAAATCGTGGGTGCCGGTGACGAACAATCCGAACTGCTTCGTCATCTACACGCCGGGCGTCAAACCGAAACTCCTCTACTACCAGCCGGTCGACTACTGGCACAAAGTGGCGTCGCGTCCGACCGAAGCGTGGGTCGACAAGTTCGAGCTGATCCTCATCGCCGACATCGACGATGCGAAGCAGTACTTCCCGAAAGGCCGCATCGCGTTCCTCGGCGAGTGGGACGAGAAATTCGCATCGTGGGGCGACATCACTCCGAATCCCGAGCGCGTCGTGAACTCGCTGCACTGGGATCGCTCGTGGAAAACCGAATACGAGATCGAATGCCTGCGCCGCGCGAATGAAGCGGGTGCGCGCGGACATCGCGCCGCCGAGCGTGCGTTCCGCGACGGACTCTCCGAGTTCGAAATTCACTTCGAATTTCTGCGTGGCGCGAACCACGTCGAAGAAGAAACGCCGTACGGCAACATCATCGCGCTCAACGCCAACGGCGCCACGCTGCACTACTACCACCACGATCGCCACACGTACGACGAGACGAACCTGCAATCGTTTCTCATCGATGCCGGCGCGCAATACAACGGCTACGCGAGCGACATCACGCGCACGTACTCGCGTCGCAAAAACGAATTTCAGCAGCTCATCGACGCGATGGATCGCATGCAACTCGAGCTCGTCGATGCCATTCGTCCGAACGTCGACTACATCAGCATCCACATGCTCGCGCATCGCAAAGTCGCGGAGATCCTCGCCGAATTCAAATTCGTGCAAGGCCTCGACGTCGACGGCATTCTCGAGAAGCGCATCTCCTCCGTCTTCCTCCCGCACGGCGTCGGACACATGCTCGGACTGCAGGTGCACGACGTCGCCGGCTTCGCGGCCGATCGCGCGGGCAACATGATTCCGAAACCCGAAGGCCATCCGTATCTGCGACTCACGCGCACCGTCGAGCCGAACATGGTCTTCACGATTGAGCCCGGTCTCTACTTCATCGAGTCGCTGCTCGCGGAGTTGAAGAACGGCGACAACGCGAAGTACGCGAACTGGGAGCGCATCGATGCGTTCCGGCAGTACGGCGGCATTCGCATCGAAGACGACGTGCTCGTCACCGAGACCGGCCGCGAGAACATGACTCGCGACGCGTTCGCGCATGTGGCCTGATTTCGCATCGACGCGAGAGCTCTCCTCCGTCCTCGACGTGCTCGGGGCGATGATCACGCCGGCCGTGTTGATCCTCGCCTCGAGCTCTTTGCTCATCACGACATCGAGCCGTTCGATTCGTTGCGTCGATCGCGTGCGCGAGCGCGCCGAAGAGTTGCAATCCCTCGGGCAGGGACACGACGAAGGCACCGAGAAGCGGCGCCAGCATCTGTACAAACAACTCGAGATCAACACCCGCCGCGCGCGACTGCTGCAGAAAGCGATGTCGCGACTCTACGTCGGCATCAGCTTCTTCATCGCCACGAGTGTTTCGATCGGCGTCGTTTCGCTGCTGCACGTCGACATCGGCTGGGTGCCGCTCGTGCTCGGATTCATCGGCGCCGGCCTGCTCTTCTCCGCCAGCGTCTTTCTCATCTTCGAATCGCGCATGGCCCTGACCACGACGTTCGAAGAGATGGACTACATCGATCGCAACTACATGCAGCGGCCCTCTCGGTAAATGGACGAACACCAACTCCTCGAGCTCGCACTCTTCACCTGCGCGGGTCTGCTTGCACAACTCATCGACGGCACGATCAGCATGGGCTATGGCGTCAGCGCGACCTCGCTGCTGCTTTCGTTCGGCGTTCCGCCCGCGGCTGCAAGTGCAAGCGTGCACACCGCGGAAGTCGTCGCCACCGCGTTCTCCGCGTGGAATCACTGGCGATTCAAGAACGTGATCTGGTCATTCGTGAAGCGGCTCCTGATTCCCGGCGTCATCGGCGCGGTGTTAGGCGCGTACGTGTTGACGACGATTCCCGGTGACGTGATCAAGCCGTTCATGGCCGCGTATCTCATCCTGATGGGCATCGTGATTCTCGCGAAAGCGTGGCGCGGCTCGGTGCATGTCGCGAGCGAGAAGCATGTCGAAGCACTCGGGCTCGCTGGCGGATTCTGTGATTCGGTCGGCGGCGGTGGCTGGGGACCGATCGTCGCCGGCACGTTGCTCGCGCGCGGGAATCCACCGCGTACGACGATCGGCTCGGTCGCATTCTCCGAATTCTTCGTGACGCTTGCGGCCTCGGCCACGCTGCTGCTCACGATCGGCGTGAACAACTGGCTGCCGGTTGCCGGACTCGCGTTAGGCAGCGCGATCGCATCGCCGTTCGCCGCGCGACTGACCGGAAAGGTTCCGGCGCGACCGATGATGGTCGTGGTTGGAATCGTCGTGATTCTGCTCAGCGTGCGGACGATTTTTCTCGCGATGAAGTGACCTGTCATCCCAACCGAGCGGAGCGAGTGGAGGGATCCCCTGCCTCGCGCGACGCAGGAGATCCCTCGACTCCGCTGCGCTTCGCTCGGGATGACATGGGCGCCCACCTCTCTCCAATCAATCGAAACGATTCCTTCATCAACGCCGCGTTCTCCGGTTTGTTCGTCCATGTCGAACGTCCCGACGGATGCGGCAGCACGACGACGTCGAACGTGTGCCCCGCGCGCTTCACGCGATGCACGCGACCAACCACCTTCTTCAACTCCGATTCACCGACGAGTTGCTTCGCCGCGAGCGTGCCGACCGCAATCACGAGCTCGGGCTTGATCAACTTCAACTCCACATCGAGATGCGCGCCGCAACGAGCGATCTCTTCGGCGTCGGGAACACGATCGCCGCCCGCTTTTTCATCGCGACCGGGAAAGCAGCGAATCACCGCGGCGATGTGCACGTTCGCGCGGAAATCGGACTCGGTGATGCCGAGGTGATCGGCGAACCATGAGAAGAGCCGCTTGCCCGCCGTGTACGCGAACGGACGCCCCTCGCCTGCCTCGCGCGGACCCGGCGCCTGGCCGACGAGCATCACGCGCGCGTTCCACACCGCACCCGTCACCGGCGTTCCGGCAACGTTCGGACACGCGCGACACGCGAACAGTGTGTCGAGATGAGCTGCAAACCGTCGATTCATACGCTACGATCACGACGAACAATGCGGCGCCTCGGAATCGTCCTTTTCCTCGTATTCCTTCCCATCACGGCCGCTGCCTGGACGCGCGTCTCCGATGAGCGCATCGCGATGAAGGCCGCGGCACTCGCACCGCCCGATTTGAAGATGCTCATCGATCGCTTCGAAGCGGATTATCGCGGCGGCGTCGAGCTCGCCTCGCGCGACGAAGGATCGGACACGCATCAATACTTCGTCTTGTCGCGTCGCGGCCGATTGCGCGAGCAAATCGAGAAAGAAACGCGCGGCACGATCAACATGATTCGCAAAGGCGATCCGATGTCGATGGTCGTCGAGCGTCTGGGCATGCTCTCGCATCTCGTGGCCGACGCGAACAATCCGTTTCACGTCGCGAACGACGATGCGCGCGTCAATCCGGCGCGCAACGATTACTCGCAGTACTTCGAGCGCAAGCTCGGCAAATTTCCCACCGTGTTTTACGGACTCGATCCGCGATTCACACTCACCGGCTATCTCGACAAAACCTTCGCGCGCTCCGCGAGGTTCTATCCGCTGCTGCGCGACGAATATCTGCGCGGCGGCACGCTTCGCAGCTCCGCGGAGTTCGACGATCGCTCGACCGCATTCGGCATCGCCTCGGTGAGCTACTCACGCTCCGTCACCGATCTCGTCAACCTCTACTACTTCATCTGGAAGGAAGCCGGCGGCGACGTCCGTTCGGCGGCTGTCATGCGGGACGGCAATCTGCTGTTGAATGCAAAACCTTGAACGCGCCATTCTCTCCGTCTCCGACAAAACCGGAATCATCGAGCTCGCACGCGCACTGAGCGCGAAAGGTGTCGAGATCCTCTCGACCGGCGGCACCGCAAAACATCTCACCGACGCGGGCATCGACGTCACATCGATCGCACAGTGGTCCGGCGCGCCGGAAATTCTCGGCGGCCGCGTAAAGACGCTCACGCCGAAAGTCTTCGGCGGCATCCTGCACGATCGCAACAACGCATCGCACGTCGATGATGTGAATCGCCTCGGCATTCCGCGCGTCGACCTCGTCGTCGTGAATCTCTATCCGTTCGAATCGACGATTGCCAAAGAAGGCGTGACGCTCGATGAAGCGATCGAGCAGATCGACATCGGCGGTCCATCGATGTTGCGAGCCGCGGCGAAGAATCACAAACACGTGCTGCCTCTGTGCGATCCCTCGCTGTACGACGAGTTCCTGCGCGAATTCGAAAGCGGCGCAATCAGCGATGCGTTTCGATTGAAAGCAGCGACCGCGGTGTTCGCGAAAACATCCGCGTACGACGCGATGATCGCGAACTACCTTTCCTCGTCGAATGCGCTCACGCTGAATCTCGAAAAGTTTCAGGACCTGCGCTACGGCGAGAACCCGCATCAAACCGCGGGCTTCTTCGTGCCCGCGGGACAACGCCCGTTCGAGCAATTGCAGGGCAAGGAACTCTCGTACAACAACCTGCTCGATCTCGACTCCGCGATCAAACTCGCGACCGCATTTCGTGAACCGGCGATCGCGATCATCAAGCACACGAATCCGTGCGGCGTCGCGCGACGCGACACGCTCGTCGATGCGTTGCGGGCTGCGATCGAAGCGGATCCTGTGTCGGCGTTTGGCGGGATCATCGGCGCCAATCGCACGTTCGATGGTGAGACCGCGCGTGCGGTCGCGGATCTGTTTCTCGAAGTGATCGTCGCGCCGGGCTTTGATGACGAAGCCAAAGAAATCTTCGCGAAGAAAAAGAATCTGCGTCTCGTCGTGACGAAGGCATCGCAATCGACGAACGAATATCGCAGCGCCGCCGGCGGCATGCTCGTGCAATCCGCGGATCGCGTCGGCGATCGTTCATCGTGGAAAGTCGTGACCGAACGTCAGCCGACCGATGCGGAGATGGCGGGACTCGAATTCGCGTGGATCGTCTGTGCAAATGTGAAGTCGAATGCGATCGTGCTGACGCGCGAATCGCAATCGGTCGGCATCGGCGCGGGACAAATGAGTCGCGTCGACGCGGCGAAAGTGGCGATCATGAAATCGATCCTGCCCGCGGCGGGATCGTTCGCTGCATCCGATGCGTTCTTCCCGTTTCGCGATGGTCTCGACATCCTCGCCGACGCCGGTGTGCGCGCGGTGATTCAACCGGGCGGGTCGGTGCGTGACGCAGAAGTAATTGACGCGGCAAACGAGCGTGGGCTTACCATGGTGTTTACCGGAGAGCGGCACTTCCGTCATTGAAATGCGTGACCACGGACATCTTCGAGGGCGCGATGCCCGCGCGTTGCGCATCATTCGCCGTAACGTCGCCGCGGCGCGCGAGACCGTGCGCGAGCGCGCGCTCTCACCAGACGAAGTGGAGAACCTGCTCGTGCGACTCGACGATCATTCGCGCGCACTCGCGGACATTCACGAACGGCTCGATCGCTATCGCCGCTTCGATCTCGCGAATCAACGTCCGAAAGCTCGCTCGCAGCGCCTCGGCAGCCGGCACGATCGTAGTCACTGCGTGAGGCTCCTCGGCAACATGCGCCCGTGGGCCCTCAGCGCGCTTCTCCGCGCGCGCAGGCTTTGCGAACGCTCGCGTGAACTGGCGCGGCGCGGCGCCAACCTGAATGCGCGCACGCAGGAGCTCATCGCGCAGAGCTTGCGACTACTCGCGCATCGTTAGGACCGCGAGCGCAGATACGCGGCCACCGCCTCGCACTTCGCGTTGTTCGTGACCACGATCGATGTCTCTGCCCATCCGAGCGGCGATGCGTTGTACTCCGCGTCGCGAGCGTGAACATCCGCTCCGTGATTCACGAGCAACTCCACCATCCGCACGTCACCATTCCACGCTGCCGAATGCAACGCGGATTGCCGCGCCTGCGCGTCGGCGCGCGCGTTCACATTCGCGCCGTGCGCGAGCAGCCACTCGACGAGATCGTGATGCGAGAAATCGACGGCGCCCATCATCACGGCGTCCTGCTTCGCGATCGAAGGATCGTCGGCGATGACGCGAGAGAGCGTGGCAAGATCGCCGAGGCGCGCGTATTCGCGCGGTGAGGCAGGGACGCCGCGCGAGATGAGATGTCGCACGAGTGGCTGTCCGCGACGCCCGAGGCGACTCATCGCGTCGATCGGTGACGAGCCCCAGCGATCTTTCGTTTGCGTGTCCGCGCCGAGATCGAGCAGCCGATCGATCGCATGCGGCGTTCGCGCGAACGCGAGAATCGATCCGCCATTGGGTGCGTACGACGGCAAGCCATCGCGCAACAACTCATCGACGCGCGCATCGTCCGCGAGCATCAACGCTTCGGTGAGACCGATCTTCGCGCCGCGTTTTCGCAACTCCTCGATCACATCGGGACGATTGCGATCGATCGCGAGCATCAGCGGTGACCAATGATCGTACTGATCGTTCGTTCCGCTCACATCCGCGCCGTGCTCGAGCAGCAGCTCGATCATCGGCCGCCGTCCGCCTTCGATCGCGACATGCAACGGCTGCGGGCGCCCACCCCAAAAAGGATGAGCACCCACGGCATTCACGAGTGTTGGATTTGCGGCGAGCATCGTGCGCACGGCATCGAGCTCGCCATTTCCGATGTGCTTCAGAAATGTATCGATCATCAAGGCAAACCACGCGTGCGACGACGAACCGTCGGCGCTTTCCTCTTCGAGACGCCAACCGTCGGTGCCGGCGGCGTCACCGCTTCGAGCGCGATGCCTGCCATTCCGCTGATCACATGATGCGCGGATCGCACCGCACCTTCCTGCCAGCCCGAAAGATACGACACCTGATCGCCCGCGACCCAGAATCGTCCCTCGCGTTTCAGCAACTGTTTGTACTCCTCGGTATCGCACTTCCAGTCATCAGCCCAGCCGCCGAGCTGCCACGGAATCTGCTTCCACGCGATCGATAATCCGAGCTCGATCGGCACGTGCCGCGCGAAATCCGGATGCAACTTCTTCGCGCCCGTCATCGCCAGTTCCAGCCGCGCGGGCAAACTCAGCGACGCCATGAGACGCGCATCATCGTCGTAGTTGTACGCGCCGGTGAGCACGCCCTTCTTGCCGAAGTAATCCCACGACGGGTACCACATCTGCGTGATGTTGTCCTTGATGTACGAGATGCCGCCGTACATCTGATCGCGCGTTTCCCAGAAGCGGCTGTTCGTCTGCCAGCCCACCTTGCACGTGTCGGCGAATTGCACGGAGCGAATCGCTTTCAGATACCGCTCCGAGAAATTCGTCTTCATCTTCGCGACGATCGGAATCGGAACGGTGGAGATGCACCAATCCGCCGTGATGGACTCGCCATCTCCCTGACTTCCGGACGGACGGAACGTCACCCGCACGCGCTCCGCGTTCTTCTCGGTGATGTTCTGCACGCCGATCACTTCGGTGTTGTAGCGAATCACATCCTTCACCGGCGTCTTCAGGAACGCCTTCCAGATCTGATCCATCCCGTTCACCGGCTGAAAGAGCGTGGGCTGCCACTCGTACTCTTCGCATTGATAGAAGCGGTCGTTCCAGAACTGCGATGAGACGAGATCCGACAGCGTGAGCGGCTCGAGCAGCGTGCCGCATTCGACGATGCCGGGCTCGATCGCGTAACCCGAGCGCGACGAGCCGAGGTAATTCCAATCGTCGGTCGGATCGACATCGCCAAAGGCCGCGAGCAGATTCAACATCCCGCACTTGTCGACGTTCTTCGAACGCAGATCCTCATCGAGTGAACCTTTGTTGATCGCCTTCGCGAGCAACTCCGAGATCCAGCCGCGCGTGTCATTCGCGATGCGGCGATTCACCTGCGTCTGCCCTTTCCACGCCGCCTGCGTCTCGAAGAAATTCGCGCGGGTCATCATCGTGTAGACCTCGAGCGGCACTCCGAGCTCCGTGCAGTAATGCAGGATCGCGGTGTGGTGATACGGCAGACGACCCGGTCCCGCGTTGAGATACATGTTTGGACCTTCATCGAACATGCACGTCTGCTTCGTACCGGTCGTCTCTTCGATCACATCACCGCGGCGTACCGTGTAGCTGCGCCCGCCCGCGCGTGAATTTGCTTCGAGGATGATCACCTCGTAATTCGCCTTCAGCAGTTCGTACGCGGCCGTGAGTCCGGCGATGCCGGCGCCAAGAATCACGACCCGTTTGCCTGTGCCGTAGCCCGCCGGAATCTGCGGCGGTCCTGCGAATGCCGAAGGCACGTGCAGCAATCCCATCGCCGTCATCACTTCGTACACTGCCGCGGCACCGCCCGCGCGGCCGACCGCCTCGAGAAACCCTCGCCGGGTCCACTTGCCATCACTCATTGAAGCTCCCCCTATGCATGAGGAGAGTGATGACGAGGGCGTTTCCCTACCTGCACACATCCGCAACGCGAGATCGCGCGTACTTCGAGATGCGCATGCGGATCTTTCTCATCATCACGATGCTCACGATCACGCTCAGCGCGTTCGCACATGAGATCGGAACGACGCAGGTGCGTGTCGAGCTGAAACGCGATCACACCTACACGATCGACGTGATCACCGCACCGCAGTCGCTGCTGAACAAACTCGAAGCGCGTGCGAACGCGCCACGCACACGCGATCTCGATTCAGCAGCGTTGCATACATCGCTGATGCGTTACACGCAGACGCTGCACGACGCGGCGTCGATTCACTTCGGCGCGATCGCATCGAATGCGCGCGTCGATGTGCTGTCGATCGCAACGCCGCGCGATCCTTCGACGCCATTGCACGTCGTGATTCGCTACAGCGGCGAGGTACCGCAACGCGCCGGTGCGTTTTCCTGGTCGTGGGATCTCGTCTACGCGACGTACGCGATGACGATTCACACGCCGCGCGGCGAGCAGCAACAGTGGATCGAAGGCCGAGATCGCAGCGCGCCGTTTCCGATCGAGGCATCACTCGCGGCACCCACAACGCTCGACGTTCTCCGCCAGTACCTGCTCCTCGGCTTCACGCACATCGTTCCGCTCGGACTCGATCACATTCTCTTCGTCATCGGCATGTTTCTCCTGACACCGCGCATCAAACCGGTGCTCACGCAAGTCACGTCGTTCACGATCGCGCACACGATCACGCTCGCGCTGACGATGTACGGCGTGCTGGCGATTTCGCCGCGCATCGTCGAGCCGATGATCGCGCTCTCGATCGCATACGTCGCGATCGAGAATCTGACGACCACGCAGATGCGACCGTGGCGCGTTGCGATCGTCTTCGCATTCGGCTTGCTGCACGGAATGGGATTCGCGGGCGTGCTGCAGGAACTCGGACTGCCGCGCGCGCAAGCCGCGTATGCGTTGATCAGCTTCAACATCGGCGTCGAGCTCGGACAACTCGCGGTGATCGTCGCGATCTACACGGTCGTCGTGAGCTGGACGAAACAGCGCGCGTGGTTTCGTCCGCGAGTGGTCGTTCCGGCATCACTCGCGATTGCAGCGATGGGCGTGATTTGGACCGTGCAGCGCGTGCTGACTTGATACGATGCGCGCCGCAAATGCCGAGCGCGAATCACATCAAGTTGATCATCTCGGACGTCGACGGCGTCTGGACCGATGGCCGCATCATTTACGCCGGCGATCGCAGTGAGATCAAGGAGTTCAATGTTCGCGACGGCCTCGCGGCGAAGCTCGCGCAAAAGGCCGGGATCATCGTCGCGCTGCTGACGAGTCGTCGCTCGGAAGCGCTCGAGCGTCGCGCGCGCGAGCTCGGCATCACCGAGTTGCATCAGGGCGCGGCAAACAAATTGATTGCAGCCGAGCAACTCGCACAGACGCTCGGCATTTCGTTCGATCAGATTTTGTACGCCGGCGATGATCTTCCCGATCTCGCGCCGATGACGCGCGTCGCGATCTCCGCCGCGCCGCTCGATGCCGCGCACGAAGTGCGCGAGGCCGCGACGTGGAAGCTCGAGACCGCGGGCGGCCGCGGCGTATTTCGTGAGATCGTCGAGCGTCTGCTGCGCGAGCGCGGCGAATGGGACGCGATCATCCGGGAGTTCTCCAGTGGCAAGCCCGAAGCTGCGAGCATTTAGAGAGCGCGCGCTGTATCGCGTGCTCGTGATCATCAGCGCGATCGGTCGCCGCATCCCTCTCCCCCTCGGCCAATTCCTCGGCCGCCGTCTCGGCGATCTCGCGTATCACGTCGCACGACGCGAGCGTCGCAAAGCGATCGCGAATATATCGATCGCGTTTCCATCGTGGTCCGACGCACAGAAGCGTCGAACGATTCGCGACATGTTCCGCCACCTCGGCATGAGCGTCTTCGAGCTCGCATGGATGCCGAATCTCACGCAGGAGCTGCGCGCGAAGCTCACGATCGTCGAAGGTCTCGATCGCATCATGGAGATCATCGATTCGGGTCGCGGCGTGGTGACGTTTACCGCGCACTGCGGCAACTGGGAATGGCTTTCGTACACCACAGGCATGTGCGGACGTCCGGTGAGCGTGCTGCAGCGCGAGCGCGATTCGCCGGAGATGAATCGCTACATCACCGAGCTGCGCGCAAAAGGCGGCGTGCGCACGATCGATCGAGGCTCGAGCAATTCCGCGCGCGATCTCATTCAATCGATTCGCCGCGGAGGCATGCTCGCGTTCGTGATCGATCAGAACATTCGCACCGAAAGTGTGAAGGTACCGTTCTTCGACCAGCCCGCGTTGACGCCGATCGGTCCCGCGCGCATCGCGATTCGCACGGAAGCGGTTGCCGTCGTGGCGACGATCGAGCGATTGAGCGACGGACGTCATCACGTGCACTTCGGCGAGCCGATCGAGTTGCAACGCGGCGATGATCCGATCGCGCTGACCGCGCGCATCACGCGCGACATTGAAGCGCAGATTCGCCGCGTCCCCGCGCAATGGGTGTGGATGCACGATCGCTGGCGCGAGCGGCCGAAGTGGGAGATGAAAACAGAAAGGGCCGGCGAATAGCCGGCGCTTTCGTGGGATTCGCGGTGTCTTCGCTTACGGCTGCGGGTTGTACTGCGCGTCGCCGAACGCGAGGATCGGAGCGAAGATGAATCCAAGGAACGCGAGCCCGAGTCCGAAACCGGTGCCCTTTCCGAAGTTCTTCGCCACCGCGATCGATACGATGATCGCAACGATAAGGTTCACGAACGGGATGAGGAAGAGAATCACCCACCATGCCGGCTTGCCCGCGATCTCGAGCAAAACGATGATGTTGTAGATCGGGATGATCGCCGCCCAACCCGGCTTACCCGCCTTCGTGAAGATCTTCCACAGCGCTGCGATGACCAGCAGGATGATCGCGCAATAAACGATTGCGAACACACCGAGACCTGCGGCTGCACCGGCAGGGATTTCAGGACTGGCTGCACTGTCCTGGAAAAGCATGAATCCGAGAGTCGAGAGCATGTCTCCTCCTTTTTCCAACAGCTAAATTTTTCGGAACGAGGAGACTTTAGCGCGTTCGACTCGAAACGTCACCGCATATTCATGCTTCCGAGCGGCCACTCGCCGCGAAGAAAGTGTCGAATCGCGGCGAACACGACCACTGGATCATCGGCCCAGGTCGCATGCGCGGCGTTCTCGACCGTCACCAGTCTCGCGTCCGGCAACGTCTTCGCCCACGCCACTCCGTCTTCGTATGCGGCGTTGCGATCCTTCGTGCCGTGAATCGTGAGCACCGGCATCGTCACCTTCCGGATGTCCTCGTCACTCATCGGCTTCAACGCGCTCGGCCACAGCACCTGGAACGCGGGACCGAAATTTTCGAAGCGCTCATTCTCGAGCGCGCACGGACTGCCGAGTCGCGATGCGTACTTCGGATTCACGACGAAGCGATACCGCATCACGTTCCAGTTCGCCTCGCAGCGCTCCAGCGATGTCGCGTCTTTCTTCGCGTTGATCTCGTTTTGCTTGTCGAGCTCCGACTGCGGCACGGCGAGATTCGCGTCCTGTTTCACCTCGTGCGGCACATTGCCCGCAGGCGAAAGCTGCACGACGCGCGAGACGCGCTCGGGATGCGCGGCCGCGTACATCACGACCATCTTGCCGAGGTACGAGTAACCGATCGGAACGAACTTCTCGACTTTCAGTTGCGCGCGCACCGCTTCGAGATCGCGCACGTCCTGCTGAATGCTCATCGTGTTGATGTCGACGCGTGAGGACTTGCCGCGATTACGGCCGTCGTACGTGATGACCGTCGCGATGTCCGCAAATTGTTTGAACGCGTCGTGAAAAACGTAGTCGAGCGGGGCGATGATCGTGAGCGGCCCGCGCCCCATCTTGCGGTAGTACAACTTCGCACCGCCTTCGGCATCGACGAATCCTTCTTCTTCGGGAATCGCGTCTTCCTTGAAGACCGGTGCCGGATTTCCCGCTCCATCAAAGATGACTTTCCACGAGCCATCGTCCTGCTTCTGCCAAACGGACGCGTAGTGCCCGGAGTGCTCGCCCTCGGGCGAAAAAATCGGTCCCGACGAAAACCCGGTCTTACCGCCATTCATGATCTCGACGCGCTCCGGCCCCCAACTGAATGGCGCCACCGGAACGTTGTCGAAGAATCGCGACCAGCGCTCGATCACTTTCGCTTTCCCGCGCGCGCCACCGAGCTGCGACAGGAACACGGCATCATCGGCGACATACGAAAAGAACTTCGCCTTATCCCGATCCGCAAACGCCTTCGCAAACCCAATCTCCGCCTGCCGCACGCCTTCGACATCATCAGCGGCAAACACAGGCATCGACAACACGAGCAGCAACAAAACCGCGGTGATCACTTTCATCGTGCCGCGCAGTGTACGAAGGAATCTGAAAGCGAGCGGTGAACGGATGGTGGCGAGTCAGGAGCGATTGCGGGCGCGGTGCGAATGGGAATCAGAAGGTCGACACCGCAACGCCGTGCGCGGGCTGTCCGGCAAGAATCCCGGCGATCGAAAGATCCTCATCCAACTCCGGCCAGTGAATCCCGTATCCAGCACCGGCGATCTGCCAATGATTGCGTTGACTCTCGGTCGCGTGAAGCAAGCGCGGATACCACGCGAGCGGCACACTGACACTGCGACCGTCCGCCAGTTCGACGATCAAAGCGTCACTCGTGACGTCGACCGCCACGATGCGCTCTCCTGCTTTACGTTCCGAAGTACTCATGCCACGCCCGTATCAGCTTCGTGTGATGACTCGCGATCAGCTCTTCGAGCACACGCAACTCGCGAGCCGAAAGCCAATGTTCGAGGATTCAACCAAAACTTCGCCGATGCATCCTCACGATCGACGTGTACGTGAGGCGGTTCGCCCGGCTCGTGGCTGTAAAGTACACCCGGTACGGACCGTGTCGCAAAAGCAGCACGTGCGTTTCACTACGTCGCGTGGAGCGCTGCAACCACGTTGACGGCGATCACGCTCCAGATGCAGTGGGACATGCTCAGCGACGACGCCCCCTACTTCCTGAACAGATTCTTCAAAATGAAGATCGCGTTCGCGGGGCGCTCGGCAAGGCGTCGCATCAGGTACGGGTACCACTCCGTGCCGAACGGGATGTAGACACGCATGCCCCATCCTTCCTTCACGAGCTGCTCCTGCAGGTCGCGGCGGACACCGTAGAGCATTTGGAACTCGAATGATTTCGGGGAGATGTTTTCGGCGCGCGCGAAGTTGATCGTGGCATCGATCATGTTCGGGTCGTGCGTGGCGATGCCGTGGTACGTGCCGCTCTTGAGCAGGATCTTCATGAGCCGCACGAAGTTCGCGTCGACGTCCGCTTTGTCCTGATACGCGATCTCCGCGGATTCTTTGTACGCGCCTTTGCACAGGCGCACGCGGATGCCTTCCGCGCACAACTCTTCGACATCTTTTTGACTGCGATGCAGGTAGGCCTGAATCACGGCGCCGACGTGCCCTGCATTTCCGGCCTGCCGATGAAGATCGCGCACGAACTTCAGAGTCTTCTCCGTGTAGGGCGAGCCTTCCATGTCGATGCGCACGAAGTTGTCGATGCGCGCGGCGTGTTTGACGACGCCATCCGCGATTTCCATCGCGAGCTTCTCATCGACATCGAGACCCATGTGCGTGAGCTTCAGACTCACATTCGCATTGAGCTTGCGCTCGGCGAGAGCATCGAGCATCTCGTGATAGAGCTGCGCGGAGTGCTTCGCCTCTTCGACGTTCGTGACGTTCTCGCCGAGGTTGTCGACGGAGACGGACATGCCTTTCTGGTTCGTCGCGACGGTCGCGTTCAGCGCCTCCTCGACGGACATGCCGGCGACGAAGCGGCCCGACATACGGCGCCCGATGCGCGAACGCTCGGCGATTCCACGGATGGCGCGACTCTCGGAGAGGGCAATGAAGAAAGCTCGGAACATGAAGTGCTCAACTCGCTTTCGCGACGGTGACGGCGCATACGCGCGACGCGCCCGCACGCAACAATGTCGTTGCGCACGCGCGGAGTGTCTCGCCCGTGGTGCAGATATCGTCGACGACGAGTATCGATTTTCCTTTCACGCGGGATGAGGCTGCGAATGCGCCGCGGACATTGGCCGCGCGGTGACGCCGGGGCAGCGTCGACTGCGTGGCCCGCTCTCCACGGCGGCGGAGAAGCGTCATATCACAATGTACGAGCACGCGCGATGACAGCGCTCGCATCAGCAATTCGGATTGGTTATATCCACGCTTGCGGAGCTTCGCGGAAGACATCGGCACCGCGACCATCGCGTCGAATGCAAGATCGCCGCGAGCGCGCAGCGTCTCCTCCATGAGCGAGGCGAGCGAGTCGGCGAGAAAGTCGTGTCGCTCGAATTTCAACGCATGCAGCAGCGCTTCGAGCGCGCCCGTGTACTCGCCCCACGCCTCGCACCATTCGACCGGCAGAGGATCCGTCATGCAGGCAATGCATCTCGCCGTCTCCCCTTCCTCGAGGACAAGCGGAAGGGCGCAGGAGCGGCATTTCGCACTTCGGTATTTCGGCAGCGACGCCCAGCAATCCGCGCAGCAGGACGCGGTGCGCTCGCTCCACGGAAGCTCGCGGCGGCAGGCGACGCACCACGACGGCAGAACGATTCGCAGCGCCTCGCGTCCAACTATCGACAACGCGCTGGCGACTCGGCTCTGCACGCGCGCATTGTACTCAGCGAATCAGGGAGTGTGACTTTGAAGAACCCGAAGACCTCACTTATAGTGCCGGCCATGAAACGGACCCTCATTTTCGCCGCGCTGCTGCTCTGCAGCGCGCTCCCTCTGATGGCTCAGGGCACGTCCGAGCTCGGCGTCATCGTCGGCGGCAGGCGCCGCCTCATCGTGGGGGGGCCCGCGCACCTGGCGGGCGATTTCAACGAGA
>JACZCU010082352.1_pt1 | contig 15678 bp, 14 predicted proteins | sample 8641851 | NCBI WGS metagenome assembly JACZCU01 (sample SAMN15324605, study PRJNA640507) | soil metagenome | isolation source: monocropping sugarcane control | place: China: Luxin town, Laibin City, Guangxi Province | collected 2019-07-25 | depth 10cm m | reverse complement strand
GAGCGTCTTGAGCCAATCAAACACATTGATGCGTGCGCCGCTTGTTGCGGCGCACGCATTAGAAAAGCTGGCAATGGAAGAAACCTTATAAATACGACTAGCCAATTCCGTGGACACCACGCAAGAATTTCGAAAGCAAGAAACGGATAGTTCCTCTCGTCAAGATACTCTATGCTAGCAGCACGACTTTATGAGAAAAATCATTGTTTGAAAAGCGTTGTAGCACAAAGAAAGGATCAGCATGGTGAAGAGACAACGAGCGTTTCGTTTTGGGGTAATTGATGAAAGTTCCCTCACACGAGAGGATTGGGTGCAGAAGGCACAAAGGGTCGAGCAACTTGGGTATAGCACCCTCTTAATTCGAGATCACTTCATCCAAGGGGATTTCAACCATCAACTGGCTCCTATAGCCGCACTCATGGCAGCAGCTGATGTGACGAAAGAACTGCGTGTGGGAAGTCTGGTATTCTCCAATGATTATCGACACCCGGCGGTGCTTGCCAAGGAAGCGGCTACCTTGGATCTGCTCTCTGGAGGGCGTTTCGAGCTCGGTCTAGGAGCAGGATGGTTACGCTCTGAGTATGAACAGACAGGGATGCCATTCGACCCGCCAGGAAAACGCGTCGAACGCATGCTAGAAGCTCTTCATATTCTCAAAGGACTCTTCGCTGAGAAGCCATTCACCTTTGCTGGCAAGCACTACACCATCACTCACCTGGATAGTTTTCCCAAGCCCCTCCAGAAACCGCATCCACCCCTGCTTATCGGCGCCGGTAGTAAGCGCATGCTCTCCATAGCAGCCCAGCAAGCCGACATCATCGGCATCCTGCCTAAAGCTCTGAGCAACGGAATCATTTCAGAGGAGCCAGCAGAACGTTTTGCAGAGACCATAGCACAAAAAGTCGAGTGGATTCGCGAAGCGGCAGGAGAACGCTTCGATGAGATTGAGTTAAGTATGGTGGTCTCCGTGGTGATGGCCTCCGATCGGCAGCAGAGAGCCGAACAGATCGCGCACGAACGAGAATGGAGCGACATTACTGCCGAACAAGTCCTGGCAATGCCCTCGGTGCTTATTGGCTCGGTGGATCAAATCATGGAGAAAATTCAACTGCTGCGTGAGAGATACGCCTTCTCCTACTTTGTCGTTTCGGATACGTCACTAGAGGCCTTCGCGCCTATTGTCAACCAATTAACGGGCAAATGATCTTTCTGGGAGTACCTATGGAAACGACTTCGAGAACGCTTAGAACAGTGCATATAGTGAACACTGCATCCTTATCCCGAGGATGCAGTTCATTTTTTGCCCTGGGGACGCCATGGTAGAGGCAAGCTCTACCACTACTATGGGCTGGACATCGCTGCGCTCGTCCGGAAACCGTTCGAGCTTTCCAAAATGAACTGCACACTTACCCCGAATCAGGGTTGCACTGATATACGCAGGCATGCTAATCTATCCAAAGGATATCTGCTTTCCAACAAATAAAGAGAAGGAGCTATCAACGTATGTGCTATGATGACAACGCACTGCCACCAGATCCGCCAGGAGCAAATGGCAAGGCTCGTGGAGAGGATATTGTGTTGACGGCAGCCGATGGAAATCGTTTCGCTGCCTATATCGCGCATCCAAGCCATCCGACAGGAGCTCAGGTGTTGATCTATCCTGATGTAAGAGGATTGCACAACTTCTACAAAGAACTGGCGCTACGTTTTGCCCAGGTGGGCATTGAAGCGCTGGCAATGGACTATTTTGGGCGCACAGCCGGTCTGACCTCGCGTGATGAGTCGTTTGTTTTCATGCCGCATGTGCAACAATTACAACTACCGAACATTTTTGCTGATGCTCGCGCGGCCATTACGCAACTGCACACCACTACCGGCAGCAGCAAATCAACATTCATCGTTGGTTTCTGCATGGGCGGCAGTCTCGCACTCTATACGGCCACCGAGCCATTTGACCTGGCAGGTATAATTCCCTTCTACGGTAGTCTGAGTAGGGACATGGACGCGGGCAAAGGAACCGTGTTGCAGGCGGCGCGGCAGATCAAATACCCGGTACTTGGCCTCTATGGAGGAGCTGACCAGAACATCCCTGTCGAGCAAGTCCAAGAACTCGACAAAGCATTGGACCAGGCCGACGTTGAGCACGAGATCGTTATTTACCCAGGGGCACCGCACAGCTTTTTTGACCGGCGCTTCGCCGAGTTCACAAAAGAGTCTGAAGACGCCTGGAAGCGAATGTTAGGATTTATTACAACACATACTTCCGCTAGCTAGAGGAAAGGGCGCTGGCTCATAAATCGACACTTTCCGCCGCACCAGCAGCACATCCCCATTGAGGGGGTAGTGCAAGCTGATCTATGCCCACAGGCTCGCCCTGTTTGTTAGGACGCTGTCCATGTCAGGACGTTCGTGTAGATAACAGATGTCGGATTAGTGATATCATAGGCAAATAGGCCAATCTGCCCCTGGTTAAAGGTACTACTCGTTAAGCCGGTACTCGTGGCAGTATCAATCTTTTGCCCATTGACATACATGTTAATCGTGCCACCCTGAATGGAGACCGCTATCACATTCGACTGGTTCACTCCCTGGTGGATTGCCGGATGAGATCTGCCATTTGAATAGAGGTAGTACACCTTCCCGCTGATGAATTCACTGACATTGTACCTCCCGTTCTGACACACTATAAAGAGGTAAAAATTATTTGAATCGACGTACCTGAAAATGAGGCCGCCACAATCACCCTGTTTAATGTTCATCGTAGCCTGGTAGGCAAGCTCACCAAGTTGTTTCGTATTCAAACATCTTTGAAAGAATCCTGCCTCAGCAATACTTACCTGGTAGCCCACTGGCATAAACTGGCACTCAGAGGCCGATTGCCATTGGGAATTGCTGCTCGTCAACGGATCATAGAGCGCCAGCTTAGTAAAGGGGGGGTATTGCGATGTGACGACAGTGGTGGCCGTAGCATTGGCAGCAGCTATGGCGGTGATTTTGGCATAGGCAGTAGCTGTGGCAAGTGTATGTGTGTGCGCCTGTGTAGTCGCTGTGACATTGGAATTGGCAGTAGCTGTAGCGTTGATATTCTGCTGGGCAACCTGGTTATTGTTTATCACAAAGAAAGCGCCCACACCGCCGAGAATGATAACGAGCGCTAGAACGGCAAGTAAGATGGTTCTCGCTCTTGATCCCCGCTTCTGTGGCGGTGGAACGTTGACCATGTGAGCTACTATGTCAGGTCTAGGGACCGCATTTGAGTAAGCGCCTCTCCCTGTAAAATTGGGCGCAGGCGGAGGCGGGGGAATTTGATTTATAACTTTACCTCTCGGAGGAGGGGTCTGCGGGAAGGCATCACTTCTTTGCAAGCCCTGCTGGAAAGCATTTGCGAATGCAGCAACAGAATCAAAGCGATCTTCGGGTCTCTTAGCCAGCGCCCGCAGAATCACACTATCAATTGATTTGGGAATGCCTGGATTCAATGTACTGGGTGGCTGTGGCTGAGCATTGAAATGCTGATCCATTACGATCTGTGGCGGACCTTGAAAAGGAGGGCGGCCTGTAAGAAGTTCATAGGTCATTACAGCGAGAGAATACTGATCGCTTGCATAGACAGGTCTCCCGTTTAACTGTTCAGGAGCCATATAGGTAAGAGTGCCTAAAGAGGGCGAAGTTGCAGCATAAGTGGCAGCGTCACTGAATTCTGAAATGCCAAAATCCGTCAGGAGCAAGTTCGGTTGCTTCGGGTTTTCCTCATTATCGATGAGGAAATTAGAGGGTTTGACATCCTGGTGAATGATATGATGCTGATGCGTATATTGAAGCGCATCAGCAGCCTGGCGTACAATGTCCGCGATATCCTGCAATGAAAGGGATTGGGAGCCTCGGCCTCGTAACCAATTCGCAAATGAGCCTGCCTTGTAAAAAGGAGTAACAATGTAGGTGATTTTTGTCCCACCTACATCTGCTTCGTTATAATCATTCAAATGAACAATGTGAGGATGATTGAGATTGGCAATCGCAGCTGCCTCCTGTTGGAAACGTGCCATGTTATTAGCCCGATCAGCAGGAGAAAACGTTAAGTCTCCAAACTGTATGACCTTGATAGCCACTTGCTGCTGGATACGAGGGTCTTCAGCAAGATAAACGTCACCCGCGCCACCTGCTCCTATCAACTGCTTGAAATTGTACCGGCCAATTTGCTGTCCTTCCAACCGCATTGTTACAGCTCCTGTCATGGCATGCAGAACATGTATGTACACATCTATCTATTGATGCCTATAATAGTAAATCGTTTTGATCACTATTAAGACGCTACGAGGCTCTTTTTTTCGTTACGTCATCTCCAACTACTTTACCGAGCCAGGCACGACGAACTACATGACAGGATTTGCTATAAAACCGGAGCAAAAGACATACAGCATCTCGTTGAACATTACTTCTTAAACAAACAGAGGTCGCAAATTTGGTTACGAACCAGCAGGTAAATGTGGACACGTCTTGCGATATGGTTCCTCGCCCAAATATTGTTTCCATTCTTTTTGCGTGAGATTACGGGTCAGGCGGGTTTGAGCCTCTACTATCAAGTTCTCTGAGTGCCAGAGCCATACCTGAACAATACCATTCTTACTTGCTGTTGCGATATACTTACCATCTGGACTAAAGGCGATAGCATTCACACTATCCTCGTGAGTGAAACAAGCAAATTGACGGCCACTACTCATCTCCCATACCCGGGCGGTGCGGTCAGCGCTTGCTGTTGCCACGTATTTACCGTTGGGGCTAAAGGCGATGGCATCCACACTATCTTCATGAGGCAGGCAGAATAGCTGCTGCCCGGTGGAGAAATCCCATACTCTCGCCGTATGGTCGTTGCTTGCTGTAGCCAGATATTTGCTGTCCGGGCTGAAGTTCACATCCCATACTTTGCTCTCATGGAGCAGGCGCAAGAGCTCGCTTTCGCTCCCTGCCTTCCATATTCTTGCAGTGCGGTCCCAGCTAGCAGAAGCAAGATAGCTCCCATCGGAGCTAAAGATCACCCTGTTTACGATATTTCTATGCTGTAAATACGTAAGTTGACGCCCGCTGATCATCTCCCACAAGCGGGCAGTACCATCGTCACTCGCAGTAGCCAGATACTCGCCTTCAGGGCTAAAGACTACTGTATTGACACTTCCTCCATGCATAAGAGAAACGAGTTGACGACCGCTACTCACCTCCCACACCCGTACAGCATAATCTCCACAAGCTGTAGCGAGGTAGCGACCATCAGGGCTAAAATCCACTGCATTTACATTTCTCGTGTGGGCCAGGCGGAGAAGCTGGCGACCTCCAGCCGTTTCCCATACTCCTACTGTACCATCCTCGCTCGCAGTAGCCAGATGACGTCCGTCGGGGCTAAATCTTACTGACCACACTGTACCCCCGTGAACAAGGCGAATATGCATATGTCCAGTAGTTACCCTCCACATGCTTGCGGTACCATCCTCGCTCCCTGTAGCAAGGTGCGTTCCATTCAAGTTAAAGGTAATCGCAGTCACAGCCCTCTTATGCCTGAGTCGATTATTGATAACTCCCCATACGCCTACAGCCCCATTGTTACCTGCGGTAGTAAAATAGCGCCCATCCGGGCTGAAGGCCACGGTATGAACGTAGTCACTATCCTTGTAGTCGACATCATTGTGAGGCAGGCAGGCTACTCGATACCCGCTACCTGCCTCCCATACGCCTACGGTTCGATCTGCACTTGTCGTAGCCAGGTAGCGCCCATCCGGGCTGAAGGCCAGAGCATTCACACTTCCTTCGTGTGTAACGTACGTGATTTGACGGCCGTCGGTTGTAGCCCATATGCGGGCGGTGTAATCTTTGCTTGCAGTGGCCAGGTAACTACTATCAGAAGTAAAGGTGATGGCGTTTACAGGATATTCATGAGGCAACGTGGCAAGTTGCTTGTTACTCGCTGCTCCCCATACCCACATTCTTACATTGTAATCATCGCTTGCAGTGGCCAGGTAGCGCCCATCAGAGCTAAAGACTGCCATATTCACTCTTCCCTTATGAGGCAAGCGAGCTAGTTGACGACCGCTCATAGTCTCCCAGACACAAGCACTACAATCCATACTTGCAGTGGCGAGGTAGCGGCCATCCAAACTGAAAGTCACAGCCTGTATGATATCTTCATGAGCGACACGAGCCAGTTGAGCACCACTTGGTACATCCCAAATCCTTGCACTACCATCTTCACTTGTAGAGGCCACGTAGCGCCCATTTCGGTTAAGGGTTACGGCCTTTACATCACTCTCGTTATACAGCCGAGCCAGCGGACGCCCACTAATGGTTTCCCAGACTTGAATATTGTAGTCTAAACCAACAGTGGCGAAGCAGCGCCCATCGAGACTAAATGCCACCGTTTTCACCTCGCCAGTGGAGTTCAGACAGCTCACCTGGCGATCATTTGTCACATCCCAAACCTCTACAATAGAATCCTTACCTACTGTCACCAGGTAATGACCATCATCACTGAGCACAACGATCTTTACATCACCCCTGGGCGACAAACGAGCAACGGGACGCGGGAGCAAAGCGAGGCTTGCACGTAGCGTCTGATCTGCTTCCAGAGAGAAAGAGCGACTGATAGCTTCTAAAGCGAGGAGCACACTACGTTGCACTAGGTCAGCATGTTGATCGCGCATGAGTTCAGCCTGTGCTGCCAGCTGACGAGCCAGGGCAACCTGATGTTGCCGTTCAGCTTCCTTGCGCAGCCGCTCGGCTTCCTCACGCTCTTGCTCAGCTTTTTCACGTTGCTGGTTCGCTTCCTCACGTTGTTGTTCGGCTACCTGACGTAGTTTATTAGCTTCTTCACGCTGCCGTTCAGCTTCCTGGCGCTCCTGATCGGCCTTCGCGTATAACTCTTTCCAGCGCTGTGCTTCCTCTACCTGGTACTGTTGACTGGCCTCGATAAACACTTTTTCTGCCGGACTGATCAATTCTTGATGCTGCACAGTCCATTTCATGGCCTCTACCAGCAGTGCTCCCCGCAGCAGGGAATCTTTTTCTTTAGCGCTGGCCTCCCATTGACGAAGTGCGGCTCGTAATCGCTCTTGCCAGGTGCGAAATTCACGATTCTCCTCTATCCACTCGCGCAGCCGTTTCCAACCTCGAATCAAGGCTTCATGCACAATCTCAACCGTTTCCTCACTGGTTGCCTTATCTCGTCCGCTTACTACCAGGCGGGCATCGGAAAGGCGAGCTACCAGATCCCAATTGTCTTCTCCCAACTCTGCTCGATTAGCGATACGACGTGTATCCCCTGTCCCTTCACCGGGACGTATGAGTTGAACGAAGATCCTCTCAGCGCGTTGCTGCTCTTCCGCGTTCAGTTCGCTATAGACCTCCTCAGCGTGTTCAGCAAGTGCCTGCTCTACCCCACCTACCTCGTTATAACTTGCATGGGTCAATTTACGATTTCTCTGTTTTGCCCATAAAAGAGTCAGGGCGAACTCGAGCAACGGCAAATTACCAACCGCCTGGCTGACTTCATCCAGAATGCGTTCGGTCAACCCATCTTCGATGCTTACGTTGAGTTTCTGCGCAGGCTTATTGATCGCATCTTGCAGCTCCTGTGTAGTCATTGGGCCGAGTTTCAGGTCAGCATATTGCAAGGCATCCGCCAACGATCGGTAAGAGAGCGCTTGCCCAAAAAAGTCGGCCCGTAAGGTGATGACCTGGTGAAAGTTCGACGCTTGCTCATTAGACGTAGTGGAAAGTGTCATCAGTAGTTCATCCAGGAAATGCTGGCGCACTTCTGCCTCCTTACAGAGGGTATAGAGTTCCTCAAACTGGTCAATAACGAGCAGGAGAGCAGTGTCAGGGGCTTTCTGCATAAGACGTTCCACGACATCTCGTAACGTAAGCTCTGCCCGCAGGAGGCGTTCTGCTAGCTTGTTGTTTTCGCTCAGTTGATCAATCTCGCTCATTTGTGGTTCCAACAGTGGGACGAGAGCTGCTGCCAGGGAGCGGAAGGGGCGGTTTCCAGGGCGTAAGGAAGCGACGAGCCAATTTCTTTCCTGCTGTAGACGAGGTAATAGACCCGCAAACACAACGGAGGACTTACCACTGCCAGAAGCCCCTATGACAGCGGTCAGCGGCTTTTTGTGAACAGCTTCTACCAATTGCTCGGTGAAAGCCTCTCGTCCGAAGAAGAACGGAGCATCTTTTTCTTGAAAAGCAAAAAGGCCACGGTATGGGCAGGTAGGGATGGTTTCTTGATCAAGTATGGGGCATGTTTTGACGAGTACATCAGTTGGAATCATGTAGGCGGCCTTAATAGTGGCCTCGCTATCTTCTGCCACCACCATTCCGGCCACGCCATCCAACAGGTCATCCCATACAGCCCCACCACTGAATCCTTGCTGAACCCGGTACCCCACATCTTTCACATCCTCGATCTGCACCCAGCCTGTAGCCTGTCGTCCTCGCAGTTTACCGGAAGCCCACACTCCATCATCATGATAGTCAGGGAAACCAAAGGCGCGGAAGTTATGGTCCCACAAATCCTCAGCCATTACCAAATGCACAGCCTGCGTCCCCGGTGGCGGATCGCTCTCGAGCTGCAGCAGGGCGATATCACCGCCACCATCTCCGTCTGGTGGCTGCCAGAGGACAACATGTGCGGTGAGTACCTGTCCCCGTGCAACGAGCGGGAAATCAAGGCGTACACTGTCTTTTGGAATTTCCGCTGCGTTATCAGATAAACGCAGAGCAGCGGCAACAACATGGGCACAGGAAAGCAGGGATCTCTCAGAGAACAGAAAACCTGTACCGACAACCTCACCGGTGGCGGTCAAGAAACGGACTGAGGATGCTCGAAGTTGGTCAGCCATTCGATCCTCGCAGGTTAACTGCTAGCTTCTTCTCTACGCTTCCAATTCAAGGTAACTTTATAGTTAGCATCAGCACTGGCTTTGGCGATCATTGCCCCGAATTCGGCACTGAAATTGAAGCCAAACTCCATCGTGATCTCATCGGGTTTCTGGCTCAGATTACGCAATTTCGTAATCGCGTTTTCAGTAGCAGTTTGAATTTTTTCCAGTGCATCATCAAAGCTGCACTTTGCCTCATCAAGCAAATCTTTGGGGCCTCGAGCGGCTCGCACGGTGCCACCCACCGTCTCAGGCTCGTCAACTTCCACGACAATGGAGCTACCATCATTCAGCCTAAATGCAACAAAGCGTTTCATATGCTCCTCCGTTTGGTTATGTTCTCATCAAAAATGATGACGCATGGCGAAGACGATGCACTTTGTCTCTTTTGATTTCACTTTTCAATCGAATAGCGTGGGAAAAAGTCTTCTGGAATGACGTGACAATATAATACCATTATATTGCACCACGGGCAACACAAATAAAAGAATTATTGAGGACATTTCCTAACTCAAAGGAACTACTCACCTGTTTTATTCGATTTCGAGAAAGCAGAAAAACCAAGTAAAGGCCTAAGGAAGAAAGAGTATGCTGGACAGGGTTAGTTGACCAGAGAAGAAAGGGAATGTATTTGCGTTCGAGGTAGCATTACAGATGCTGGTTCTCACTTCCCACGCCCCGCGTCAGTGAAGCTGCTGTTAAAGATACTAATGATCTCACCGGGGTCAGGCTCGGTCAGCACCTCGATGCGGGTGAGCCATTTGACCCACTCAAAGCCGCGCCGACCGGGGGCGACTAAGCGGAGGGGAAAGCCATGCTCATGAGAAAGCGGCTCTTCATCTATGTGGGTTGCCAGCAGAGCCATGCGTGCTTCCTCCAGTGGCAGGCTCCAACGGTAGCTCGTCACAGAGATGAAACTCACATAGCGCGCATCCGTGTGAGGACCAGCATGATCGAGAAGGCGCCCGATACTGATGCCCCGCCAGCGCTGTGTGCTGTAAAAGCCACCCGTACAATCGAGCGTCGCCTCCAAGGTATCACCCGCCGAAGCAAGCTCATCGTAGGAGAAGTCGCGGGGCGTGATGACGGTGCCGCCAAGCGAGAGCCGCCACGCCTGCGAATCAAGCGGATGCGGTTGATCAGCCACCCAGCTTGAGGTGGGAAAGGCGTTTCCAGCGTAACTGCCGCTCTCGCGCGAGCCGGTGAAGCGCTGCCGAGCACCCGGCAAGCTCAGAGCTTGTTCGGTGAGCTGCTGTACCGGCCAGAGCGCCACACTGCTAAGGAGCAACGCGCTAAAATGTAACGCCCGTCGCCTACCGGCAATGTCACGTGTGCGCAGCCGTTTGGCGCGTGCGAACATATGCGACAGGATAGCTAGCGTGAGCACGAAGCCCAGGCCAATATGCCAGTTCAAGACATTGAGCCCGGCGAAGTACCAGTCACCGCCTACAGCCCACCAGACGCCTGCTCCAAGGGTTAACGTGACCAGCAGCAACGCAAACAAGCCATAGGCGGTGCGGCGATCCCAGCGCCGGGGATGGATCAGCCGGTACCAGACGCGGCGCAGCTTGCCCCACAAGAGCAGCAGGAGCCAGAAGCCCGCGATGCAATGCAGCACAAAGATAAACCACTCTTGCACGTGGCCACTAATCAGACTGATAAGGCCGGTCGTGAAGGCACACACGGCGGCAAGCGCAAGGCTCCAGTCGGTGAGGCGTGGTGACATAAGAGACCATCCTTTTGGATCCGTAGATCCACAGAGACCAACAACCTCTCCCGAGAGCATACTCTATTTGAGCAGGAAACACAATCCTGTGAAGCATGTTTGATAATCGACGCAATTAGATCCTCTATTATCCTGTTCGGTGGAGGGGACTTTGTGGATCTCCTTTTCCTCATCATTCTCCAGGCCAGAAGCTCAATCGGACATGTGTTACTCACACTCGGCTTCAGGTTCTTCAGTGTTTCCTTTGACCTTCTTCATGGCGGCCCAACCTCTCATCGCTTTGACAAGATACCCTAGGAAGTACTTTCCTTCCCTCCTACAGCACGACAGACGGGATGTCATCCAGGCAGTCATCAGAGAGGCAGCGAGCGATCTGTGTAATCATCTTCCAGGCCTCATCTTCCACACTAAGTGTAAACTGAAATGGGCGCTCATAAGCGTCGGTATACCCGTGGGGTCCTATCGTCTTGAGCAACAGGAACCCGGTTGCCGACGTATCACTCACCTGATCCACGCGACAGTGGACAATCGTGATGCGCATAGATGGGGGCGGTGGGTCTATCCGCTCCTTGCGCCGGTCTCGTTCATCTCCAGTGGATGTCACGGCCTGGGCCTGTTCTGTTCCCCGGTGCGATCCCATGGATTGATGCTCTCCGCATGTGCTTCTTTGAGTGCGCCATCGGGCCTGCCCTGACGCACCATTTCCCGACAGTAGGCATAGAGGGCGTCATAGACAATCCACTCAGCGGCATTCTGCTCATGATCATCCTTGAAGCCCAGGTGTCGGAAGCCCTCCGCAATCGCCTCCAATCCCTCTCCCTCCGGCTGATGCCAGAGCGTATTGTCGGTATCTGCGCCGTTCACAATTTTACCGAGCAAGACCAGAGCTGCATCGCCTGTCAAGTTGTACTTCTTGAGGATGGCCTCAAACGAACACTCCTTGCCGTGATGGCCCAGTTCCACGCCTTTCACGTCATAGGGAATCGCCCCTTCGCGCTCGGCCACCTCCATCACCTGGTCGGTTGGCACGAACAGGAACTCAGCGTCCTTGTCCACAAACTTCTTAATGAGCCAGGGGCAGGCCACACGGTCTACCTTGACATGCTCGCGGGTAATCCACTTCATTGGGATGTTCTCCTTCTGTTGTATCGAGAGCTATTCGGACGAAACAAGACGAGGAACGATGGCTGGTTACCCCACCTCGCTTTCTTCATACACGGCGACGCGGCAACTCGGCAGAAAGACGTAGAGGCGTTGTCGCAGCGCATCAAAGGCGGTGGTGTGCGCCCCTGGCTCGGTCTGGATCTGCTCCTCGACCGTCATGGTCGCCGTGTTGACCACGTCGATGAGACCTGGATCCTCGATGGCAACGTAGAGCCGACCCAAACGGTGATTGTGCCAGATGGCATCCGGCGCACCCGCAATCGACACCTGAGCCAGTTCGCTGCCGGTAGAGGAGTCTAGCGTCACCATGCTTCCTCCATCGCAGGCGACGAACGCCTGGTGGCCATCCTGGCCAAGGTCTAATCCATGCGGTCCGGCACCAGAAACCGGGAGTTGCCCAACCAGCGAGAAAGACTCCGCCTCCAGCACCGCCACCACCGCCGGTTCTCGAATATTGACGAGAAAACGATCCCCGGCCTGGTGGTACACGGCCCACCGGGGTCTGCCTGGAAGTTCGACCGTTGCTCTGACTAGACCTGCTTGTGGATCGACCAGGCGTGCCGTGTTGTCGTGAACATCGGCCACCAGCAGGTGCTTCCGGCGTGAGTCCCAGGCCAGACCATTCGGACGGGACCCAACTGCGACTTCGCGCAGGACCGTGGTGAACACCGCATCGATCACGAGGAGCTTGCCAGCACCGCGTGCCGCTGCGAAGACCATGCCCTCCTCCTGGGCACAGAGCACGCCGCTGGCCTCCGGACAGCCGGGAATGGCTTCCAGGTGGCACAGGCGCTCCCCATCGATCACTTCGAGGGTGCCTGCCGCCGTATTGGCAATGAAGACATGGCCGTTTGCCAGATACACATCGCCGTGATCGAAGTCTCCCTCCGGGTGCGCTGGCAGGTCAATGTACTGGCACAGGAGCAGCGTACTTGCCATGGTTGTTCTCCTTCGCTAGTGGGCGCCGCCATCCGGGCACCGTTGGGTAGGGTATCCGGCAGCTCGCCAAGCGTACAAGCCCCCCCCAAGGAAAAATACCTGTAATCCTTGTGCGGCAAGCTGCTCTGCCGCCACCTGACTGGCCGTTTTGCCCGCCGCACAGATCGTCACTACAGGACGATCACGAGGTAGTGCAAGGTCGGAGAGTGCTGTCGGATCATGTGCCTTGAGCGCCTCGTAGGCCTCGAGGTGCAGACTGCCGGGGATGGCTCCCTCGGCCCAGGCCTCTCGCGGACTCACATCCACCAGCGACACCTGACGCCCTTCTGTGAGCCAGGTTCGCAGCATCTCAACCGAAATCGGGTGCATATTGCCTCCTCTTCTCAAAGAACAACATCGAAGGACTGCTCGCTACCCTAACCCCCTGTAGAGAACCCTCCCTCAGCTGCCTCGACGTGCAACTGCGCATAGAGGGCATCATAGATGAGGCGCCCTCGTTCCAGGGCGACCCGGTCATCAGGGCTGACCAGGCGGATGCCCCGGCAGATCAGGTCCAGGCCCGCAGCCGCAGGCTCCAGGGTCACGTCCTGCACAGTGTCGGCCTCATCCACCACGCGCGCGATACGCTGCAAGACCGGGTCGTGTAGATCATACTCGCGCAACATAGTGTAGAACGTGCAGTGTCCCCGGTGATGGGACAGCCGCACCCCAGGGATATCGAATGGCTCCGCCCCTTCCGGCAGAGGTTTTTGCCCTGCCGGGACAAACAGGAATTCCGCTTCTGGATCGAGATATTTCGTGATCAGCCAGGCGCAGGCCATGCGGTCTACACCTACCTGTTCCCAGGTGATCCATTTCATGAGATAAACCCTCCTCTCGCATGCATCAGTCGTTCCCTCACCTGTGTGCCCATCGCTGCGTGAAAGTAGTCTTGCGCCCGTACCTGTTGGTACTTCCGTGAGAGCGCGACGAGGTCAGCTTCCTCCTGCTCCAACTCCTCCAGGATCTCCTGGTAGGCGGCATCCACACGGGCCTGAAACTGGCGCACAAGCGCATCAGCCTGCCCATTCAAGAGCAGGCGCGATTCCCACAGGTGCGCTTCTCCGCCGAGTTCGCTGATCTCCACAGCCAGCCACTGAAACTGCTCGCGCGTCCAAGGCGTGGCAGGCAGCACCCAGACCGCATCATGCAAGAGCAGTGCCCCCAGCCGTTTCAATTTCCGCCAGATGCTGGCACGGCTGGCCGTCGGTTCGCGTGGAATTCTGTAGACGAGCAACACCCATGACGTTCCTTGCGGCTGTTCCACCTGGCAATCCTCCTCGCGACGGACTAGTGACGGAGCGTCGAGTAGGCAACCAGCCCGATGATCGCCGCTCCCAGCACGATGAATGGCTCAGGGATCTTCTTCCACCGCCACAGCAAGACCAGCGTCACAAGCGACAGTAAAACAGTGGGGAGGTCAGTAATCGTGCGCCGTCCCAGGATGACGACGGCTCCGGTAATTGCACCGATGGCGGCAGCCGTGACCCCCTTAACAAAAGCCTCTATCGCCGGGCGCTTACCATACTTTCTGAAGGCCGGCGCGGCGATGACCACGAAGGCATAGCAGGGCAGGAACGTCCCCAGGGCGGCGACACAGGCTCCAGCGAAGCCTGCAACCAGGAACCCAATGAACCCGGACGTAATCACCACAGGTCCGGGGGTAATCATGGCGACGGCTACCGCGTCCACAAATTGGCGATCGGTGAGCCAATGGTGCCCCTGCACGACACCTCCGTAAAGAAAGGGAATGATGGCCAGACCACTGCCAAAGACGAAGGCACCAGCGGCGGCAAAGAAGGTAAAGAGCGCCCACAGGGTTCCACCTGCGGTTCCTCCTACAGTAAGCAGGACCGCCAGAGGCATCGGCGATAGGCTGGCTACTCCCGTTTTCCCTTTTCCCCAGAGCTTCCAGAAGCGTTTGGGGGGAGCCTTCACCAACCAGACCAGGATGCCAGCCCCGATGAAGAGCAACACCTGTTCATATTGCGTGAGGATAGTTACCACGGCGGTGACCAGATAGATGGTCCAGAGCAGCCAGTCGCGCCCGATAGTATTCGTCGTCAGCTTGTAGGCACTGTGGGCAATGATGCCGATCACACTGGCCCCAACACCATAGAACACCGCCTGCATCCAGAAAAGTCCACCGTAGAGCGTATAGAGCCAGCCGAGGGCCACGACCATGAGAAACGATGGCCAGATAAAGGCCAGCCCTACGAGCGTGGCCCCCAGGATGCGATACCGCACGTAGCCCAGGTACATGGCCAGTTGTGCGGCTAGCGGACCTGGGCAGAGTTGGGCGAGAGCGAGTCCCTCCTTGTAGTCAGCCTCCGCAATCCAGGCCCGCTGTTCGACGAGGTCGCGCCGCATATATCCAACCAGGGCTACTGGACCACCGAAACCGAGGGTTCCCAAAAGGAAAAAATAGCGCACTAGCTGCCAGAGCGAATAGGGGACATGCTCTAATGCTTGTTCCACAGGTGCTTCTGCTGTCTGTGGAGCGTCCATCAGCTTTCTCCTTATCTGCCGAAATGCTTGCTTAGCGATGCATCATACAACATATGTTATGAATTTTCATAACCATGGTTATATTTTAACCGACAAAGAGAAAGAAATGCAAGGGGAGCCGAGACCGAAGCGTCATGACTACCGAACACCCAAATAGCAGTGGGCCTTGTGACGAACGTAATATATTGAGCCGCCATAGTCTATTCTCATCCTGAAAAATCCGAATTTTACGCTAACTAGTTGATGCAGCAGGAAAGTGTGTACCATTTTACAACTTACAATGCGATGTATCGTAAATGAGAATATAAAGATATATCGTATGTTCATTTAGCAGTGACAGAGCAGCTGCCACTCCGTCTGGGCACCCTCTCCGGGGGCGAATGT
>JACZCU010125882.1_pt1 | contig 15702 bp, 12 predicted proteins | sample 8641851 | NCBI WGS metagenome assembly JACZCU01 (sample SAMN15324605, study PRJNA640507) | soil metagenome | isolation source: monocropping sugarcane control | place: China: Luxin town, Laibin City, Guangxi Province | collected 2019-07-25 | depth 10cm m | reverse complement strand
GGTTTGATCTGGTGAGCTACAAACGCGCGTTTGTAGCTCACCAGATCAAACCACGATGCGCCCTCTAGTCGTCGGCAACACGATGTTGCCCTCCATTTCAACCACACCGGTAGCTGTAATTATGAGAACTGATCGCGAAAGGCAGCGATCTGAGCGCTGTGTTCGCGTTTATGTCCGTAGTACATGTAGACGAGGACGTCATCCAGGGCATAGCTCGTTCCATACCAGGGGAGTGTTCCATCTTGACGGAGCGTCTCTGAAGGAATATTGACGAGCAGCGACATCACCTGGGTATGCGTGTCATTGAACTCCGCTAAGACCTCTTGGATCGTCTTCGCTCTACGCCTGCTCACCTCGCTATCGTTGAATTGCCCACCCAGTTCAATATAGCTGTTCAAAACCGAGGTAGATCCTCCACCCATAAAGGTGGTCAAGATGTCGACCAGCACCTGTTCGTAGGAAGCGAGGTGGGCGATGATGTCCTTAACTGACCAGGCACCACATGCCCCTGCTGTTTCCCACTCTGCTTCAGGGAAGCCGTCGATGGCCTGGAGTACCGTCAGTTGTCCATATTTCAAGATGTCCCTTGCGTTCATGAGATGTTCCTTTCCTCTGATATGACCTGCTCTAGCGTGTATTACACTACAAGGAGCATCAATGCGTGCTGAGCCAGGCAGCGCATCGCTCCGCTACTACGATCGTTGGCAGGTTGGTGTTCGCCGCTGGAATGGTCGGCATGATTGAGGCATCCACCACCCAGAGTTCCTCCATCCCATGCACCCTTCCCTGCTGATCAACCACTGCCATGCTATCGGTATCAGGCCCCATGCGACAGGTCCCCACGGGATGGTGGTAACTTTCCACTTCAGCCAGCACTGCGGCCTCTAGGTTCGCATCGGTATCTGGTATCTCGGTACCCGGATACAGTTCCTGAAGGGCTATCTCTCTCATGGCTGCTGTCTGAGTTACCTGTCGGGCCACCCGCATGCCTCTCAGCATGCGCCGTATATCGCGAGGGTCCGTAAAGTATCCAAGGTCAATCACTGGAGGCGCATCCGGTGCTGAAGAGCGCATAAGCAGTCGACCACGCGAATGCGGCTTCATCACCGCGATAAAGAGCGCAAACTGGGCCTTGCCCGCACTCTCTTCTGGATCACCGGGAAAGATCGAGTGGGGAAAGATGTGCAGGTCATGATCCTGGATGGCGTCTTCACTTTTCAACGTCAGCAGCGTTTGAAAAGCTGGGCACTCCTCGGAGTAAGAGGCAAGCGGCGTTGCGAAGCGCAGCGATAGGAGAGGATGATCGATCAGATTCGCGCCCACACCCGGCAAATCCTCCAGGACTGGAATGTCCAGGTCTTGCAGGTGATGCGCTGGGCCGAGGCCAGAACGCATCAGGATTATGGGACTGTTATATGTCCCAGCCGAGAGGATAATGGTGTCAGCCCATACGGTTTCATCCGGCAGAGCCAAGCGGACACCAACGGCATGCCGACCCTCGAAGAGCAGGCGATCCACCAGCGCTAGGCTGCGGACGGTCAGATTTGGGCGGCTGCGGGCCTGGGCCAGGTAGGTCTGCGCGGTACTCTGCCGCACACCCCCGATAGTGTTCATAGGCAAAGGCCCGGCACCTACTGCACCAGGCGCATTGTGATCGGTCACCTGCGCATATCCGAGTTCAGCACAGGCCTGGAGGAACGCCTGCTGTACGGCTGTCAGTTCTTCGCGCCCGTAGCGACTGATTGGCAAAGGCCCGCCAGTCCCGTGCCACTCGGTAGGAACATCGGCATCGTTTTCAAGCGAGCGGAAAAATGGCAGTACATCTGCAAACGCCCAAACGGGGTTGCCTTGCGCAGCCCATTCCTCGTAGTCGCCGGGTGTGCCGCGCAGGGCAAAGGTGGCATTCGTCGCCGAACACCCGCCTACCAGCTTTGCACGCGGCAGATGGATGGTGCGCCCGTGCCGGTCAGGTTCGTGAAAGTACTGCCAGTCATGGGTAAAGGCAGGACTGAAGCCGCTTGCAATTTCGGGCGGTAGTGGAGCACCATGATAATCAGGCCCGGCCTCTAACAGTAAAACGGAGCGGCCAGGGTCTTCGCTCAAACGCGCAGCTAGGACACAGCCCGCTGAACCCGCACCCACAATGATGACATCATATCTCACTCCCTCTTCTCCTTCCTTATGTGTTTTTCTTCTTGTTCTCGTTGTTCAGGAGATGTCAGGATCATGCTCTGCATACGGAGACAGAGCATAATTCCAGGCAGCCTCTATAAAGCTCGACTGGCACCCTGGAAGTCAAGGACCACACACGGTTCATCGCCGAGTACCCAGCCGTCATGTCCGGCGGGAGCAATCATGAGGTCACCAGGTCCGAAGTCCAACCTTGTTCCATCGTTCATCATTGCGCAGGTTTGATATTCTGATTCACGCGAAAGAAATTCGTTGGATCGTATGTGCCCTTGATGGCCGCCAGGCGCTCGTAGTTGTCTCGATAGCTCGCTTTGACGCGCTCCTGGCCCTCCTCTTCCATCATGAAATTCACGTACGCGCCTCCAGCCGAATAGGGGTGGACAGCGCTCCAGTACTGCCTGGCCCAGTCGACGATGCGGTCCTTGTTCGCCGGGTCGGGATCGACCCCCACGATCACCTCTGCCCAGGTGGCCTCCCGGTAGCTCCACGCCGTGTCGTTCTTGTCCACCCGGTGCGCCGCTCCATTCACCGGATAGAGGTGCATCGTCGACTGCATGGTCGGCAACCGGGAGCCGTGCTGGATATAGAGATCGATAGCCTCGTCGCTCAGTTCATTCACAAAGTCCGCTTTCCAATACCACTGCAGTCCTGGCATGTACAGCGCATCGAACATGCCCTGGAGCACCGGGTGTGGGAGTGGGCCAACGAAGTCCAGGGCCGGCGGGAACTGCTCACGGATCGGCTTGAACGTCGCCTCTGCCAGCTCCATCGGCCCGGTGTAGCACCACACCATCCCACACATATTCTTGTTGTGGAGATACTCGGGAAAAGGCGATCCCGGCGGTACGATCAGGAAGGCGAAGAACCCGTTGATGTCATCAGGTGCCTGCATGATGAACTCCTGATACCACTTCATCACCTCGGGCGCCTGGTCCAGTTCCCACAGCATGGGGCCGGCATAGAGGGTATGGATTGGGTGGGCCTTGAACACGAATGAAGTGATGACACCAAAGTTTCCACCACCGCCGCGCAAAGCCCAGAACAGATCCTCATAGTGCTGCTCGTCGGCAGTCACCAGGCGGCCATCGGCCAGCACGATATCGGCGGCGATCAGGTTGTCAATCGTGAGGCCGTATTTCCGGGTCAGGTATCCTAGGCCGCCACCGAGGGTCAGTCCACCCACACCGGTCGTGGAAATGATCCCGCTGGGGACCGCCAGGCTAAAGGCATGAGTGGCATGGTCGACGTCGCCCCAGGTGCAGCCTCCCCCGACCCTCACGGTTCTCGTTGCGGGATCGACGTGCGTGTAGTGGATAAGCGAGAGATCAATGACCAGGCCGTCATCGCAGACCCCCAGCCCTCCGGCGTTGTGGCCGCCACCCCGAATTGAAACGAGGAGGCCGTTCTCGCGGCCGAAGTTGACCGCCGCGATGACATCGGCCACGTCGGCGCAGCGCACAATCAGGGCGGGGTGCCTGTCGATCATGCCGTTGTAGACCTTGCGTGCTGCATCGTAGCCCTCATCATCGGGCTGAATGAGTTCTCCGCGTAAACTCGCTTTCAGTACGCTGGTATCGAGGTCGTACGTCCTGTGTGTTATTGTCATAGTGTTACTCCTTTTAACTCCTCTTCATTACTGCTGATGGTTGGGCAGATGAACATGGTTGCTCTTCTGACTGATCCGCTGCCTTGCCACCAGTATAGTGAAGAAAGGGTATCTTTCCATCGTAGCCCACATGGAGATAGTGAAGCAGAACACACGGAGATAGTGAGGAAGACGCATGGAGATAGTGAGGAAGACGCATGGAGAACAGGCGGACGAGCGCGCACTGGGCAGAATGAGATGAGACGGAGAAGCAGAAGTGATCCTGGCGTAGCAGCCAGCGACGAGCCAGGTTAGTGTGTCACCAGGCCTTTTTCGACAGCCCACACGACGATCTGTGCACGCGAGGTAAGGTTGAGCTTGTACAGGATGTTGTTGATGTGTGTCTCGACGGTTCTTTTCGCCACGACCAGCGCATCGGCAATCTCGCGGTTGGATTTGCCCTGGGCAATCAGCGTCACTACCTCGCGTTCACGCTCCGTGAGCCCACCAAAGGCGTCTCTGGCAGCGCGGTTTGTAGAGGCCGGTTTTTCCCTGGGAAGCGTGGTGAGCGCGGCATGCAAAAACTGCTCGCGCAGGTAGACATCATCAATCGTGCTTGCCAGGGATTCGATCCCTTGTCGCGCCGAGGTAAAGTTGCGCTGAGCCAGGTCTTCCTGCTTGAGGCGTCGGTGCTGTCGTCCCAGCGCGCGATGGATCTGCCAGAGGAGTGGTTTTTCCTGGCGAACCAGAGCACCGCGCCTGGCTTCCTCTAAGACCTGGATGGCTTCTTCCCGATGCTCTAACGCCCCAAGTGCCTCTCCTTTGAGTTTCAAGAGCCAGGGAATGGGTTGCGCCCTTGTCGCTCCTGGTGCTGAGGCAAGCAATCGGTCAGCGATGCTCAGAGCTCTCTCCGGTTCATCACCTGCCAGGAAGAGTTCACCCCAGGCCCAACTGATCCGCCGCTCTGGCGAGTTAGTGGGCTGCTGCGAACGCGCCATCACTGCTTTGAGTACCGCTTCTGCTCGCGGCACTGCTCCTTGCAACAGGCAGGCTTGCGCAAGATACGCCGTGATATTGCCGACCCACCAGGTCGAACCGATGTCTGTTGCGAGCGCAAGACCTGTTTCTAATGCCTGCACTGCCAGGTTGGCTTCGAGGAGCAAGAAGTACACGCGCCCCAGTGTGAAATAGGCTCCTGCCAGCCACTGCGCGTGCTGAATCTCCGCGGCGATGCGCAAGGACTCCTGCGCGTGTGCAAGCCCTCGACCAAGTTCCCCAAAGGAAGCAAAGGCCAGACTCGCATTCCATTCGACGTAGGCCTGCCCTGTCAGCGAGTCGACCTGTCGAGCCAAGCTCAGTGCTTCCGTGATGTCGCGGGAACAGTGCTCAATTTGTTCGCAGGCGCTATACGTTGTTTCGACCCATGATGGGCTGGCGTAGGCCACGCGCGTGGTAAGACTGGAAATAAGACTCTGAGGATCATTCAGGGTTCGCAGGGATGCTATCGCGTGCTCGTACTGCTCTACTGCCTTCACGGTATCCCCATAAATGCCATTGGCCATGCCCAGCAGATCGAATGTTTCTGCCATGCCCTGAGTGTCATGGAGCGCTTCAAACATAGCCAGTGCTTCCTGATGTGCGTGCAAACCGTCTGCAGTTCGCCCGGTATTGACCAGCCAGTTCCCAACGCGGTTGAGGCTACGAGCATGGAGTTTCGGATCGGCGAGCACCTGCGCGAAATCGAGGGACTTTTGGAACCACTGTCCCGCCTGAGCGTAGTCACGCCCTGCCCACAGGAATCCAATATCGAGCAAGCTCTGCCATTCCATGGTGCCGTCCTGTGCCTGTTGGGCAATCGAGAGGGCACGTTCGTAATCGCTGCGCGCCTGTTCAAACTCGCCGATCGTTTCATAGGCCTGTCCTCGTGCCCGCAACACTGCAGCAGGTGGAGTGCTGCCCAAATGCTTCAGCGCGCCGAGTGCGCGCGTCAAGTGTTCAACAGCCGCGCGAGGTGCGTACAGGATCAGCGCTCGTTCTCCGGCGCGTTGTCCATACTCCGCGGCCTTTGACCAGACGCCTGCTTCGTAGAAGTGATACGCGAGGTCGACCAGCTGGGCATCCAGGACCGAGGTGGGGAAGGCGCGCTGCTCAATCGTTTCGGCGATGCGACGATGCAACGCTCGGCGTTCGCCGGAAAGCAGTTCTGCGTACACAGCCTGTCGTGTGAGCGCATGACGAAATGAGAACTCGTCGGCGGCTTCTTCGCTCACCAATTGGGCTGCCACCAGTTCTTTCATGAATACCAGCATGTGGGACTCATCGGTATGCATGACCTGCCGAAGGATGGTGAGATCGAAGCGTCGTCCAGCCACCGCCGCCAGGGTTAAGACCTGCCTGGTCGGGGCACTCAACTGCTTTGTCCGTTGGTAGACGGCATCCTGCACGCTGTGTGGAATAGACGGGTGGCGCGTATGCGTTCCGAAAAGCAACGTGCGCTCCCAGACTCCATCTCTGTTCGTGATCTCTCCGGTCGCGATCAGCGATTTTAGAACCTCCTCAATAAAGAAAGGGTTTCCCTCAGTAAGCTGGTATATGCTCTCTAAAAGACCGGTATGGACTGCCTGGTGCATGGCAAAGATAGCCTGGAGCATCGCATCGACATCGGCACGCGCGAGTCGTTGTAGGGAGAAGTCCTGAGCCAGGTGTTCCCGGTCAAATTCGGCCAGGTAGTGCCTCAACTCTGGAGACACTTCATCACTGCGGTAGGTCAGCACAAACAGGATGGGCAAGCATCTACAACCCCGTGCCAGGTACAACAGGAGTTCAAGGCTGCTCTCGTCGCTCCAATGGAGATCTTCAACGATGAAGAGCAGCGGTTGGCGTGAGGCCTGCTGAGTAAAAAAATGCAGCAGCAAGGCAAACAGACGGCGTTTCTCCTGTTCTGGATCGAGAGAGGACGGTACTACGAGAGGTGGACGCTCGGGTATGAGAGGGGTCACGTCAGGCAGAAACTGTGAGAGCTCCTGCGCAAACGGTAGCAGGTCGTGGTGTCTCGTCAGAGGGGAAGAGCCAGAAAAGTACGAACGCAACAGATCAAGAAAAGGGGCGTAGGGAAATGCGCGATCTGCCTGAAAGCAGTTCCCTTGCAGGGGCATAAAGCCCTGGCTGGCGGCGGAGGTCTTCACCTCCGCTACCAGGCGCGATTTGCCAATCCCTGCCTCACCGCTAATCAGAGCAACCTGCCCCTCACCTTGTTTCGCCTGGTCAATGAGCACTTGTAGAGCTGTCAGGTCTGCTACGCGGCCAATCAAGATCGGGCAGACGACTGGCTTATTGCGCGATAGTGCCATACGCTTGCTCCTAATTCTCTGATAATGATAAAAGGCATTGTACTGAAATGGTCACACGTAGTGCTTGAAACCATGCCGATTTTCAAATATTCGAGAGATAATAGCCATTCTAACAGCAAAACGCTGTGGATGGAAGAGGAATTCTACGGTGGCTGAACCCAATAGTTCAGGTATGCTTCTCAATGAGATCGGTGGCTAGAGAATACATCAATGGATGGAGGAAAGGAAGCGGAAGCGAAGTTTGTCCTCGTACTATTTGAAGCAAAGTTTATCTGCAGTGGACAAACTATAAGTTAAGTAACAAATTAGGATGGAAGGAAGAGGGGAAGGGTGACCGATGGGGCTTGAACCCACAACCGCTGGAGCCACAATCCAGAGCTCTGCCTATTGAGCTACGGTCACCATAGGTTTGTGCACCGTCAGTATAGCGGACAGCTTGAGACTTGTCAAGAGAAATTGTGTAAGTTTCTGTTTATATTGCCTGGCAGGGTTATAGAATATCGATAGGCATGTCGAAATGTCTTACTTTCTTGACGCACCCTATGCTCATCTGTTACACTTTGACATAACCACATACCCCATATAGAGTATACTAAAATTGCTATATTATTCAGGCATTTACACATTTTCTGCAGGGGCACTTATAGCTGCGTGTAGTGTAAGAGGTCACGAATATGTTAAGTGAGAGTTCTTCGTCCACAAGTAAACAAGAACATCAACGATTGTTAACTGCACTGCGTGAAAGCGAGATTTTGCGCGAACTGGCAGAACTTCTGGCTTCTTCTCTTGACCTGAAACGTACTCTGCATGTACTGACGAAACGCACTGCAGAGGTTTGTGAGGTTGAACGTTGCTCTGCGTGGCTGGTAAATGACACTTCTAAGGTTTTCCATCCAGCAGCTTATTATCTCTCTACACAACAGATTGATCCTCACAATATCACAGCTGCCGACCATATCTGGTATCACGGTTCTATCACTTTTGACGATCCCGAAATTTTCCAACTCCTCAGCGAACGTGGAATCATCGTGCTGCACGATTTGTGCGCTCTGCCAAGAGCAAAGAGCATTGCCGAAACATTTGAGGTTCGTTCAATTTTGCTGCTTGCGTTGAAACGCGAGGGGCGCATCGTGGGCATGCTATCGCTGGATGATCCAGGGAAGATACGCACATTTTCTGCTGAGCAGCAGCAATTGGTACGGGCCATTGGACAACAAGCAGCACTGGCCATTGATAATGCTCGCCTTTATCAAGAGGCACAGAAAGCTCGCCAACGCTCAGAGCGCCTGATTGAGCGTGCGCATGCAATTAATGAAGTAGCTGTGAGCGTTAATTCTGGCGAAGACCTAGCGGTGGTGCTGAACATAGCCAACCGGCATCTTGTTCATGGCCTGGATGCACGAAGTGGCGCAATCGTGTTATTGGAGGGGGATGAGCTGCGAGTGGCGAGTCATACACGAACAGACCATAATCTCACGCTGACAGGTCCTCCGGTAACGCTGGCAGAGCTGCCAAATTGCCAACAGGCGGCTTTGAGCGGTGCCCCTTTGTTTGTGGCTCCAAAGGAGGCAGAAGAGAGCGAAAGAGCGTGGTTCTCTGCGCTGGAACTTGAGCATGTACTCATTATTCCTCTCATGGTTGGGGCAAGCAAAAAAACAAGCAGAGCACCTTCATCTGCTGATACTAACTGTATTGGTTTTGCATTCATGAATTTTGTCGATCCCAATCATGTTCCAGGCAAAGGTCACCTTGCTTTTGCGCAAGATATTGCTGCACAGTGTGCTATAGCGGTTGAAAAGGCACAATTGCTGGCCGACCTCCATCAAGCGGCTGCACTGACAAACGAGCGAGCAAACACACTTGACGCAGTTTTCCAGGCAATGACCGAAGGCATTACAGTGCTTGACCAGAATGGACAGGTATTGGTACGCAACGCGGCAGCCTCATATTTCCTGGGTGTGCCCGTCAATACCAGCGAATCACTACAAACATTTCTTGAGCGCTATCCAACCTATAGCCTGCATGGACAACCGCTAGCAATGGAGGATTTTCCTTTATCTCGTGCCTTGAAGGGAGAACGTATTCGCGGAGAGCGCTTCGTCACAGTGCGCGGTGATGGAACTGAACGGGTGATTGAAGCAAATGTAACCCATATGGTTGACGAGACAGGAAAACAAATCGGCCTGGTCAGCGCTTTTCGTGATGTCACTGAACAGACACGGGCAGAGCGGCGCATTCGTCAAGCCTTAGAAACAATGCTGCATGTGGCCGAAGCAGTATCGGGTATTACCGAGATCAAAGATATTTTACATAGCGTACTTCAGAGAACGCTCTCAACGCTCAATTGCCATCGCGGCCTGGTGCAATTATATGACGCAGAGCAGCAAACTTTTACCCCCTTGCTATCGATTGGCTTCTCGACAGAGAATGAGGCAGAGTGGCTACTTGAACAAAGCCTATGGCTCACCCCTGAACTCAACCAACAGCACGTGCACACGCAACTTAGGGAGGGCCATGCGACTGTCCTTAATGGCAACCAACGTCATGGTAATGCTGATACCCTGAATCCTATTCTAGTGATGGCCGCACCTATTATGCACCATGACCGTCTCCTGGGACTGATGATGCTTGATCGCTCACCAACGACCCGTAGTGGCAGGTTGCTTGAAAGCGAAGCTCGCGAATTTACTATCTGGGATATGGCTGTTATTGAAGGTATTGCCCAGCTTGCCGGGCTAGCTATTGAACAGGCACGCTTGCTCCAAATAGCCACAAATGCGCGCACCAGTGAAGAGGCGATGAGAGAGGCAAACGCACTTAAGGATGAGTTTCTGGCTATCACGGCCCATGAATTTCGTTCACCCCTGACAGTTATCCTGGCTCATTCGCAAATGACTTTACGTGTGCTGCGACGGATGAAGGATCAGAAACTAAGCCCGGGTTTGATAGACAGCCTTACCTCTATCGAGGCCCAGGCCCACCAGCTCACCAATATAGTAAATACCTTCTTAGAGGTCACACAGCTCAATAGCGGACAACTGGTGATCAAGTCAGAATTAGTTGATATGGCAGAGGTCGCCAGGCAGGTAGTCGCCAGTCATAGCGCAACCTCGGCGCAGCATGAGATTAGCTGCGAAATCGCTCCTGCTAATCAACCCTATCTTGTGAAGGGCGATAATTCGCGCCTGGCACAAATTCTTGCAAATTTACTACAGAATGCAATAAAATACAGTCCGCTGGGAGGACCTATCACGGTCACATTGCGTCAATATGAGAATAATGATAGCAGCCAAAAGCGTACAATAGAGGTACGTGTGGCAGACAAGGGCATTGGTATTCCCCAGCAGGCTCTCCCCCGGCTCTTTGAGCGGTTCTACCGAGCACAGAACAGTCAGGCAAGTAAGACCAAAGGTATCGGACTTGGTCTATATGTGGTGGCGGAACTTCTACATATGCAAGGCGGCACGATCCGAGCAGAAAGTAGCGGCGTTATGGGAGAGGGCAGCTGCTTTATTTTTACACTTCCCGCTCTAGAAAGCGATATGAAAAGCGGTGACTGAACTACGAAACTGGCTGTTAGGACTTGCCAAGACGACGATGGAGCGTGAAGGATCAGAGGATGCCGCCCACGATTATGACCACCTGGTACGTGTAATGGCACTGGCAGATACTATCCAGGCTCGTGAGGGAGGAGATTTGCCGACGATCTGGGCTGCAGTGGCGCTACATGATAATGGTCAGGAGCGAGAACGACGCCACGGAGGTGACCATGCCTTGATTGGCGCGGAATTGGCGGCAGAGGTGCTGACAAATACGCAATTTCCCCAGCAATGTATAGCGGCCGTACAGCAGGCGATTCGCGATCATCGTATGACAGGCAAGGCTGTCCCACAATCTTTAGAGGGGCGTATTCTGTACGACGCGGATAAGATTGATTGCCTGGGCGCGATTGGTATTGGGCGCCTGTACTGTATAACCGGGCGTTATAATCAGAAAATCTATGCACCACTACCAGAAGATGTTGTGGAACCTGTTGATCCCCTACTCATACGTACACTGCGCAGGCGCGCAGATTACTCTCCCAGCATCGAGTTCCAATTACTTTTCGGGAATTTACCGGAACGCATGACCACCGAGACCGGACGTATACTAGCCCAGGAGCGTTATACCTACATGCAAGAATTCTTCAGTCGCTTGCAAAAAGAGGTGATGGGAGAGCTCTAAGAGGTCTCACCTAGAGAATTACGTAATTAAAAGGTGCCTGGTTTCTCGCAGGAGCACTCAAATGCACAGTAAAGCCGATCCCAGGTTGTAGCGAGATGTATTGTACAACGACAGGACCGGGATCGCCGATCAAGACAGCGAGCACTACACTTGATGCTGTCACATGCGTATTCTCAACTGCCAGGTCACATTGCCCACGTTCAAAGACGCCTGCCCCTGAGAAAGCAGCGCGCTCTCCAGGTACACCTGGTAGTGTTGGCTGGGGCTGTTCGGTCTTCTCTATTAGCGGCAAGTCAGGATTTGTAATTGCCTGGTGGTCAGGTACGGGCGATGCTTCCTCGACACCCGGTGTCTCTACTGGAGGCGAGACAACTTGTAAGCGCACTTTGGTGGTACGCCTGGTCATGGGTGACTTCTGGGGCGTATACGTCGCTTCGTCTGAACGAACAGAAGAAGGTAGAGAGGTCTGCAAATGGTTTTGCTTGTACTTTTCATGCAGATCGTCAGGTGATGACCAGGTAACCTCGGCTGGCTTAACAGGATGTATCGCCGGTAGCTGTTTAGATTGGAGGCTTAAGCGCGGGGGAACCAGTCCGGTACCTCGCGCTAGATGCGGGGAGGTGTCATCCATTTCATCGCTCTCCTGCTCATCCTGCAGTGAGGTGTCCTTCATCGCCTCTTCAACTGATGCAGAAAGATCCAGCCGTTTGCGTGCAGCAAGCGAATGCCACTGTTCTGGTGTCTGATTAGCATATTCATCGAACTGGGTCATTACCTACCTCTATCTACTATATGACGCCGGAGCGGAATATGTGAAATAGGATGAAGCATCCAGCTACAGTATAACATGCTTTTTCTAACCAAGGATTTGGGTAGCACATTTGGGTGTGGTGAGTGCTGTCGGCCAGCAGGGGTTGAAATATTAGGAAACTTTGGGGAGAGTTTATTATACGCACTTGAAAGTCTCATGGTAACCCGCTACAATAAAGTCCTGTGATGTTTGAGGTTCAAACATAACCAGAAGGCTCACCAGAGCCACAAATAGACGCGTAAAAGCGTTTATTCTATTTTTTAGGTGCGATAAGGATAGGTTTAATGAAACTAAACGGTTCACACAAGTTTAAAGCATCCAGTCAACAGGTGTACAATGCTATACTCGACCCGCGTATATTGAAGACTTGCATCCCCGGGTGCCAGTCAATCGAATATCTTGATGCAGAGCGTATCAAGGCGGATATTACCACACCTTTGCCCGGGCTGAAGGGTCCTTATGGCGCAACTATTCGCATTGCACAACGCCAGGCACCCAATCTGCTCGTGCTTGAGGTACAACGCAAGGGTAGAGGCGGATCTATCAATGCCACCAGTCATATCCACATTGCTGACGAGGCAGATGGTGCCTTGCTCACCTATGATGCGGCGGCAGAGCTCGAAGGGCCAGTAGCCATTGCCAATAATCCGATTGGCGAGGGTATGACAAAAAATTCGCTGGGCACATTCTTTAAGAACCTGGATAAGGCCATCGTCTAGGTAAATATACAGCAAGGGCGCATGAGAACGGAGCAGCGCTTGCGCCCTTACACTGGTACTGCTAGAATAGCGCTGACCATCTCATTAACTGGTGGTATCAGCATGCCATCGCGCTCAATAAGCCATTCCTGTAAAAGTTCCCTCAATTCATTGCGGATCGCTTCATCAGTAGGAAGAATGAGCTGATCTACCAGTTCATCAACAGCTACCTCAAGCGAAGGGAAGCGCATACTCGAGGTCGACCTGACGATCTCTACATTTGCATAGATCTCCATTTCAAAGAGCACGTCGAGAGCATGGATGTAGCCTGGCGGCAAGCAACGTTCATCACCATGAAAATGCCGCCAGAGGTGACCTGTGAGCGCATCAATATGATTAGCGCGCATATAGATATAACAAGTATTGCGCGCACTGGAAAGCAGCTTACGCAAAAAAGGCACAATGTCTCTAATAGGGTAGAGGACATGGCTACAGATAACTATATCCGCGCTGAGATCGGCTGGCGCATCTTGCCAGGTCATTTGCAGATAGGACAGGTTGGTCAAGTCCTGCTCATGCGCATCTTGACGTAAATAACCCAGCATGGAAGCATTGGGTTCAAGAGCCGTGATATGTCCGGCCTGTGGCGCAAGAGCAAGAGTAAAGCGCCCGGTTCCCGCACCAACATCCAGAACAGTAGTCTGAGACGTCACCTCAGATTCGAGCCGATGAAAGAAGGGATCAGCTGTGATGGTATCTTTGGTTGCACGGTGAAAGCCACGGGCTCGACGATCCCAGAAATCGGCGCTGGTTCGCCCCAGGCGAGCATAGGCAGCATCCATTTGCTGAGCGCGCGCATCAAGAAGTGCGTGCCAGCGCTCAGTTGCCGTCTCCATCAACATTACCCTTTGTCAGCAGTTGTACCGGCAGAATGCAGGTTGGTTTTCAGGCATTCAAAAAATTGGGCAGTGAGTTTCTCAGCCAGACCTTGCAGGAGACGAGCGCCAACACTGGCAATAGTTCCGCTCACAACGACATGTGCCTGCCAATCCATGCGCGTTTGAGTATCATTCACGGCTGTAAGGTGCATATTACCTGACATATCTACAGCACTTCCTGACGCCTTGCCACGCGCTTTGACCACCATGAGTTCCGGTTCTCGCATCTCTGGGCGCGTAACATCCAGGGTAAATTTCGCTCTTACCGCACCGACACCGACACCGACGATGGCTTTCCAGTGTTCAGAACCCAATTCCTCCAGGCTCTGAAAACCAGGCGCACAAGCTGCTACTTTATTTACATCGAGAAGGTATGTCCAGACATCTTTAATGGGAGCATTAATTGTTTGAGTACCTGAAAATTCCATACGATACTTCACCTTTCATTTTTGTACTAAGGAAACACACGCGAGCCAGTTTCCGGTGTCATATTAATTTTACTATGTTTGAGAATTTCCTGCACAACTTTTGTAGCAACTCTTCTAGCCCACGCGACAGAAGAGCGCTTTCAAATAGGCGGTTTCGGGCATCACCAGGTTCGTGGGATGATCCACGCTATGCGTATAGCTTTCTAACAATTGAACGGGACGGCGCAGGCGTTGTGATACTTGTGATAAGGTGCCAAGCAAATCATCCATGCCGATGACACCAGAGCATGAGCAAGTAAGCAGTATGCCATCTGGACGTAGAACTTGTATGCCAAGCATATTGAGACGGCGATAGGCTTTCAATGCCTGGCCGCGGGCGCTCTGTGTTTTGGCAAAAGCGGGTGGATCGAGCACAACTACATCGAATAGCTCGCCATTGTGCTGTGCCTGCTCCAGGTAATCGAATACATCGGCTATAAGAAATTGATGAGGGTTGACGTCGATGCCATTGAGGGTGAAATTTTGGCGCGCAGCTTCAATGGCAGGTGCAGAGATGTCGACACTGGTGACATTGGTCTCCTTGCTGGTGAGAGCGGCATAGACGGAGAAGCCGCCAGTATAGCTGAAGCAATTTAAGACACGCTTACCACGTACATATTTGCATAAGGCAGCGCGTTTATCGCGTTGGTCGATAAAAAGGCCCGTTTTTTGTCCTTGCCAGGGATCAACAAAAAATTGGATGCCATTCTCTCGCACCAGAACCTGCGCAGGCACATCACCGGCAGCGACTACAGGTTCCTCAAGTTCCAGGCCTTCACGGTGGCGCGATTGGCTATCATTGCGCAGGAGCAGACCTCGCGCAGCGGCCTCTTCCATCAGCACATCTATAAGCATGGAGCGCATGCGCACCATACCGGCTGTATGGATCTGGACAACCAGAATGTCCGCATAGCGGTCTACAATTACTCCTGGTAGGCCATCACCTTCAGAGTTAAGTAGACGATAGGTGTTGGTCTGGGATGGATCAAATATGCCTCGTAGCTCCAGAGCGCTGCGAATGCGGCGACGTAAAAACGAGGCATCAATAGCCTCTTCGACATTATGCGTCAAAATGCGGATAGCAATATCCGTTTGTGGATTGTAGTAGCCCCGAGCCACAAACTGGCCGGTCGATGATTTGACGTCGACCAGTCCTCCTGCTGGTATCCAGTGAGGAGGCTGCTGCAAAGCGCCAGAAAATATCCAGAGGTGGCCACTAAGCAGGCTTTCCTCGCGGTGAGGTTTCAAACTGGCGGTCGGATAATGAATCGCTGATGTTGGCACAATATGGTCTTTCTTGCTGGAATATTTTTTTTATTATCGCACATGGAAGATATATTATCCCTCAAATAAGAGGATCATGACGCCGCATCCCGCGCCCCGGTCCTCTTTTTTGTGGGGTAAGACCCACCCCCCTGCTTTGCTGTGTGGGCGTTGGG
>JACZCU010003406.1_pt1 | contig 15714 bp, 17 predicted proteins | sample 8641851 | NCBI WGS metagenome assembly JACZCU01 (sample SAMN15324605, study PRJNA640507) | soil metagenome | isolation source: monocropping sugarcane control | place: China: Luxin town, Laibin City, Guangxi Province | collected 2019-07-25 | depth 10cm m | reverse complement strand
GGCCCTGGTGCACGCGGATCGAGCAAAAGCTGAACGTGACCGTGCTCGGTTCGCAGGACGCCTTGACCTGCCGGCACGACATGAGCGATCTCACCCGCGGGGACAGTTTGGCGCAGGCCAATACGATCACGGCGTATGTGCGGGGCGGCATCATGACGCCGAACGAAGGACGCGCGCGTCTCGATTTGAATCCGTCGGATGCGCCGCATGCAAATGACCTGATGGCGCAGCAACAGATGGTGCCGCTCGGCGCCGCGCCGGTCAATCCCGGCAAGGAGAAGTGACGATGGTCGAGGAAGCAAAAACCAATCCGCAGAGCCTGGAAGTGCGTGCGCGTGCGGTCGTGGAGATCGGCCGGAGCGACGAGCGGCGCCAGTTGACGGCCGAGCAGCGGCAGATGGATGACGCCGCCAAGGCTGCCTATCAGGCGTGCCGGTCTCTCTGGGCGACCTGTTATGCGGCGATCAATTACGCCTACTATGCGCCGGGGGATGCGGTCACCGATGAGGTGTACCGCGCGATTCGCGACTGTTATGACGTGTGCGATTTGCACCTGTCTCTTTTGGTGCGGGAATCAGGCCTGACGGCCGACTCTGCCGAGTTATGTACGGCCGCGTGTCGGGCGGCCGCCGAGGCCTGCAACGCATCGGAGGACGCCATCCTGGGCGCCGTCCGTACGGTGGCGCTCGCGACCGTCGAGGTGCTCCAGCCCGCTGTCGCGGCCGGCGAGGAGCAGGAGGGCCGGCACGGGCAGCAATCTCCGGTAGAGATTCGCTCCTTTCGTCCCGAAGTCAGGTTCGCCGCGGGCGAGCCGATGACGATTCGGGGGTATCCCATCGTCTTCGGGGAGCTGTCCGAAGACCTCGGGGGCTTCCGGGAGATCATCCGGCATGGCGCCATCCAATTCAGTGATGACGTGCGCGCGGATTTTAACCACGATTCCAATTGCATCCTGGGCCGCGTCAGCAGCGGAACCCTGAAGCTGGCGGTGGACCAGCGCGGCGTGTCGATGGAAGCAAACCCGCCCGACGCTCAATGGGCCCGTGACCTGATGGTGTCGATCGAGCGTGGCGACATCGATCAAGGATCGTTTGCGTTTCGCGTCCTGCCGGACGGGCAGGAATGGACGATCAGCAACGGCCAGAAGATCCGCACGTTGACGAAGATTGCGGTCTCGCGCGTGTCGGTGGTGTCGGATCCGGCCTACACGGCCACGCGTATCCAGGTTCGGAGCACGAAGGACGTGCTCGCAGAGTTCCGCGCGGCGGAAGCCGGCGGGGACAAGTCCAATCCGGCGGGCCAATTGGCCCCGCCCGTCGCACGCGACGGCGGGGTAGAGGTTGACCTACTTCGCCGCTCGCTGGATTTGTCCTTGCTGGAAGTGTAGTGCGGCGGCGCTCGCGCCGTGTCCGTAAAACGATAACCCCACCTGAAAACTGAGCGCCGTGAAGGCGTGAGGAGACGAAATATGAACGTACCGGAATTACTCCAGAAGCGGGCCAAGCTTGGAGAGGATGCCCGCGCGATTTTGACCACGGCGGCAAAGGAAACGCGCGCCTTGACCTCGGAAGAGCGAGAGCGGTACGACAAGCTGGAGGCGGAGATCAAAGGCTTGTCGGATTTGGTTGCGCGCGAGCGGGCATTGTCGGCGGCTACCGGTGTGACCGAAGAGCGGCGCGTCGATGGAGGCGCGGCGGCGAGCGAAGGGCGCATTCCGGAAGAGCGGGCGCGGATCGAACAGCGGAAGAAAAAGCTCAGCGACCAGCAGTATGTGGATGCGTTCGACACCTTCCTCCGCTACGGTCTGTCGGAATGCACGCCCGAACAGGTCCGGCTGCTGGCGGAAGCGCGCGCGCTTTCGGATGCCACCGGTGCAGCCGGCGCGTATACGATTCCGCAGAGCTTTTACAACGTGCTCACCAACGCCATGAAATGGTTCGGGGGCATGCGCAAAGCGGGAGCGACCATCATCAACAGCGCGGACGGACGCCTCTTGCCGGTGCCGACGGCGAACGATAGCAGCAACACAGGCGAACTGCTGGCCGAGAACACCGGCGCGGCGACGGCCGATCCGTCTTTCAATGTGGTCAATCTGGGCGCGTATAAATACTCGTCCAAGATCGTGCTGGTGCCGATCGAACTGTTGCAGGATTCTGCCTTCGACCTGCAAGCCTGGCTGAGCAAGCGGTTGGGCGAGCGCATCGGCCGCATCACCAACACGCACTTCACCGCCGGCACGGGCGCAAATCAGCCTAAGGGGATCGTCGCTGGCGCTACCCTGGGAGTCACGGCGGCGACGGGTCACACCGCGGACGTCACCTATGACGATCTGGTGACCATGATCCACAAGGTGGACCCGGCCTATCGGTCCAATTCGAAATGGATGTTCAGCGATTCGATGGCGCTGGCGATCGAAAAACTGAAGGATGACAACAACCGGCCGCTGCTCAACTCCGGCCTGCTCGGCATAGCGGCGGAAGTCTCGGCCGGCAAGGTGGACGATCGCAAATTCCTGCTCGGCTACGAGGTCGTGATCAACAACGACGTCGCCGTGCCGGCCGCGAGCGCCAAGTCGCTGTTGTTTGGCGATTTTTCGAACTACTTCATTCGCGACGTCATGGACATCCAGCTCGTGCGGTTCGCGGAGAAGTACATGGACGCCGGCCAGGTCGGGTTCTTGGCGTTCTCGCGGCATGACGGCAATCTGATCGACGCCGGCATGCACCCGATTCAGTATTACGCCAACTCGGCGACGTAGTAGTTTCCTGCTCCTGCACCACCTGAGCGCGGGGCGGTTCGGGCCGCCCCGCAAATTTCAACACTGTCATCTGAAGGGAGAGCAAAATGCCAAAACCGCATGTGGAGAAAGTGGCGCTGAATGCCGTCGATACGGCAGGCGGCGTGTTCGCCTGGAAAAATCCGCAACCGGGGCCGATCGTGGTGAGCCGGGTGTTTCTGGATGTGTCCGACGCCGCGACTGCGGCCTGCACGGTCAGCGTCGGTAAAGCCGCGAACGGCACCACGTCAGCCAATAACCTCATCGACAGTCTGGATGTGAACGCGGCGACAGGCCTGTTCGGCAATCTGGACAATCACGGAACCAACGGCAAATCGAACCAGCGGCTGGCGGCGGGCGATTATGTGACGGGATCAAAGGCCTCCGGCGCGACTGCCGGATTGGTGGGCTTCGCATACATCGAGTACGTGATCCTGTAAGCGGGCGGAGCAAGAATGCGCGTTGTCATCACGGCGGATGTCTCCTATGCTGGCCCCGATCTGGAGTATGCCCACTATCCCGGTCAGGTGCTGGTGGATCATCCGCACGAGCGCGAATGGATCGCCAAAGGACAAGCGCGTCCGCTCGATGAGCCGCGCGCTCCCGAAGTAGCGACGGCGGCGGCGCCGGAACATCCCGAGCAGCAGCGGCCGGAAGAGACCGCCTTGTTGTTGCCAGGATCGTCCGAGCGCAGGCGGAAGCGGGCCAAATGAATCTCACCCTCCTGAGCGAAACGGGATCGGAGCCGTTGTTGCGGTCCGAGGCAAAAGACTACCTCGAAATCGCGAGCGCCGATACGTCGCAGGATGCAAAGATTGACCGGCTGATCAAGGCGGCCCGCACGATGGCGGAGCGCTGGTGTAATAAGCAGTTCGTGCAAAAGCAATTTCAGTTGGCCGTGGACCGGTTTCCCAATTATTCGTGGAATCAAATGGTGCCGTACCCGGCGCCTATCTGGTATCCCGATCCGGTGACGTGGCAATTTCGCGCCAGCCCCACTGCGATCGAATTGCTCGATCCGCTGATCACGGTAGATGAGTTCGCGTATAGGGATTCCACCGGGACCGACACGCCATTGGTGGCCGGCTCCGATTACATCGTGGACGTGCTCGCGCACCCCGGCCTCGTGGCGCCCGCGTTTGGGAAGAGTTGGCCGGCGCCGGCGCTGTGGCCTTCGAGTGCCGTGCGCCTCAAATTCACGTCGGGGCCGAGTAGCGGGGGGTATGTCGTTCCGGAGACCGTGCGGCAGGCGATCGCGCTGCTGGTGACGCAGTGGTTTGAGAGCCGGGTGCCGTTTGAGGCGATTCGCTTCGTCGCCGAGTTGCCGTTTTCGGTGACGGCATTGCTCGAATCGGAGCGGGTGTATCAGGTGGGGCGGATCTTCTGATGCGAGCGAACGATTCGGGCGTGGTGAACCCCGGGGCCATGCGGCATCGCATCGTGTTGCAGCAGGCGTCGGTCACCCGAAACACGGATGGCAGCGAAAGAAAGACGTGGCCGGATACCGCCACGGTCTCGGCGGCGATCGCCTTCGGAACGGGCCGGGAGTTGTTTGCCGCGCGGGCCGTGAACGCGGAGTTGACCCATCTGATCACGATCCGCTATTACGCGGGGCTGGGGCCGGACTGGCGGGTCAAGTTCAATGATCCGAAAGACGGCAGCGTGCGCTATTTTGACATCCGCTCGATCGAGGCCGTGGGGACTATGCGGCGGCATCAGCGGTTGCAGTGCCGAGAATTGGTGGGCAGGCAGGTACAGACGTAGAGAGGGGTAAGAAATATGAAGAAGTACGTTACACCGGCGCTGATCTTGTTCGTGCTGCTGGCGGCTCTGATGCCGGGGCAGTCCTCCTATACGGTGGCCGAGACGGTCCCCGGCTTTCTCCCGTCCAGCGCAACGGACGTCTATACGAGCGATGTCCGGATCGAGCGGGTGTATCTGGCGAACACGACGGGCTCGGCGGTTACGGTGACGCTGCTCGATAAGAGCGCGAACTGTTCCGCCGGCGCCTGTTCGATGTGGCCGGCGGTGAGCATCGCCGCCAACACGGTCTATACCGTCGATATGGGGAACGTCTGGTTCCGTGGTGGTCTGCAGTGGTCGGCATCGGCCGGGAATGCGGTGGTGGGGTATTTGCGGGCGCGCAAGTAGGGACATTCGATGCCGGATCGCGTTACCAGCCGAGTGGAGGGCCTGCCGGAGTTGAACCGGAAGCTCGCGGTGCTGCGCTCCAGCTTCGATGGGCCGCCGCTCACCCGCCTCTGCCTGCAGGGCGCGCGGGAGATTGCGAGCCAGGCGAAGCGCAACGCGCGCCGCGGGCCCACGGGCCTGTTGCAGCGCGGGATTCTGGCGTTTGCGGGACAGAAGGCGAGCAAATGGGGCGCCGCGGCGGTCGCGCGCGTGAAGTGGAAAGGCACCGGCGCCATTTTCGAGGAATGGGGAACGAAGGAGCGCGTCTTCACTGTCATGCGCATTCCGCTGTCGAAGCTGGGCGCGCGCGGAACGGCGTCCCGAGGCCGCGTAGGCAAATTCGGATTCGGGTTCTTGTTTATTCGGCGTGCGAAGCCGATGCAGGGCACGCGTTTCTTTGAGAATGCCGTGGAAGAGAAGATGCCGGTCGCGGCGAAGATCATCGAGGAAGGTTCGAAGAAGTTGATTGCGGAAGCGATCCGATGACGCTGGGTGAAGGCATTTACGCATACGCTAAGACCGTCTCGGCGATCACCGCGATTCTGGGGGTGGGGGATGCCATCCAGTTCTATCCCATCGCCGCGCAGGAGCAAAAAGCGCCGCCGGTGGCCTTCTATGAGGAGGATAAGGATTCCTCATACGATACCCAGGAGTCAGCGGGGGCTACGGTGAGCAGTGTGGTGACGATCTCTCTGGTCGCGACCGATACGCCGACACTGGCGACTTTGGAGCAGGCTGTCCGTTCTGCCTTCGCGCACCTGGTGAATGTGTTGATGGGAACCGTGCCGGTGCAGGGCGTGCTCTATCAGTCTTCGTCTCCCTCCTACCAGTGGGAAGAGCAGCAATTTGCAGTCGATCTCAAATTCAAATTCTGGTATGTCCTGTCCTGAGTGCGGTGCAGCCCTTCTCGACGCCAGTACGCATGAGGGGCCGGACTGGCTCTGCATAGGAAATCCCGACCACCGATGGAGCCGCTCGTTACCGTTCTCACCCCCGTTAAGGACCGCCGGGAATTCCTCCCGACCCTGGTGGCGCAGTTTCTGGAGCAGGATTACCCGGAAAAGGAACTCGTGATCGTCAACAGCGGGGCGCCGATCGCTGTGCATGCGCATGCAAACGTGCGCGTGATCGACTTCCCGGGAACGATCGGGGCGGCGCTCAACGAAGGCATCCGCCAGGCGCGCGGGGAATACTGCATCCGGTTTGACGATGACGATTGGCAGGCTTCGGACCGCATCGCGCGGCAGGTGGCGGTCCACCGCCTCACCGGCAAAGCGGTGGTGGGGCTGTCCAGCTTCCACTTGTGGCGCGCGGGCGAGTCTTTTGGCTGGCGCTTCAGTGGGGACTGCTGGCGCTCGGCGGGCGCGGGTTTGTCTTTCCGCCGCCAGTGGGGATTGGCGCATCCGTTTCTCGAAACCAAAGCACCGCCTGCCGAGGATGACGTCTTTACCCGGGAAGCCTATGAAGAGGGCGAGTACGCCGGCATCAGCGGTCTCGATGTGCTGCTGGTGCGAAACCATGATGCCAACGATTCGGGCCGCGGCGGGTGGCCAGTCGAACTGCTGGAGCAGTCGGACAATTTTCGCAAGATTCCGTTTGCGACGATTCAATCGCGATTTCCGGCGGTGAGGATCCGCTGAAATCCCCCAACACTAAGACAGGAGAAAGACGATGGCTCAATACGCTGGAATTGGGACGCTGCTCAAGATGGGCGACGGCGCTTCCCCGGAAGTGTTTACGACGGTGGCGCAGGTCAAAGACATCAGCCTGGGCGCGTTGAGCGCCGGAACGTATGACACCACCACGCACGACGTGGCGAACTTCTACAAGACGTTCATCACGGGCTTGCGGGAGGGCGGCGAAGTCACGTTCAAATTGCTCTTCGACGCCGGCAATACGACGCACAAAGATGTCGCCACCGGCTTGCTGGGCGTCTTCAATGCGGCTGCGGTGAAGAACTGGCAGTTGATCCCGGGCAACTACGCTTCGCCGGTGCCGAAGTGGACATTCTCCGGACCAATCACGAAAATCGGTGCGTTTACGTATCCCGTGGATGGCCTGCAGGAATGCGACTGCACCATCAAGATCAGCGGGAAGCCGGCTCTGGCGTAAGGGTCACTATGACGAATCCGACAGGACGAGAGGCCGTAGTGCTCGCAGGGAAACAGCGAGCACTACGCTACACGGCTGCTGCGTTGATCCGCATCGAGCGCGCGAACCCCGACGACCGGGGATATTTTGAGCGCACGATGTTGGTGCTTTGGGAAGGAATGGCTCCGGAAGACCGGGCCGAATTCTCGTCTTTTGAGGACTTCACTGAACGGGTCACCTTGCAGGAATTAATGGCGGCCAGCGGCGGCGCGGGCAAGCAACTCAAAGCGGATGGATTCCCAGAGCAGCCGGAGCCTTCGGAAAACCCTACGATTCCAGCCGTCGCGTAGATTGGCTGGAAATCTGGGCGATCGGTGTTTACGATTTTCAGCTTCCGCCCGACTGGATGGACAGGCATACGCTTCGGGAATTCTCGGCGCTACGGAAGCGGCAAAGCTGGCATTTGCATGCGACTGATTTGATGCATGCCCGTACGGCGGCGTCTATGGGTGGGGCGAAGCTGGAAAAACTCTTGATCTTTCCCGCGCCGGAAGAGCACCGGTCCAGTCCGGAAGATGTCTGGGCAAAGGTGTGCGGCGTGATGCAGCAAATGGGCGAGTGAGAACAGCATGAATACTCTGGCAGCTCTTCGTGCACTGATCGGCGCCGATACGGTTGGGCTGGTGGGGGGCCCCAATCAGACCCAGCAGGTGGCGGGGAGTTGGGCGGAGAAGATGAAGACGCACATCGGTGGGATTTCGTTTGCCGGGATTGAGATCGGAGCTTTGGCTGCTGCTCAAAAGTTCGAGGCGGCTGCGGCGCAAATCTCCCGGGCGACCGGCGCCACGGGAGAGCAACTGAAAGGGCTGGAGGAATCGTTCGCCCATGTCTACCAAAAGACGGCTGCGAGCAGCGAGCAGGTTTCCCAGGCGTTGGCGCTGATTTCTTCGCGCACGAATCTCGCGGGGGAGGCGCTCGAAGGTCTCACCCTGAAGATGTTGAAGCTGGCGAAGACCCAGAACGAAGACATCGCGCAGATTGCGCCGCTGGTGACGCGCGTTTTTGGCGATTGGTCGATCGCAACGGAACGTCAGGGTAAGGCGATGGATTTCATGCGGGTGGTGTCGCAGCAGACCGGCACGCAAGTAGGGAGGTTGGCGGAGCAGGTCGTGTATGCGGGGGCGCCCTTGCGGCAGTTGGGGTATTCGTTTGAGCAATCGGTTGCGTTGCTCGGAAAGTTTGAGAAAGAAGGCGTCAACACCGAACTGGTGTTGGGCGGCATGAAGGCGGCCCTGCAGAAATTCGCGAAGGATGGAGTGACCGACACAGCGGCGGCGTGGAAAGAGTTTGTGGACGGCGTCCGGTCGGGTGCGATTACGATGCAGGACGTGATGAAAGAGGTGGGGGCCAAGCGCGGTGTCGATCTGTTCCGTGCGATCACGGAAGCGCGATTTGAGATTGACAAACTGGTGACTTCCACGCAAGAGCTGGCGGACAAGGGGGCGCAGGGCCCCACGACCCTCAAGACCAAGTTCACCATCCTGGCTCATGAGATCGAAACGGTGGTAGCCAAGCATCGTGATCTGGTGATGGCGCTTGGGTTTATGGCGCCGGTGATCGCGAATATCGGCTCGGTGGTTGGTATCGTGGCGCGCAATGCGGCGCTGATCGGTCCGGCAATTGCGGGAATTTTATCCAACCCTGTGTTGTTGGCGCTGGCGGGTGGAGCGGCGGCGGCGGGGATCGGGATATCGCAATTGCGGGAGCAAACGGCGGGGCTGCGTTCGCTGGATTCCGCATTCGGCGGCTGGATCGAGAAGCAGGTGACGGGGGCCAAGACGGCGGCGGACCTGGCGCGGGCAGAGGAAGCGGTCAACAAAGCTATGGAGCACGGCCTGTTGACAAAGGATGAGACAGCAAAGGCGCTCCAGATGATTGCCGCTGCGCAGACGAAAGCAGTGGGAAAGCAATTCAGTCTTGGGCTTACGCTCCCCCAGTCCGATGCAGGGAAGGCTAATGAGATGTCTGCCGCCGATCTGGATGTCTTTAAGGCCCGCCATTTCGATCAGCGCTCTCTGGAATTGGAGCAGCTCAAGCGGAACGTGACGGCTGCGGCGTTAGCGATGGCGCAATGGGAGCAGGATCTCTCGGGCGGCGGATTGCAGGTAGAGCTGGATGCGGTCCTTGAAGAAATGTATAAGATGACGCCTGCCGGCCGCGACCTGGCGGATGTCATGAAGGAATCCGCGGCTTCGATGGAAGAAGCGGCGAAGGCCGCCATGGATGCATCCGAATTCGGGCAGTTGACCCAAGGGATTCGGGATGTGGATGACATGATGCGGCAGTTCGGCCTGCACTCCACGCATGCGCTCCAGGAAGCGGCCAAGGCTGCCTTGGAGTTTGCCGAAGCGATGGAGTTTGCTCGCGAGCAGGGATATGCCACCGATTCGGACGTCACCGCCGCCGCCGAAGCCGCGGCTCGTGCGCACAAGCAATTGCAGGAGCGCATTGACGGCGTAACGGATGCGCAAAAGAAATCGGGCAATCAGGCAGGCCTGTTCGGCCGCCAGGTGTCCACGGTCCTTACGGATCTGTCCCGCGAGTTGGCGGATGTGGTGATGGGCACCCGCAGTATCGGGGACGCCTTTGCCAGCTTAGGCAAAGCGATCGTGCGCATCATCCTCGAAGACATCATAAAAGGTGCCATCGGGAAGCTGATGAGCGCGCTGGGTGGCGTTTTCTCGTCCCTGGGCGGTATCGGCAAAACGCTGGGCGGGATCTTTGGCGGCGTACCATCTGTCTCCGGCGCGATTCCAGCCGGTGCGGGTGGAGTTCCGTCTTCGGTCTGGAATAGCCTCGGATTAGGGAGCGGCGCATCTTCCAGCGCTGGCGCGGCCGGTTCGGCGGCGAGCGCGGGCGTGTCCGGTGTGATGGGGATTGTGGGCGCGGTGGGATCGGCGGTGTCGGCTGTCTCTAGCATCGTCGGCAACTTTCAGATGTCGCATATGTCGAGCGACCTGCAGAAAATCGAGAAGTCCACCCGGTACATGGAAATCATGATGGGGGGGCAGTCTGATTCCGTCCTAGATTCCTTGCATATCATCCGCAACGTGGCGACGGACGGAGTGAAGAACTATTGGGGTGTCACGGTGCCCTATCTGCAAAAAATCTGCGCGGCCGTGGAATCGATGGACGGCGGGGGCGGCCGGGGGCTGGTCTCGTTCAGCAACTGCACCTTCAACGGCAATGATCCAGACGCGGTCGCAGCGGCGATCGTGCGGCAGGCGCGATTAGCGGGCGCGTCTATCTAAGCAACAAGCATGGGCCAGCAGCCGACATCTACTCTCAAGCTCCACCTGTACCTCGGTACCGTTGGGAGTGGCGGTAGCGTGACGTACGTGGAGTATGGCGCGCTGGAGGGTTCGCTCCGCATCAACGCCACGCTGACGGCGCGCGATACGGCTTCTTTTGTGCTCTTTGACGCGAGCGGGTTCGTTCCGTCGGTCGGGCAGCCGGTCAAAATCTCTCACGACGACTTCGGGGATTTGTTCGGCGGCACGATTGACCAGGTCAAGGCGAGCAACGCTCCCGGTACGGCCCGCGTGCGCGCGGAATGTTTGTGCGTCTCCTGGGATCTGCTGCTGTACAAACGCACCACCACCCAGGTCTACGAGAACAAGCCGGCCGGCGACATCATCCAGGACATCCTCGCGAATTCGCTCGGGGGCGAGGGCCTGGGGAGCGTGGTGGTCTCCGGCCCCAATCTCACGATTTCATTCGATCACGAATTGGCGGGCAACGCCTTCGATGCGATCTGTCAGGCGGCATCGAACGACGTGGATACCTACCACTGGTATACGACGCCCGGGAAGGTCGTGCATTTCGCCAAGCAAAGCACGTCTGCCGCGCCCTGGTCGGGTGACGCCGACCTGCTGATCGACATCGCCGCCACGCGGACGCGGGAGAAGTATGCCAATCGCGTCTACGCCCGGCTCGGGAAGTACGTGGCGGATGCGGCGACGGAGAATTTCCCCGGCGATGGATCGTCCCGCGAATTTTCCGTGACCTATCCCATTGCGGCTGAGCCGACCATCACGCTGGACGGCGCGCCGCAGACGGTGGGCGTGCTGGGCGTCGATTCGGGAAAGAACTGGTACTGGAATCTGGATAGCGCCACCATTCAACAGGATGCCGGTGGTACGACCCTGACCAGCGGGAATACGCTTTCGATCACCTACCAGGGGTATGCCACGCGCGTGGTGCTCTATCAGAACGATGGCGCCGTGGATGATCGGGCGGCCGTGGAGGGGGGCACCGGCTACTACGAGCGCGTGATTGACGTGGCGACGCCGACGACGTCTCAGCAAGGGGAGGCGCTGGCGCAAGCGGTGGCGCTTCGTTATGGATCGATCCCCGTGAAAATCGAGGCGCAAACCTATCGCGGGGGCCTGAAGCCGGGCCAGTATTTTCCGCTGGTTGTGAGCGAACTTGATATCAACAGCACCTTCCTGATCGATTCCGTGACGATGAGCACGCAGGGGAACTTTGTCCTCTGGTCGGCTACGATGATCGACGGAGCCTTAATCGGGGACTGGCGGACCGCGTTGCAGTCGCTGGGATCGGGCGGCGGTTCCGGCGCGATTAGCGGCATTGGCGGCGGGGTTGCCTCGGCCCCGGCCGATACGATCACCAGCATTACCAGCAATGCCACGTTGCCGACCGGTCCGCAGATTGTTGTGGCGGACACGAGCGCTGGCGACATCATCGCGACCCTTCCGCATGCCGGCAACATGGAGGGCGAGCGGATTACGCTCTGCAAGGTCACTGGCGCTGCCCACACTCTCACGGTGGACGGGAATGCTTCGGAGACGATTGACGGCGCGCTGACGTATATTCTGTCCGCGCAGTGGTCCTCGATTACGATCGAGGCGATTTCGGCGACGGCCTGGAAGGTGGTGGCGGCGGCTGTTTCCGTTTCTCCCGCGAGTCCCTCTGCGCCCGGCAACGTCACTCTCGGAGCACTCACCTTCGAGGAAATCGACAAGGGCAAGGACGGACTCTATCTCCGCATCACGCAGGAGTTCACGGCCCCCTCGCCGATCGGAACCTTCCAGGGGATCAACGTCGAGGTCGAAGCGCCGGACCAAAGCACCAATACCCAGGTCGAAACGCTGGGGCCCACTGTGCTGGGATCGGTGCAGCTCGCGGGACCGCGCAAGCCCTACACGTTCGGGCCGTTCGACTACGACAGCAGCCGTCCGCGCGTCGTGGTGGAGATCCCGCGTCCCACAATCACGATGACGATCCGGGTCCGGGCGATCAGCTACTCGGACCAGATCACGAACGATGCGGCGGGCTCGCCTTCCGTGACGGCGGTCTACACGCCGAGCGATCCGGGAACCCCGGCGAAGCCCAACTCCGGCACGGCTTATGCGGACGTAGTGACCGGCTATAGCGTATCGGCGAGGATCGTGGTCGTAGGTGGAGTGTCCTACACAGAGATCTATGTGCAGTACGCGCCGCCTGACGATCCGCGCTTCTCTGGTATCTATCACGTTGTGGAGTATGTGACGGCGGATGGCGGGCTGACGCCGAATAAGGGTGTGATCTGGCGGGGCGATGAAGCCAAGCCCGCCAATCACTTCGTGACCCCTCCGGCGCAGACGGCCAAATGCTATGCGCTGAGCTACAGCAATCCGGAGGGAGCGAATACCGCGGAGGATCGCGTGAATTCCTATGTGGCGGGCATCACGCCAGAGACCACCGTCGTGCTGGGGAATCCGGTGGGCCCGGCCGGAACCGAGTACGCCGATAACGTAACCGGGTTGACTGCTTCCGTCGTGCAGAAGATTGTGGGCGGCGTCCTGCGAACCTTCATCACGGTGAGCTTCGCGCGCCCGGCCGATCCGCGCTGGTATGGGGCCTATGTGGGCGTTACCTACCTGACGGATGAAGGTGACTCGACGACGAACTGGGGCGTGATCCAAGACCCGGCCATCGGGCCGTCGAACAGCTTCAACACGCCGAACAGTGTGCAGTCGGCCACCGTGCAGGTACGGTCCTATGCGGTGACCGAGGGCACCGATAAAGTGAACACGGCCGGTCCTACGACTACGGTCACCATCGGGACCAGCTCGGGCACGGTGGATTTTCGCAGCGCGATCACCGCCTCGTTCAATGCGGCGGAATTTCACGTGGACCCGGTGAGCCTGAAGTGGTCGATGCTGAATGTCGATTTCAGCAAAGGCAACAACTTCAACTCGTCGGAATTCGAAGTGGTCACGGGGCAATTTCGCGTGAAGGTGCTCTCGGCCGACAAACTGCTCACCGGCATCTTGCAAGTGGGCGGGGGCGGGGGCAAGGTGTCGATCCTGAAGAATTTCGACACCTCGGGGAATCTGATCGGCTGGGTGGGAGATGACAGCGGGACCAGCGGCTTTGTGGGGGCATGGTTCAAACGGCTGCTGATCGGCGGGAGTTCCCCGGCGACGGCGAAGATCGTAGCCGATTCTGCGGGCAATGTCGCCATCAACGGAAATCTGCTGGTGAATGGCACGGTGGCGAGCGCGGCCATCGTTAGTCTGGATGGGGCGAAGCTGATCGATGCGACGGTCGTGAATGCGAAGATCGTCAGCCTCGACTGCGCGAAGTTGAACGCGGGGACGATTACTGCGTCCATCACGATGACGTCGCCGACCCTGATCATCACGAGCGGCAGCGTGCGGGTGGATATCAACGCCACTGACTACGTGAAAGTATCCAATAGCGGCACGAGCATCGCATCGCAAATCAGTTCCAGCGGCTTCATCCTGTACACGACGAGCGGCGCATACTATCAGGCCGATGTGACGACGGTGGGGTTCACCATCTCAACTCCCAGCGGCTATGGCTCCTTGCGTTGGAACCAACTGGTGTTGGGCGGTAATCAGATTTTGACCACGCGCCAGGCGGGCCCAGGAAATACGACAGATACAACAGATGTCGCCGTACGCGTCAATAACTTACTGACCGCACTTCGGGCTCACGGCCTAATTACATAGGGGCAGTTATGATCACCATCACCTGGACAGACGAAGTTTCCTCTCTCAAATTCGAGATCCCGGATACGGTGGGCACTTCGCTGGAGAGCTACCGGCAAAGTCTGGTAGACCGCAATGTAGTGAACGGGGAGGTGGTGATCGTGCCCCGCTATGCGACCGTGCGCGACATGATCGTCGCCATCATCAACCAGCGCGTGGTCATCCCCGCGATCGAAGCGTTTCCGCCCGCGCCGGTGCAGGCGCTGAAAGACGCAGCGGATCAGGCGAACGCGGCGCTCGAAGAAGCCAAAGCAGCCGCCCTGCAATTTACCATCGTGGAGCAAGCATGACAGAGCCAAAAGCCCAAGAAATGACAACCCATAATCTGACGCCGGAAGAAGCGGCGACGATGGAGGAATTCGCCAAAGAGGTGTTCGCGATCCAGCAGCGCGCGCAGGGAGCGCTGATCACCATCATGCGGCTTCGGGGGTTGAAAGGAAACTGGTCATACGACGAAGCGGGTCGGCGTCTGGTAAAGGCGGAATAATCGATGGCCTGGCTCACTCTCACCAGCCTTTCAGCCGTGGACGTGCGTGTCCTTGCGACAATGTTCAACAACGTGGGGCTAGACCTCCGCACCTGGGGCGGCAATGTGGACGCGGGCGGCTACAACCTGGCGAATGTGGCGCAAATCCACGGTGCGAGCAACGTCCTCAAGCTGTACACCAACAATGCGGAGCGTGTGCAGGTGGATAGTGCCGGTAAGGTTCAGGTGTTGACCGCGCTGCCGGCGCAAGCGACGTACGAAGCGCAGTGGTGGGCGACCTCTGATCCCGGGTACGGGTTGAAGCTGCGGCACATCTGGGATGCCAATGGCATTTATCAGCATCTCGTCAGCCGCTTTGGCGGGACCGACTACAAGGTGTTGAGTTTTTTCGCGGGCAATGTGGGGATCAATAAAGATCGCGCCAACTCGAAATTCGCCGTGGGCGGGTTGCCGACTTATGCGAGCAATGCGGCGGCGCTCGCAGCCAGCCTGACCGCGGGCGACTTTTACACGGACGGCGCCGGCGCGGTGAAGGTGGTCTATTGAGGCCGCTTTTGCATGCGCGTGCAATCCTGGCGTGCGCCGCGCTGGCGTGCCTTTGCTTTGTGCTCCTGGCGGCGGGGATTTTGATCCTCGACCAGCGGGGCGTGGCGCGCGCGGTCGCTACGGAGGAATCGGCCCGGCTGGAGGGGCAACTCACCCAGGCGCGCCTGGCGCTGGCGGCCATCGCGCTGTATGGCGTGATGCGGGCTGATGGCCGGTTGGGGGAAGCGGTGCACGAGGTGGGTGCGTGGCGAGCGGAGGCCTCGGCTCAGCTTGGCGCGGCGCTCGAAGAGACGGCGCAATGGCGCGCGGCCGCGGACCGGCGCCTGGGAGAAGTGACGGCGGTGGCAGGCGATCTGCGGCCGGTATTGGCCGAGGCCTCTGGCGTCCTCCAGGAGACGCGCGGCACCCTCGTGGTGTTGCGGCCGCAGGCGCTCGGTCTGCTCGCCGCGGCGAAGGTAGCGGCGGGGGAAACGGCGCAGGCGATGCGGCGGGTGGATGCGGCGCTCCCGCAAGCTCTGGTGACGTGGGAAGACATCGGCCATAAT
>JACZCU010176096.1_pt1 | contig 15721 bp, 13 predicted proteins | sample 8641851 | NCBI WGS metagenome assembly JACZCU01 (sample SAMN15324605, study PRJNA640507) | soil metagenome | isolation source: monocropping sugarcane control | place: China: Luxin town, Laibin City, Guangxi Province | collected 2019-07-25 | depth 10cm m | reverse complement strand
GCGGGGGGGGATACCCGGCACGTGGTCTGGGTTTTTTCCCGCCCCCTTAAAGGGGGGGGGGGACCCCCCCACCCCCCGGGAAGGCCAGGTTGGGGGGGCTGAGAACCCCGCCGCTCCACGTTCAAGGGACGAATTTGTAGCCGACGCGATGCACTGTAATCAGGTGTCGCGGTTCTGCCGGCACGTTCTCGATCTTCTGTCGCAAACGCGCCATGTGCGTATCCACCGTTCGCGTGAACGCGGAACTGTCATAGCCCCACACATGATTCAGCAGCGCCTCGCGACTCACCACTTCATCCGTGTGATCGATGAAGTATTTGAGGATGCGAAACTCGCGCGGCGTCAGCTCCAGCGGCACACCGCACTTCGTCGCCTGATACGTGCGGAAATCGAGCGTCACATCGCCGAAGCCATACTCATCGCCAGCCGCCGTACGATTCATGCGGCGCAGCACCGCTTCCACGCGCGCGAGCAGTTCCATGAAACTGAACGGCTTCGTCACGTAATCATCGGCGCCTAACTTCAGGCCGACGATTTTGTCGATCTCCTGGCCGCGCGCGGTGAGCATGATGATCGGCGTCGAGCTGCCGTTCTTGCGCAGGTCCTTACAAACATCGAGGCCCGATTTCTTCGGCAGCATCACATCGAGAATCATCAGATCGTGATCGCCGCGGCTGGCGAGTCGCAACCCTTCTTCGCCATCGGTCGCCATCTCGACGGAGTACTTCTCGAACTCGAAGCCGTCGCGCAATGCGACGCCCATTGCAGGATCGTCTTCGACAATCAGGATTCTGGTCATGCGAACTCCGTTCTCTGCACCGGCACTGTCTCGCTGCGGCGAACCGGCAGCACGATCGTGAACGTGCTCCCCTCGCCCGGCGTGCTCTCGACTTCGACCGAACCGCCATGCGCGCGCACGACGTGTTGCACGATCGACAATCCGAGGCCGCTGCCTTTGACGTCGTGAACGAGACCGCTGCCGACGCGATAGAACTTCTCAAAGATTTTTTTCTGCTCGCTCTTCGGAATGCCGATGCCGTGATCGTGCACCGAGATACGAACGTCTTCACGCGTCGATGCGATGCGCACATCGATCTGCTTGCGGCCGTTCGAATACTTCAACGCGTTGTCGAGCAGATTCATGAGCACCTGCGCGATCGCATCCTTGTCGAGCTGCAACGAATGCTGCGGCGCAGACACGACATCGAGCGCGATCGCCAGGCCTTGATCGCGCAGCGGCACTTCGAATGCGGAGACGGTGTTCTCGACGAGATGAACGATGTCGGTCTCGCAGAATCGATATTTCTTTTCGGCCGATTCGATTTTCGAAAAATCGAGAATGTTGTTGATCAACTGCGTGAGCCGTCGTCCCTCGGCCTCGATGTACTCGCCGTATTGCTGCACCTTGTCCGGCGACGTCACGCGGCCGAGTCGCATGTACTCACCGAACACGCGAATCGACGACAGCGGCGTGCGCAATTCGTGCGAAACGTTCGACACGAAATCGCTCTTCATCTGCGACAGACGCGCTTGTCGCACGACCGCACCGGCCGCGAGACCTAACGCGCCAACCAGCACCACGAACACGCCGCCGGACCACATGATGTTGTTGCGGAAATGCGTCGCGGCCATCTCTTCCGGCGTCGCACATCCATCGCGCACACCGATGCGCCAGTTCGTGAACACGAAGCCGAGCGGCTGCATCACGTAATCGCGACGCAGTTTCGAAGGCAGCGTCCCGACACGCACGGACATGACTCGCAGCGGATAGCGCCTGCGCAGCAATCCATCGGCGAATGCAGTGATGTGAGCGCGCGAGCCCGCCTCATCGAGGATCACGCCTGCGACGCCGACCACATGCATCGATTCATCGAGCACTGGACGCACGATCACGCGATGCTTCGGATCGCGCTCGTCCGTTTGCAATTCGGCTTTCGCAACGCGCTGCCAGCGATGCGCCATGCTCCAGCCCGCGGCCGCCATCTTGATCGCCTCGGTCTCGGTCCAATTCGCGGAACGCGCGACGAATGCAGAGTCGAAGACACTCGTCGTCCAGCGATCCTTTTCGAACAGCACGACGAAGTACGACTGCGCCGCCGGAATCTGATGCCCGCGAAAATGGGGACCGAGTGACTCGCAGTGATTCAGTTGGTCCGGCGAGATCGTCAACGCCGCGTTTGCGGTCGAGCGGTAATGCTCCTCGACATCGACGGCCACGGTCTCGACGACGCCACGCAACCAGTTGCGCTCCGCCGACACGCTCTTCTGCTCGAGCGTTCGCAGAAAGCGGTACTGCATGACGACCAGTGCCCCCAGCGGAATGATCACCACCGGGAGGAACCACATCATCGGACGCATGAGGAATCGGCGCATTGCGTATCTCGAACGCAATCGTCGCACGGCGGCGTTTCCACTCATTGGGATTGTCACAAGATTTAACAAATGGAGGTTATGGAGTGCGGCAGCGCCAGCTGCCGCTGTCGAAAGCGGCGGCTAACGCCGCCGCACTCCAAACGCATACGCCACCTTCATGAACACGCTCCGTGTTTCCGGCACCAGCGCACCAGAATCGCCGGTGATGCTCGAATCGCCGTAGCCGACGAAGAACACGGTCTGGAAATTCAGCTTCCATGAATACAGACCGGAGAGCGACAGCGATCGATTCGTGTTCGCGTCGCGACGCGTGATCTCGCGATGCTGCCCCACCAGTCGCACGAGCGATCGCGAGGAGAACGTGTACGTCATCTTCAGCCAGTCGATCTTTGCGTCGAACAAACGACCGTCATCGACGTCGAGCCATTCGCGACTCGTCTTCACCTGCAGTTCGAGATGATCCGTCGCGCGCAATGTGCTGCTGAGATTCAGATTCGCGCCGTTGCCGACCTGCGCGTTCTCGTAATCGAGCTTCTGTCCCGCGCTGCCATCGAATTGAATCGACGGCAGCCATCGCACTGGCGCCGCTTTGAAAAAGAACTCGACGTAATTGCGATGCAACAGCGCCGAGCCGACGCGCTCATCTTCGTATTGCGCCGTGAGCCAGCCCGCGCTCGCCCACTTCCCTTCGAACTCGAATCCTGAATACACACCGCGGCGCAGCACTTCGTTGTCGTCGTATCCGCCGTCGTACTCCGTGCCGAAGTACGGTCGGAAGTACGAAAAGAAATTGTTCGGATAGGTGCGCAAGCCGGTCCACAGACCATAACGACGCAACGCGTTCTGCACGAGAAATCCGTTATCGGCGCGAAACTCCGGCGAGTACGCGGAGGCCGCGGCCCAGATGTCGTAGCGCTTCGAATCGCGCTCGAACACGAAGCGATACGCGAGTCCGTTCGCGGCGCGGCCATCGAACGATTCGTGCAGATCTTTGCGATTCGGATTCTCGGTATCGCTCACGAGCACTTGTCCGGTGAGGCGATCGCGATCGTTGAAGCGCAACTGAAAATCAGGCCCGAGGATGCGATTGTGGCCGCCGCCTTCAAGCTCGCGGGCGCTCAAGAGAAACGCGCCGAACGATTTCCCGAACGTGCGTCTGACGCGGCCGAGCATCACCGTCGATCGAAAATCGGCAGGGATGAAATCCGACGATTGCGCGCCCGGCAGAATCAAACTCCCGCCGCCACGATCCTCCGTCACCAGAAACGTGTACGCATTGCCCGCGACATCACCCGTTGCGCGCATGCCCCACGCCGGAGAGTTGATCGTCCGCGTGTACACGGCCTGAATCGGCGTCTTGAGCAGATCGACGCTTTCGAGGAAGAACGTGCGTTTCTCCGGAAACGACAACGCGAAACGATTGCCCACCGACATCTGCGGCACGTCCGCTTCGACCTGCGAGAAATCAGGATTGAGCGTCGCATCGATCGTGAGTCGCGCGCTCGGATTCCACTTCATGTCGAAGCCGAGATCGTTGTCGAATCGATTTCGGTCACCCACGGGCAGCGCGCGATTGTTCGACGACGCGTCGTCGTAATCGCGGCGCATGCTCGCCGTCGAATACGGCGTCATCACTATGTGGCTGCCGGACGGCAATCCCGCAATGCCCGTGAGCTCTGCGGCGTGACAAAGAAAGCATCCCGAATTTTTCGGGATGCGCGTGTTGGCCATGATGTAGCGGTAATCGCGCGGGTAATTGCGCAGCAGGATCACGCCCCACGTTTGCGGATCGCGTGACGGATACCGCAGCGACGCGAGCGGGATGCGCATCTCGGCGGTCCATCCCGTTGCGCTGCGACGCGCAACGGCTTCATAGAAAAAGTCCGGCGAGAAGTCTTCCTCGCCGGTTGCGTCGTTCAGGAGACTGTCGGTTTGCACGCCGCGCGGATTCACGCGAAACGCAATGGCGCTGCGACGATCGTTCGCGGTGTCGATGAGAATCGAGACGTAATCCTGATCGCCGAGCACCTTGTCGCGATCGACGAGCGGCGCACGAATCGCGCTCGGATTCGTGTCTTCGGCGATCCACGCAACATAGATCGCATCGTCGTCATACGCGACGAATGACGTCGTCTTCACCGGCGGTGCGACGTTGTCCGATCGAAAGTATTCGACGTACGACTCGATGCGTGATGCGCGTTGCCACTCCGCATCGGAAACATCGCCGTCAATCGTGATTGGCGTCGCCACGCGCGTGATGTCGAGCGCGAATACACGAAGAGAAATGAACAAAAGCAGCAACAGCCGTCGCATGCCCTAACGATCGCTTGCGCGTTGCGCGCAGTCTTCTCGCGCCGGTCACGTGCGCTGCACGCAACGCAACACGATGTAAAGAAACGTGTCGGCTGTGAAGGAACCGTGTCGCGCGCTAACGCTCGTAGAGTTTTCGCCGGTAGGGATTCGTCATTCACCGGCGCTGCGCTGCGACCTGCCGGTGATCTGACATTCGTCAACTGACAACGTGTAGACGGATGGCCATAATGGCCGCACTCCAATGGTCGATAAAGCAGCTTTAGAAGGTCTTCGCATTCACCGCTCGGAAGAAACGCGTTCGCGCGTTCCGGTCTGGGCAATCGTCGTTCCGGTCGCACTCCTTCTTCTCATTGGTGCGTACTGGTTGTTCGGCCGCGGCTCGGCCAAAGAAGTTCGTGTCGCTCCCGCAAAAGCAATCGCCGGCGAAACGCGCGGCGCGGTGCTGAACGCAAGCGGCTACGTCACCGCGCGCCGACAGGCCACCGTCTCGTCGAAAGTCACCGGCAAGATCATCGAGGTCTTCATCGAAGAAGGCATGCAGGTGAAAGCGGGACAGGAGCTCGCGCGACTCGATACGTCGTACGCCGCGCGCGGGCTCGCGCTCGCACAGGCAGAGGCGAAATCCGCGGAGAGCGCGTTAGCAGAAACGCGCGTGCGCATTCGTCAGGCGCAACTCGATTACGACCGCGCACAATCGCTCGCCGCGAATGCAGTCGGCAGTCGCTCCGATGCCGATCGCGCGCAGGCCGAGCTCGATGCATCGCGTGCACGACTCTCCGCACAGACGGATCAACTCGCAACCGCGCAACGTCAGGTCGATCTGCAGAAACAGAATCTCGAGGACCTGATCATTCGCGCGCCGTTCGACGGCATCGTCGTGTCGAAGGACGCGCAGCCCGGCGAAATGATCTCGCCCGTTTCCGCGGGCGGCGGGTTCACGCGCACGGGCGTGTGCACGATCGTCGATATGGCGTCGCTCGAAATCGAAGTCGACGTGAACGAGGCATACATCCATCGCGTCAGTCCGAATCAGAAAGTCGAAGCGGTGCTCGATGCGTATCCCGACTGGAAAATCCCCGCGCACGTGATCACCGCGGTGCCGACCGCCGATCGTCAGAAAGCAACCGTGAAAGTGCGCATCGCTTTCGATCAACGCGACGCGCGCATCCTGCCGGACATGGGCGTGAAGACGTCGTTCATCACCGACGATGCGAATGCCGTGGCGTCGACGCAGATCGAGATCCCAAAGTCCGCGATTCGTCGTGATGGCGAGCAGGACATCGTGTTCGTCGTGAAGGAAAAGAAAGCGGAACGTCGCGCGGTGAAAGTCGAATCGTCGACCGGTGAGAACGCGCGCGTGCTCTCCGGTTTGTCGGAAGGCGAACAAGTCGTGGTCGAAGGTCCGCCTGATCTCATCGATGGCGACAACGTGAAATTGAAAAAAGACAGTGGAGCGGCGAGCTCTTAGCTCGCCGTTCGTTCAAACAACCGGCGGGCTGAGAGCCCGCCGCTCCACAAGAGAAGGAGCTAACCAATGTCCCAGCCCCTCGTTCGTCTCTCGAACGTCGACAAACTCTTTCGCCGCGGTTCGGAGGAAGTGAAAGTCCTCACAAATCTCAGCCTGCAGATCAATGAAGGCGAGTTCCTCGCGCTCATGGGTCCGTCGGGCTCCGGCAAATCGACACTGCTCAATCTCCTCGCGGGACTCGATCGTCCATCGACCGGAGCGATTGAGATCGCCGGGCAGCGCGTCGATTCGCTGAATCGCGGGGAGCTCGCGAAGTGGCGCTCGCGTCACGTCGGCTTCGTCTTTCAGTTTTACAACCTGCTGCCGGTGCTCAGCGCGGAGCGCAATGTCGAACTGCCGCTGCTGCTCACGAATCTCTCCGCGTCCGAGCGCAAACGTCACGTCGCGACGGCGCTCGAGATCGTCGGTCTCTCGCATCGCGCGAAGCACACGCCGCGCACGCTTTCCGGTGGTGAGCAGCAGCGCGTCGGCATCGCACGCGCGATCGTCACCGATCCGACGCTCATCCTCGCCGACGAGCCGACGGGCGATCTCGATCGCAAGAGCGGCGACGGCATTCTCGATCTGATGCAGGCGCTCAATCGCCAGCACAACAAGACGATCGTGATGGTCACGCACGATCAGCATGCGGCGAATCGCGCATCGCGTCGTCTGTACATGGTCGACGGACAACTCTCCGACGAGATCGCCGCATGAAATACGTCGGACTTGTTCTCGCAAATTTGAAGCGCCACAAGTTGCGCACCGCGTTGACGATCGCGTCGATCTTCGTCGCATTCATCCTGTTCGCGTACCTCGGCGCCATTCGCAATGCATTCCGATTCGGCACGAGCGTCGCGGGCGCGAATCGTCTCGTCGTGCGCCATCGCGTGTCGCTCATTCAACCGCTGCCGCAGAGTTACGAGCGCCGCATCGAACAGGTCAACGGCGTCGACGATGCAAGCGAACAGGCATGGTTCGGCGCGACGTATCAGGACAAGCAGACGTCGTGGGGCCAGGTCGCGGTGAATCCGAACGAGTTCTGGGCGATGTATCCCGAGATCGTTCTGCCACAGGCGCAGAAGGACGCATTCACGAAGACGCGCACCGCGGCGATCGTCGGACGCACGACCGCGAATCGCTACGGCTGGAAAGTCGGCGATCGCATCCCGCTCAAGGCCACGTATCTCGTGCCGAAATCCGGGAACACGGGGGCGGTCGATCTCGTCGGCATTTACGACGGTCAGTACAAAGGGACCGACACGACCGGGTTCTACTTCCGCCACGACTACATGGATGAAAACCGCCGCTACGGAAAAGGCAACACCGGCTGGTACGTGATCCGCGTCCACGATCCGAAGGACGCGGAGCGCGTCGCGCGCGACGTCGATGCGTTGTTTGCAAACTCGCCCGCGGAAACGAAGACCGAAACCGAGAAGGCATTCATCAAAGGATTCGCGGAGCAGATCGGCAACATCGGCAAGATCGTGCAGGCGGTTCTCGGCGCGGTGTTCTTCACGATCCTGCTCGTCGCCGCCAACACGATGGGACAGGCGGTGCGCGAGCGCACGAACGAGATCGGCGTGATGAAAGCGATCGGATTCAGCGACGCGAAAGTGTTTTCGTTCGTGATCATCGAATCGCTGGTGATCGCGATCATCGGCGGCGGACTTGGGCTGTTGCTCGGATGGCGTCTCGTGTCGAGAGGCGATCCCACGGGCGGCGCATTACCGGTGTTCTACCTTCCCAATCAGGATCTGATCTCCGGCGTGGTGTTCATCTTTCTGCTTGGTCTCATCGCCGCCGCGATCCCTGCGATTCAGGCGATGAAGTTGAATGCCGTCGACGCGCTGCGTCGCGAATAGAGGAAGAACGATGAAAACGATTCGACAGATCAGCGCTCTCCTCGCATTCAACATGCGCACGCTTCCCTCGCGCCTCGGCTCCGCCGCGGTTGCTGTCTTCGGCATCGCGGGTGTCGTCGGCGTATTCGTCGGCGTGCTTTCGATCGGCGAAGGATTTCGCCGCGTGATGGTCGTCGCGGGAAAACCCGACACCGCGATGATTCTTCGCGCCGGCGCGGACAATGAGATGACGTCGTTCATTCTGCGCGACGACATCGAAACGATCGGCAACACGGCCGGCATCGCGCGCGGCGCGGACGGCAAGCCGCTCATGTCGCCGGAGTTGTTCGTCATCGTCGATCTTCCGAAGCGCTCGACGAACACCAGCGCCAACGTGCCGCTGCGCGGCGTCGAGAAAGGCGGCTTCACGATTCGCCCCGAGGTGAAGATCGTCGAAGGCCGGCAGTTCGAGTGGGGCCGCAATGAAGTGATCGTCGGCCGCGGTGCATCGCGCGAGTTCAAAAGCACCGAGGTCGGTTCGGAGCTGAAGTTCGGCACGAACGTGTGGAAAGTTGTCGGGATCTTCGAAGCGAACGGCTCGATCAGCGAGTCCGAGCTTTGGTGCGACGCCGCGGTGCTCGCGCCCGCGTATCACCGTGAAGGCTCGCGCTCGATCGTGATCGCGAAGCTCGCATCCGCCGGAAACTTCCAGGCGTTCAAGGATGCGCTCACGACGAATCCGAAACTCACGGTGAAAGTGCAGAACGAAGCGGAGTACTACGAGAGCCAGTCGCGCACGCTGCGCGGACTCGTGACCGGACTCGCGCTCATCGTCTGCAGTCTCATGGGCCTCGGTGCAATCTTCGGCGCGCTCAACACGATGTACACCGCCGTCTCCGCCCGCGCTCGCGAGATCGCGACGCTCGAAGCCCTCGGCTTCGGCGGATTCGCGGTCATGATCTCGGTCATCGCCGAAGCGTTGTTGCTCGCGCTGATCGGCGGCGTGCTCGGCGCCGGCCTCGCGTACCTCGCCTTCGACGGATATCGCGCCGCAACGATGAACTGGCAAACGTTCAGTCAGGTCGCCTTCGCCTTCGACGTCAACGCACGCCTCGTCTCCGCGGCCGTTCTCTACGCCCTCATCATCGGCCTGATCGGCGGCCTCTTCCCCGCAATCCGCGCCGCAAGAATGCCCGTGTCGATCGCCCTACGGGAAAGGTGACCCAATGTCATCCCGAGCGTAGCGAGGGACCTGGGCGGGTGGTGGCGCGCAACACGAGCTTCGTGCCACCCCGCCCCCCAGCCCCCTCGCTCCCGCTCGGGGTGACACGCTCACTCCCGCCGCGCCAACACCCCTGCGCTCCACATCCCGATCGCGCCCGCGGCGAAGCATCCCGCCATCGTTCCCACAACGTTCACGATCGCCCAACCCGCTGGCAATTGCAGCGTCTCGTGATTGAACGACGAGTACGTCGTGAAGCCGCCTAACACGCCAGTCGTGAGGAACAAACGCAGGTCGCTCGGCGGCAGGGACTGCATCACGAATCCGATCACGAACGAGCCGACGACGTTCACGATCATCGTGCCGTACGGGAAGCGCAGACCGAACGCAGCCATCGCGCCGAGGGAGACGAGGTAGCGCGCGCCGGAGCCGCACGCACCGCCGAGACAGACCAGAAGGAAGCGTGTCATGCGTCGTTTATCATGACACTTGGATGATCCATTTCTATCACGTGACCAAGCGCTTCGATCGCTACTCGACGGCGCTGCAGGACGTCACGTTTCAGATCGAGAAGGGTGAATTCGTTTTTCTCACCGGTCCGAGCGGCGCGGGCAAATCGACGCTGCTGAAAATCATCCTTCGACAAATCCTGCCGACCGAGGGACAGGTCGTAGTGAACGGCCGAAACCTCAATGCCATGAAACGCTCGCAGCTTCCGTTCTTTCGCCGCGAGATCGGCATGGTCTTCCAGGACTTCAAACTCATCGAGCGCATGACCGTGTTCGAGAACCTCTCGTTCATCCTCACGGTCCTCAGCATTCCGCCGAAAGAACACAAGAAGAAGGCGTATCACGCACTGCGCACCGTGAACCTGCATCACAAACTCAACGCCTATCCGCTGCAACTCTCCGGCGGCGAACAGCAACGCGTCGCCATCGCGCGCGCATTGATCAATGATCCGCTCGTGATCGTCGCGGACGAGCCGACCGGCAATCTCGATCCCGATCTCTCCGCGGAGATCATGCAAATCTTCGCAGAGGCGAACCTGCGCGGATCGACGGTGCTCATTGCGACACACGATCGCGAGTTGATTCGCTCCAGCGGACGACGCTCGATCACGCTCGAGCACGGACGGCTGGTCGATGAGAAAGCGCGCGTGCTCGAGCCGCGCGTGCAGCGCGAAGGACTCTTCGGCATCGGGCGGTCGTGAGCACAATGAAACTCACCCCGCGCCGCGAGCGCGAAGCCTCCAACACCTTCTCGTACTTTCTGAAGGAAGCGTTTCGACGCATCTGGGTCTCGAAGCGCACGAGCTTCGTCGCGATTGCGATGATCGCGATCTCGCTGCTCATCGTCGGATGCTTTCTCCTCGTCGCCGAAAACCTCGGCCGCGCCGCCGCGGAATGGCAAGGCAAGTCGCGCGTCATCGTTTACTTCGAGCCTGAAGCGACGACGGAGCAACTGCAAACCGTCGATCGCTGGCTCGCGGTACGACCGGCACTCACCCATCGACGCTTCGTCACGCGTGAGCAGGCACTGGCGCGCTTCAAAAGCTACTTCGCAAATCTCAACGAAGTCGTCGGACAACTCGACGACAATCCCTTCCCCCCTTCATTTGAAGTCGATGTCGAACCGCGCCTCGCGCAATCGCGCGCGTTCCTGCAGGAGCTCGGCGCATTGAAGTCGATGCCCGGCGTCGATCAGGTGCAGTACGACTGGGAGTGGATCGAGCGACTGCAGCGACTCGTCTACATCGTCAATGTCGTCGGTCTCGTGGCCGGCGGGATTCTCGCGATCGCCGCGGCATTCACGATCGCAAACGTCATTCGTCTGACGATGATGTTGTATCGCGAAGAGATCGCGATCATGCGACTCGTCGGCGCGACGGAGCGCATCATCCGCGGCCCGTTCCTGATCGAAGGATTTCTGCAGGGCACGATCGGCGGAGTGCTGTCGATCCTGCTGCTCTTCGCGTTGTACGAAAGCGCGCGCCGCTCGCTCGCGCCCTCCGCTTCACTGCTCTGGAGTTTTCTCTTCCTCGGGTTTTTGCCGTGGCAGAAGATCGCGGCACTCGTCGCCGGAGGCATGCTCGCGGGCTGGATTGGCAGCTGGCTGTCGGTGCGCGAGCAGACCGAAGAGTGACCTCGGTCCCGCTCGCGCGTCGCAAGGGTGTGCGCGCCATCCCGACGCTGCTTCTCGCTCTCGCTCTGCTCGTCGTTCTTCCGCTGCATGCGGAGACGTTCGACGTCACCGCATCGCTCGCCGGTCTGACGCCGGAGCAGCGGCAGTGGCTCGAGACCTTCGAAGCCGGTGCGCGATTGCACGCGGGGACGGATTTGCCCGCGGCGGAATGGCTCGTCACGGCGACGAACGGCGCACGCCGCGCGAATTTGCACGAGGTCGCCGATTACCTCGACACCACCACCGAAGTGCTGCGCGGCCGCGCGCCAGTCGAAGAGATGGAGCGCGCGTTTCGACGCACGCTCGATGAGCCGGTGTACGTGATGTTGCGCGTCACTGATGGACATCTGCTCGATGCCGCCGTCGCGATTCCGCGCAAGGCTCCGGAAGAGTTGTCGCGCGTGGCAACGCTGCATTTCCGCGCGGGACTCTCGAATGCGAGCGCATCGCCCGCGTCGTACCTGCCGTTCGATCGCGCGATGAATCCGCAAGTCGGACGCACGTGGATCGTGTACGACAACATGCTCCCCGCGGGCTGGTTCGCGACACGCGTGAAACCGGCGGCGGAGAAAGTGCTGCCGTCGCTCGCGTCGAACGTCACGGCCGATGCGCATCTGCGCTGGTACGCGTTGCGTCCGCCGCAATACGACGGCGGCCGTCCGCTGTCGCGGGCGGATCTCGAAAAGTTCGGCGAAGATCGCGACGCGCTGCGCATTCTCAAAGCCGATGTGTTCTGCACGCTCGCCGCGGGTGCGACGGATGAAGATCTCGCGACGCTGCTCGCGTTGTCGTTGCTCACGTATCAGGAAGCGGTGTCCGGCGATGCGCCGCCGCCGCATCAAGTCGCGTCGGCGATGTTGATCAACAAAGCGATCGAGCGCGATGCGATTCGTTTTCGTCGTGATGTCTGGACCGCGGATCTCGATCGCTTCGTCGATGTCGTGCGCGAAGTCGCGAGCGAGTTGCTCACGATCGAAGCGACGCTCAACGTGCAGCGCGCGCACGCGATGGTGATGAAGTACGGTCACGCGACGAAAGAGCTCGATCGCACCGCGGCGCTGATCGCGGCGTTGCCGAAGAAAACGATCGAGCCGCGTTACGCGATCTCGCCCGCGGGCGTGGTGTTGTCGTTCCTGCAATCGCCGACGCTCGTCACCGCACTCGCGCATCTCGATACGGCCGACAAAGAGCAACTCGCCGAGTCGCTCGCGTGGGACTTCGCGCTCGATCCCGAACATCGCATCGATTCGTTAGGCGTGAACGGTGATGTCGTGACGGTGCAGGATCACGAGACGAATGACTTCGCGCGGTTGTTAGGCTTTCCGGGCTGGGCCGCGACGTCGCGCTTCACGATTCGCAATGGCCTCATCGTCGCGATGACGTATGAGCCCGCGCCGAATCAACCCGATTTTCGAACGTATCTCGAAAAGGCATTGCCGTGGTTGCGCGAGCATTTTCCTGATGCGATGTCACGGCTGATCGTCGATGGCAAGATCGTGAAGACGCCCGCGGCCGCGAAGGAATGGGTGGAAGTGTTGCGCGCCTGGCGTTCGAAGTAGGGGAACGCCGGCGACTCGCCGGCTGAGCACGCGCCGTCCCGGCGCCCACCTCCCGCGGCGAGTCGCCGCGTGCTCAGCCGCCGAGACGGCGGCGTTCCACTATCATCCGCCCCGCATGTTGAAAATCGTCGAGTGCGTTCCCAACATCTCCGAAGGCCGCCGGCCTGAGATTTATCACGCGGTTGCTGATGCCGCGGCGTCGGTCTCCGGTGTCACACTCTTGAACGTCGATCCCGGTGCCGACACCAATCGCACCGTCATCACCTTCGTCGGTGCGCCCGACGCCGTGCTCGAAGCCGCGTTTCGTCTCGTGAAAAAAGGCGTCGAGCTCATCGACATGACCACGCATCGCGGCGCGCATCCGCGCATCGGCGCCGTCGACGTCGTGCCGTTCATCCCCGTTGCAAACGTGACGATGGAGGAATGCGCGGAGCTCGCGCGCCAACTCGGTGAGCGCGTCGGACGCGAGCTTGCCGTTCCGATCTTCCTCTACGAACACGCCGCGAGCGCACCGCATCGACGCAATCTCGCCGACATTCGCGAAGGCGAATACGAAGGCTGCGCGCGCAAGCTCATGGATCCGCTGTGGCAGCCGGACTTCGGTCCGTGTGAGTTCGTGCCGCGCAGCGGCGCGATCGTCATCGGCGCGCGCAAGTTTCTCGTCGCGTACAACGTCAATCTCAACACGCTCGACAAGCGACTCGCGAATCGCGTCGCATTCGACATTCGCGAGCGCGGCCGCATGAAGCGCGATGCGGAAGACAATCCGATTCTCGACGACAAGGGCGAGCCGGTGTGGGAAGCGGGTCTGCTCAAGTCGGTGAAAGCAGTCGGCTGGGTGATTCCCGAATTCGGTTGCGCGCAGGTTTCGATCAACCTCACCGATCTCGACATCACGCCGCTGCACGTCGTGTTTGACACATGTGTCGAGCGCGCGCACGAACGCGGGTTGCGCGTGACCGGATCGGAGATCGTCGGTCTCGTGCCGCGACAAGTATTGCTCGACGCGGGCCGTCACTACTTCACGAAGATGGGACGCCCGACTGGCGTTCCTGAAGCCGCGCTGATTCAGATGGCGATGCGAACGTTGGGGCTCAGTGAAGTCAAAACGTTCGATCCGAAAGAGCGCGTCATCGAGTATCGATTGAATCCGCTGCCGCCGCGACTCGCATCGCTTTCGCTGCGCGATTTCGTCGATGAGCTTTCGAGCGATTCGCCTGCGCCCGGCGGTGGCTCGGTGTCCGCGCTCGCGGCGTCGATGGCTGCAGGACTCGCGGCGATGGTCGCGGTGCTCTCGCACACGAAGAAAGGATTCGAGTCGAAGCACGAAGCGCTCGATCGCATCGCGAATCGCGGACAGGAGTTGAAGGATCAACTGCTCGCCGCGGTCGATGCCGATACCGCGGCGTTCGACACGCTGCTCGAAGCGATGCGCATGCCGAAGAGCACGGACGAAGAGATCGCGTTGCGCGAGCAGGCGCTTGCGGATGCGACGGTTGGTGCCGCGGAAGTGCCGCTGCGCGTGCTCGAAGCATGTCCCGCGTTGATCGAGCTGAATCGCGAGATCGCATCGATCGGATTGCAGGCATCGTTGTCGGATGCGGGAGTCGGCGCGCAGATGGGACGCGCTGCCGCCGCGGGTGCGTATCAGAATGTGTGCATCAATCTCGCGGGTCTCCATGATGCGAAGCGCAAAACGGCGCTGCTCGATCGCGCCGATGCCGCGTGGGCGAAGACGCGCGAGTTGCACACAAAAGCCGAAGACGAGATTTTGGTGAAGTTGCGACAGCAGGCTTGATGAATCGCGGCCACAAAGACCCCGCCGATCCTCGCGATCCACGCGCGTCGACGTTGCTCGTCCCGAGCACGAAGTACGAGCGCGGCGATCGCGTGCTCGTCGGACTTCCGTTCGACAGCTCGATCCCTTCGCGTCCCGGCGCGAAGCTCGGGCCGAAAGCATTTCGCGATGCACTGCCAACGCTTACGACGTTCGGTCGCAAAAAAGAGCTCGCCGGCACCGTCGTCCGCGATCTCGGCGATCTCGATCTTCCTCCGACCTCCGTACGCCGTGCACACGAACGTGTGCAGTCCACATCACGTGAAATTTTTGCGTCCGGTGCAACACCGTTTTTCATCGGCGGCGACAACGGACTCACGGGCGCGATCCTGCGCGGACTCGCCGAGGCGAATCCCACGCTGAAGCTCGGCCTCGTCGTCATCGATTCGCATTACGACGTGCGTGAGTACGAAGACGAAGACACGCTTTCGAGCGGCACGCCGTACCGACGAGCACTCGAAACATCGATCTGCTCCGGCGATCGCACATTCATCCTAGGCACGCGCGAGTTCGCCAACTCGAGCTACTACCATCGCTACGTGCGCGAGCAGCGCATCACGACGATCAACGTCGATACGTTCGATACGACACCCGCGCAGCAGATCGCGAGTGAAGTGCGTTACAAACTCGAGCAAAGCTGCGACGCGATCTTTCTCTCGATCGACATCGATGCCGCGGAGTTGCCCGGCTCGTCCGCGGCCGCGCCCGGCACACTCACCTCGCGCGAGATGATCGCGATCGTGCGCGAGATCGCATCGTCGCCGATGCTCATCGGCTGCGATCTCAGTGAACTTTCACCGCCGTGGGATGTCGCTGGAATGACCGCGAAGCTCGCGGCGCGGTTGTTCCTGGAAGTGATTAGTGGAGCGGCGGGCTCTTAGCCCG
>JACZCU010068330.1_pt1 | contig 15724 bp, 14 predicted proteins | sample 8641851 | NCBI WGS metagenome assembly JACZCU01 (sample SAMN15324605, study PRJNA640507) | soil metagenome | isolation source: monocropping sugarcane control | place: China: Luxin town, Laibin City, Guangxi Province | collected 2019-07-25 | depth 10cm m | reverse complement strand
GGCGAGGGACCTGGGCGGTTGGGTGGTACGAAACACGCGCCTCGTGCCGCCACCCGAGCCCCAGATCCCTCGCTCACGCTCGGGATGACATCACGCGCGTTTTCGTCGCGCCTTCCTTCGAATCTTTGGCGCCTGTTCGATCGCTTCCTCGTAATCGCCGAGGGGCACGGCTTCCGCGCGGGTGATGTCGATGAAGCGTTGCTGGCTCGAGATGCCGCCGCTGCGGCGCGTCCACGTTCCGTCGGGATTGAGCTGCCACGACGATGCGCCATCCGCGAGTGAGATCTCCAGAATCTGTTCGACGCGTTCGCGTGCGCTCGCATCGAGCAGCGGGAACATCACTTCCACGCGGCGCGCGAAATTGCGCGGCATCCAGTCCCCGCTCGAGAGATACATTTCCGGCGCGCCGCCGTTCTCGAATCGCACGATGCGCGAGTGCTCGAGAAAGCGATCGACGATCGAGATCACGCGAATGTTTTCATTCGGCACGAGACAACAGATCGCGCGCACGACGAGATCGATCTTCACACCCGCGGCCGCGGCGCGATACAGCGCTTCGATCACGGTCGGATCGACGAGCGAATTCAGTTTCGCGGTGATGCGCGCGGGCTTCTTCTCCTTCGCGAGCCTCGTCTCGCGATCGATCTTCGCGACGAGCACGCGCTGGTAATCGAACGGCGCAATCGCGAAGTGTTTCCACTGCGGGCCCGAACCGCGCTCCAGCACGTACGTCAATCCGGCCGAACTGAATCCGGTCAACACGTTGACCAGCCGCGAGGCCTCGCGTCCGAACTCTTCGTTCGCGGTGAGCAGATCGATGTCCGTGTACACGCGCGCGGCATCGACGTTGTAGTTGCCGGTCGAGAGGTGCACGTAGTGCCGCAGCGCACCATCTTCATTGCGCACGACCACGCACATCTTCGCGTGCGCCTGAATGCCGACCAGTCCGTACACGACCTGCGCACCGGCGTCCTGCAATCGCGCGGCGAGCGCGATGTTGCGCTTCTCCTCGAATCGCGCCTGCAACTCGATCACGACCGTGACCTGCTTGCCGTTCTGCGCGGCGAGCACGAGTTTGTCGATGACCGGCGAGTCCTCGTCGGTTTGATACACCGTTTGCTTGATCGCCACGACCGTCGGATCGGTCGCAGCGGCGTGCAGCAACTCGATCACCGCGGTGAAGGAATCGTACGGACGATGCAAGAGCACGTCGCGCTCACGCACGATCGAGAAGATGTCGGCGGAGGTTGCGAGTCGCTGCGGGAGTCGCGGATTGAATTCGGGATAGAGCAGCGAGGTGTCTTCGATCTGATCGCAGATGTGCCCGAGGTCGTTGACCTTGAGGAATCCGGGAACGCGATACACATCCTCGGCACGCACGCGCGTCCCTTCCGTCAGCGCGCGCAGAATCTCATCGTCGATGCGCGAATCCACTTCGAGACACACGACCTGCTTTCGCTCGCGACGCCGTAACTCCGCTTCGACCGAGTCGCGCAGATCCTCGACTTCATCGCGATCGATGCTCAGCTCCGAATTGCGAATCACGCGGAACAGCACCGCACCACGCACGGCCAGCGCGGGAAAGAAATGTTCGAGATGCGCGACGATCAACGAGCCGATCGGCACGAAGCGATGCTCGGTGACGCGAATGAATCGCGGCAGCAGCGGCGGAATCTTGAAGAGCACGATGTGCTCGCCGCCGCGGCCGGACTCGATCGTCACGGCGATGTTGAGACTGAGATTCGTGACGAATGGAAACGGATGACCGGGATCGATCGCGAGCGGCGTGAGCACCGGTGCGACCGATTCGCGAAAGAACGCGGTGAGTTTCGCGCGCTCATCGTCGGTGAGATCGCGAAAGCTTTCGATGATGATGCCGCTCGCGCGCAGCTCGGGCAGCAGTTGTTCGTTGAGCACGCGATACATCGATTCGAGCAGCTCGCGCGTGCGCTGGCGAATCGCAATCATCTGCTCGGACGGCAGCAAGCCATCCGGGGTGCGCTCGATGATGCCGGCGTCGATGAGATCGCGCGTCGCGCCGACACGCACCATGAAAAACTCGTCGAGATTGCGCGAGCAGAAGGTGAGGAAGCGCAGACGCTCGACGAGCGGCACGGACACATCGGCGGCTTTTTCGAGTACGCGACCGTTGTAATCCAGACGGCTGAGCTCGCGATTGAGCAGGGCTACGGGCTTGGCCAAGCGAGCCGATTCTAGTGTGAGGCGCGCGACGCCGGCGGAACTTCATCTCGAATTTACGCGGGCGATCTACACTCGCCTGCTCATGCCCTACGCCTTCGAGCGCAACGAAACGGTCCCGGCGGGGATCGCGCGAATCATGGACGAGCAGCTCGTTCGCGCGCGCACGCATCTCGAGCAATCGCAGGTTCACGATGCGCGCAAACGATTCAAGGAAACGCGTGCGCTGCTGCGCATGATTCGCAAGCCACTCGGCGATCGATTCGCCGTCGAGAACGCGCGCTTTCGCGATGCAGGACGTGCGCTCGCGGAGTCGCGCGATGCGGAAGCTGTGATCGAGGCGCTGGAGAAACTCGAGCTGCATACGAGCGTGAAGACACGCATTCGCAATCAACTGCAGACCGCGCAGCAACAACACCCGCCGCTCGCGCCGATCCTTGCGAACGTGATCGATCAGCTCGCCGATGCGCAGCAGCAACTCCCGTCATGGCCGGCAATCGACGATTCATTCGATGCACTCGCCGATGGTCTGCAACGCACGTATCGATTCGGGCGTCGCGCATGGAAGGATGCGCACACGCCGGACGAACTGCATGAATGGCGCAAGCGCGTGAAGGAGCACTGGTATCACGCGCAACTGCTGCGCGAGTTGTGGCCGCCGATGATGAAGGCGTACGCGAACGTGATGCAGGATCTCTCGCACGCGCTCGGCGATCATCACGATCTGCACGTGCTGCGCGAGCTCGTGAAAGCACCGAGTGTGATCGCCGCGATCGACGAGAAGCAACGTCAGCTCGAAGCCGAAGCGCGTGCGATCGGCGCGCGTGTTTACGCGGAATCCGCGAACGCGTGGCTGGCGCGAATGCGGAATTACTGGAAGGCGTGGAAAGCGTGAAGGCGTATCGCGCCCTCGCCGCACCTGCCGGCGCGCGGCTGATTTTCATCGGCGATATTCACGGCTGCTACGACGAGCTCACGGACCTGCTCGCGCGCGTGGCGCCGTCGTCGAAAGACATCGTCGTGTCGGTCGGCGACATCGTGACGAAGGGTCCGGAGACGACACGCTGTCTCGATCTCTGGCGCGATCGCGGATATCTCGCGGTGCAAGGCAACAACGAGGTGAAGCTGCTCGATCGCGCGAAGCCGCTGCTGCGATTTCTCGCGCGCGATCCCGTGCTGCATCGCGGCGATCTGCTGCGCTACATCGCGTCGTGGCCGCACGTGCTGGACTTCACGAACGCTGGAGTGACGGCAGTGCACGGAGGTTTCCTTCCGGGGATGCGCATCGACGCGGAGACGGTCGAGCGCGAGCGCGAAGTGATCTCGGAGCTGCGCTGGATTCGCAAGAAGAACGGCGGATGGAAACCAATCCCGAAGGACAAGAAGAAAAAGACGGATGTGTTGTGGTCGGAGAAGTGGAACGGCGAGCGATTCGTCGTGTACGGCCACACGCCACTGCGCGAGCCGAAGTTCGATGACCACGCCCTCGGGCTCGACACCGGTTGCGTGTACGGCGGCAAACTCACCGCCGCAATTTTCGATGGCGCGTGGAGCACGATGAGCGTGAACGCGAAACGAAAGTACGCGGAGTGAGCGCTACTATTTCCGGCAATCCATCGTCCAAACAGCCGGAGGCGAAATGTTCAGTTACGCGAAATTCGGTCCGACCGAATACGTCATTCACTTTGCGCAGGGAAAAGTGCGGCGCGAAGGACGCGGGTTGTCGTTCTTCTATTGGGTTCCGACGTCGAGCATCGTTTCGATTCCGGTGGCGAGCTCCGATCTGCCGTTCGTCTTTCAACTCCTCACCGCGGACTTTCAAACCGTCACGGTGCAGGGGCAGCTCACGTATCGCGTCGTCGATCCGCGCAGGCTCGCGGAGTTGCTGAACTTCACCATCACACCGGCGCGGCACTACGCCACGGACGATCCGCAGAAAGTCGGCCAGCGGCTGATCAACGAATCACAAAGCGCTGCCGCGGCATCGGTTGCGAGTCTCTCGTTGCGCGATGCACTGCGCAGCGCAGAGCCGATCGGAAACGCAATCATCAGCGGTCTGCGCGAATCGCATTCAGTGCAGATGCTCGGCGTCGAGCCGGTGCGCGTCTCGATCGTCGCGGTGACGCCGACGCCGGAGATGGCGCGCGCACTCGAAGCGGAAGCGCGCGAACGCTTGCAGCAGGAAGCGGACATGGCGATCTACTCGCGGCGCAACAACGCGGTCGCGGAAGAGCGAAAGATCAAAGAGAGCGAGCTCAATACGGAGATCGCGGTCGAAGAGAAGAAACGGCAGATTCGCGAGACGCAGACGCAGGCCAACATCGCGATCGAAGAGCGGCGAAAGACGCTCGTCGATCTGCAGGCGGAGAATGAACGCACGTCCGCCGAGACGAAAGCATTCGCGCTCGATGCGATGCTGCGGCCGCTCGCGAGCATGGACTGGGAGAAGCTCGCGGTCCTCGGCGGCGCCGGCGCGGATGCGCGCGTGACGATTGCGCACGCGTTCCGTCAACTCGCGGCGAACGCCGAGAAAATCGGCGCGCTCAACATCACACCCGATCTGCTGCAGTCGATCATCGACGAGAAATCGTGACGTACGAGCGAGCACTGATCGTGCGCCGCTCCACGCGGCTCGAAGAGATGATCGCGCGCTTCAACACGAGGTCGCAGGCGCGTTTCCACATCGAGACGATGGGCGGCGATTTCGCCGACTACGAGCAGGAGCACGCGGCGTATCACCGCGCACTCGAAGAGGTGGAACGCTTTTCGCGCGAGCAGATCAAAACGCATGTGATCGATCGCGGGTTGTTGCCGAACTACGTGTTCGCGCCGGACGAACTGGTGATCACGGTGGGACAGGATGGGCTGGTCGCAAACACCGCGAAGTACGCTCTGTCGCGGCCGATCCTCGGCATCAATCCGGAGCCCGCGCGATACGACGGCGTGCTGCTGCCATTCGATACGCGCACGGCGCCACTCGCATTGCGCAAGACGATCGAAGGGCACGCGCACATTCGACACGTGTCGATGGCCGAGGCGAAATTGAATGATGGACAACGCCTGCTTGCGTTCAACGATCTGTTCATCGGCGTGCGCTCCCACGTGTCCGCGCGCTATCGCATTCAGATCGGGAAGCACTCGGAGCGCCAGTCGTCGAGCGGCATTCTCGTTTCGACCGGCGCGGGCTCAACGGGATGGATGAGCTCCGCGTTCAACATGGCCGCGGGCATCGGCCGCTTCCTCGGCGTCGTGATGCCTCCACCCAAACCGATTCCGTGGGACGCGCGCAGTCTCGTCTACGTCGTGCGCGAACCGTTCGTGAGCAGAATGACTGCCGCGAAGATCGCCGCCGGAACGCTCGGCGAACACGAGCAGATCGAAATCGAATCGCAGGTGCCGGCAAATGGCGTGATTTTCAGCGACGGCGTCGAAGCAGACTTTCTGCAGTTCAACTCGGGCGCGATTGCGCACGTGGGGCTGGCGCGCGATTCGGCGATGCTCGTCGTGCGGTGACGCGCGGTTCTTACTCGCCCAATTTCCGCAGTATCCGCGGCACGAGCACCCACTCCAGCGCACCGCGTCCATCGGCGAAGACGCGTACGCCGAAGCAGCCGCCTTTCTTTAACTCGATGCCTTCCACGCCGGTGAGTGCGCTCAGCGCGTCGGTGAGATTCGGTTCGTGGCCTACGATGATCACCCGCTGTTCGTGCACGGTTTTGAGAAACGCCGCGAACTGTTTGCGCGTTGCGCCGGGCGCAAGCGCGTCGTTCGTGATGATGTTCACTTTCGCGCGATAGCCTTTCGAGACCCACAACGATGTTTGCATCGCGCGCAACAACGGACTCGAATAGATCGCCTGTGCTTTCGGCAGCGCGCGCTCGAGTCCGCGCGCGATCTGCTTCATCCGCGCGTTGCCTTCGCGCGTGAGTCCGCGATCCTCATCTCTCTTCTCCGCGCTCGGCTCCTCGGCGATCCCGTGGCGCAGAAAAATCACGAATCGTTCTTCAGGCAGCGCTGCTTTCGAACTCGACATCTTTTTCGAATACCTTTCGGAAATACTTCGCGCGAGTCTCCGCCGCTTCGAGCTCGACATCGGCCACGCCGCGCTGACGCACGCGAAACGTCACGCGATCCTCCGCGACATCGACACCCACGTCGCGCACCGCACGACGACGCCCGCGATCGAGCGCGTCGGCGATGCGCAGAATCGCAACCAGCTTGCGCACGACATCCTGCTGCGATGCGGAGAGCTGCGCGAGATTCTCGTCCGAATCTTTCGGCGGCGACTTGCGGTAGTACCGCGCCACGTTCGCCGTGATCGCAACCTGATCGGTGGTGAAGCCGCGCAGCCCCGCGTGACTGATCAGATAGTACGAATGCTTCTGATGATCCTGATACGAGACGTGCATTCCGACTTCGTGCAGCAGCGCCGCGTACTCGAGCAACTCGCGCTCGCCGGTGCGCAGGTGATGCAGTTCCTGCGTTTGATCGAAGATGCGCAGCGCGAGTCGCGCGACGTGCGCGGCATGCGTGCGCTCGACATCGCTGCGATCGACGAGCGCCATCACGGACGATCGACGCACGCTGCCGGTCTTTTGCGGCGCGCGCTTGCGATCGAGCACGTGCTCGACGATGCCTTCACGCAGCGCGGCATCACACGCGCGAATCTGTTCGATGTCGAGCTTGCGCATGATCTCGTCGAGCACGATCGCGCCGCCGAGGATCGTTTCGGCGCGTCGCTCGTCGAGCGAAAAGCGTTTTGCGCGATCGGCGAACGAGAGCGGCGCGAGCGTGTCGATCAACTCGCGCAGACGTTTGCGCGAAAGCCAGCGCAATCCGGACGTCACCGATTCTCCATTCGATGCGAGCGTGGACAACGTTGCGATCGTTCCCGAGGTGCCGACCGTGAAATCGAATCCGAGGGTGGCAATGGGTGGGAGAGTTTTCTTCAGACGCTTGCGCACGTACGAGCGGCACTCATCGATCATCGCGGCAGTCGACGCGCGATCGAGATCGAACATCTGCGACATGCGCAGTGCGCCTAACGGCTCGCTGCTGGTGAGATACACCTCGTCCGCGGTGCCGACGATCAACTCAACGCTGCCGCCGCCGATGTCGATCGCGAGCGCGGTGCCGCCGTGAAAATCGATGGCGCTGCGAACGGCGCGATAGATGTAGTCCGCTTCTTCCTCGCCGCTGATCACGCGGATCTTGATGCCCGCGGCTTTCTGCGCCGCGGTGATGAAGCGGCGGCCATTCGGCGCTTCGCGAATCGCGCTCGTCGCCACGGCCACCACTTCGCTCACCTGCCAGCGCTCGGCGATGCCGGCCATCTTGCGCAGCGCTTCCACGCCGCGCTCGATGGCTTCGTCGGTGAGCGGCCGTCCTTCCAGACTGCCGCGCCCGAGCTGGACCATCTCTTTTTCTTTATCGATGACGCGATGCCCATGCCGCTGCTCCTCGGCCACGATCATGTGGATCGAGTTCGTTCCAACATCGATCGCGGCGATGCGGTTGCGCGGCATGAGGTGGGGATTGTGGCCTGAACGGTTGTCGGTTGTCAGTTGTCGGTTGTCGGTGGACCATCACCCGGCCCACGGCTTCGCTTGCAACTCGTGGCCGTGCGATGGCCTTCCGACAACTGACAACCGACAACCGAATCGTCACTTCACCGGAAAGTAACCAACCTTCGTCACGAGCGCCTGACCCTCCGGTCCGAGCGCCCAGTCGAGAAACTTCTTCATGTCGCCGGCCGGCTTCACTCGCGAGTAGAGATAGAGATAACGGCTGATCGGATACGAACCGTTTCGCACCGTTTCGAGCGACGGCAGAATCGCCGGACTCTTGTCGTTCGCTTTCACCGCCGCGAACTTGATGCCTTTCGCGTACGCCGCGCCGCCGTAGCCGATGCCATTCGCATCTTTCGCAACCGCGTTCACGACCGCCGCGGTGCCCTGCAGCGTCTGCGCGCGCGGCGAGTAATCCTTGCCCATGAGCACGTTGTCTTTGAAGTAGGTGTACGTGCCGGACGAGTTTTCGCGCGAGTAGAGAATGATCATCGCGTCGTTGCCGCCGACCTGCTTCCAGTTCGTGATTTTGCCGGTGTAGATGTCGCGAATTTGCGCGAGCGTCAGTTCTTTCACCGGATTCTTTTCGTTGAGGTACACCGACAGACCATCGCGCGCGATCGGCGTTGCGAAACCCGTCGTGGCGAAACGTTGTTTGAGCTTGTCGGTCTCGCTGGTTTTGATCGGACGTGAAGCAGCCGCAATGTCGGTCGTTCCGTTGATGAGCGCGGCGATGCCGACGCCCGAGCCACCACCAGTGACCTGAATCAGCGAGCCTGGATTCTTCGCCATGAACGCCTCAGCGAGACGCGCGTTCATGATGACCATCGTGTCCGATCCCTTGATCGTGATCGGCTTCTGCGCGGACAGCGGCAGCGCGAGGGCTGCGAGCAGGAGGATGAACTTTTTCATGATTGGGTTCCTCAAAACATGTACTGGTAGCGAAGCGTGAAGACGTCGTCGCTCGGATCGGCGGTCTGGTTCTTGATGAACTCGTACGACAGCATCACTTTGCTGTGCGAATCCCAGTGGAAGATGTACGACGGGTTGATCGTGCGAATGGCGTTGTTGTCGATGTCGGTGTCGGGATCGTATTCATCGGCGCGCACGACGACCTGATGACGCGTGCCGATGTTCTGCATCGCATAGAAGTACCAGCCGCGCACGTCCTGCGATTCGCTGCGCGTCGTGCCGGTGGCCGGCGCCTGCTTGCCGACGATGTATTCGCCGCGAATGCCGAGTCCCGGCACCGGCGTGGCCCACTGGAAGTCGATGCCTTCGCGCTGTTTGTCGAACTCGCGGCCGCGCGTGTTCGTCGCGGTCTGCACGAGGTCGGAGCCGCGATAGGCCGATGCGCCGAGGTCGAACGCGCCGAAGCTGTAGCCGACGCGGCCGACGAGATCCTTGCGCTTGTTGAAGTCGAAGCTCTGCGATGTGCCGGTGCCATTCACGAGCGCGACGCGATAGCTGAATCGCTCGTTGAGGCCGAGACCGGAAAGCATCACGCCGCGATCGCGCTCGCCGGGGAAGAGCGTGCGAATCACGCGCGAGCGCTCCGGCACTTCGCGCATGCTCGAGGAGTACATGATCTCGAAACCGAACGGCCAGTTGAACTGACCGACGGTGAGCGTGTGCTTCCACGTCGTCCACGGTTCGGTGAATTCGACGTAGCCGTCTTTCAGCGTGACGCCCGACGTCGTGATGTCGGGCTGAATGACGAACTTCGACGTCGGCAGGAACTGGTACGTGAACTTCACGCGGCCGCGGCGAATCGAGAACTGATCGAAGTTGCGCGTGTTCGTCGCGCCGTTCAGTTCATTGAGCGAGCGCTCGTCGCTGACGTACTGCGCCTGGATGTAGCCGCTGAGCTTCATCTTGCTCAGCGCATCAGTGGTGTTGCGATTCTCGGTGAGCGCTTCGGTGAGCGCTTCCACTTTCGCCGCGAGCTCTTCGAGCGTCGGCGTCTCTTTGTTCTCTTCGGTGTCGGATGCAACATCCGCCGGAGCCTCGGCCGGAACTTCCGAAGGCTCGCTCGTCTTTTCCGGTTCCGGCGGCACCTGCTGCGTGTTCTGCGGCGGCGTCTGCGCCTCGGCGACGAACTCCTGCGCGTCGTCTGCGAACAAAGGCAGGCAGACGAATAGCGCAATGACCAGCAACTTCACTTTCATGGACCTTCTCCTTGATGACGCAGCGTAGCCAACGGCTGCAAAGGACCAGGGGTGTCGATGTGAAGTCGATGTGAAGTTGAATGGTGATCTGCACGGCGGCGCATACTGTGCCGATGAAAACGCTGTTCGCCGCACTCGCACTCATCACGCTGATCGCAACTCCGGTGTTCGCGGACGATCCGCCGGCGCCGGCGTCGAAGGAGGCGAAAGCGCGCGAGTTGCTCGTGCTGCTCCGCTCGGGCGACACGGCCGTGCAGGCGATCGAAAGCATGATCGCGTCATTGCGCGAGGCATCGCCTGAAGTGCCGGAAGAGTACTGGGCGAACTTCAAGAAAGAGGTCAAACCCGACGAGTTCATCGATCTGCTCGTGCCGGTCTACGCGAACAATCTCGACGAGGCGGAGCTCGACGGTCTGATCACGTTTTTCAAATCACCGATCGGTCAGCGGTACATCGAGAAGCAGAGCGTGATCCTGCAGCAATCGATGGCAGCAGGCGAGAAGTGGGGTGAGACAGTCGCAACGCGCGCGATGCAGGAACTGCAGGAGAAGGAGTAACGGAGCGCAGGCTTCCAGCCTGCCGGAGCGCGAGCTTCCAGCTCGCCGGGAGCGCAGGCTTCCAGCCTGCAAAATGACGCGGACAAGATGTCCGCGCTCCGGCGGACAAGATGTCCGCGCTCCGGTTCTACGGCAACGGTAATCGCATCGTGAACGTCGAGCCTTTTCCTTCTTCGCTCACCACCGTGATGTTGCCGCCGTGCGCTTCAACGATCGCGCGCGCGATGTAGAGCCCAAGTCCCAGTCCGCCGTAGTAACGACTCGACACGTTGCGCGCACGATGGAAGCGCTCGAACAATTGCGGGATCTCGTCTTTCGGAATGCCGATGCCGTAATCCGAAACGCTCGTCAGCACCACGCCGCCGTCGACGACGACGCGCACGTCGATGTCCGTTCCTTCGCTCGAATACTTGAGCGCATTCGAGAGCAGGTTATCGACGACCTGTCGCATGCGATCGGGATCGGCGACGACGCTCGCACTCGCAACCTCGTCGGCAATGTCGAACGACATCGCGCGCGCGGGATGCTGCACGCGAAACGCGGAGACGCGCGATTGAACGAAGTCTGCCCACGCGATCGGCTGCGGATGAATCTGCAGACGATTGGTCTCGATGCGCGAGACATCGAGCAGCTCCGAGATCAGGCCCATCATGCGTTCGATCTCGCCGAGGACCGCATTGATGTATGTCGCGCGCTCCTCGGGCTCGAGATCATCGACGGTTTGCGCGAGCAATTGCGTGTAGCCCTTGATCGTCGTGAGCGGCGTACGCAGCTCGTGCGATGCGACCGAAAGAAACTCGTCCTTCTTGCGATCGAGCTCCTGCAGCGCGGTGATGTCGCGAATCACGAGCACGGCGCCGACGATGCCGCGGCTTTCGATCGGTGCGGCCGCGATCGAGAGATCGAGATCGCGTCCCGTGATGAAGTGCCGGCCCATCGCGAGATAGTCGGGAACCGTTTCGCCGGCGAGTGCGCGCGCGTACGGCATCTCCGAATGACCGACGACGCGGCCTTCCGCATCGCGCAGATTCAAACTCGCGAATGAACCGTGCTCGATCGCTTCGGCGCGCGATGCCAGTCCGAACATGTTCAGCGCGGCCTGGTTCACATCGACGACCGTGCCGTTCGCGTCGTAGACCCACAAACCGTCAGTCATCGATCCGAGAATCGAATCGAGACGTGCGGAGCGCTCGGCCATCATCGTCGCGAGGTTCTCGATCTCGCGACGCGACTTCACCTGATCGGTGACGTCCTGTACGAGCACCGTGAGGCTCTGCGTGATGCCGGAGAACCGGCCGCGCGCCGCGGAGATGATGCGATTGACGTAGCGATCGCCGATCAGCAGCTCTTCATCGATGCGCGGCTCACCCGAGTCCGCGACCTGCTTGAGAATCTGCTCGCTGCCCGGCAACAACTCGGCCGCGCGCAAGCCCATGATCTTTTCGTCGAATGCGAGATGCCCGAACTGCGCGACGAAGTCGACGAAGCGCGTATTCGCGAGCTCGAAGCGCAATTCGTCCGCGGAGATGACGGCGATGCCGATCGGCGCGGATTCGAGCACGGCTTCGAGTCGCACGCGCGCATCGACTTCGCGTCGCGCTAATTCTTCTGCAGCGCGATGACCATCCTGCGCGATGCGCGTGAGTCGATGAATGTGGCTCGCGGCGCCGACGCGATCCGCAACCGCGCGCGCGAACTCGAGATCTTCCGCATCGAAGTTCCGTCGCGGATCGGACTGCGAAATGATCACCGCGCCGATGCGCTCGCCGTATGACTCGATCGGATACGCGATGAGACTCTGTTCGCGCAGCGTCGACTTCACCGCGCGCTCTTCGTCGTCGCGCGCGAAATCGAGGAGCGAATCGCCGCGCACCTCGTAGAACAGCAGTGGACGTCCGATGTGAAACACGGTGCCGGGCAGACCATCGCCCGGACGATACGGATGTTCGGCAAAGTACTCGCGGTACTGCGCGAGCTCGGGATTCGACGTCGCGTACCCGACGAGGTCGAGCGTGCCGGTCGTGGGGTGATAGAGGTAGAGGCGCACGCTGCCTGCAACGGCTTGTGCGACGCGCATCGCCGGATCATCGAGATCGTCGAAGCTCGGCGCCATCGCGACCATTTCGAGGCCGAGGTTGGCGAGACATTCGGCGCGACGCCGGCGCCACGATTCGCGTTCCGCGTTCTGACGTTCGTCCGTCACATCGCGCGACAACACGACGCTGCCGATGATGCGGCCGTGATCATCGCGAATCGGCGCGGCTTTGAGATTCACGACGCGATCGCCTTCCATGCGCGCGTCGTGCACGAGGTAATCCGACTTCACGGCTTCGCCGCGCAACGCGCGCATCGACGGCAACTCTTCGATCGACAGCGGGCTGCCGTCGATGTAGCGATGCCGGTGATCGCGCAAGCGTCCATCCGCTTCGGGTGAGAACAACACCGCCGGCTCGCGTTGCGCCGCGGCGTTCATGCGTTCGAGTTTTCCGTTCGCGTCGTAGATCGCCGCGGATTCCGGAATCTGATCGAGGATCGCGTTGACCTTCGCCATCTCGCGCACCGCGCGCGTGTGCAGCAACGAGTTGTTGAGCGCAAGCGTCGCGTAGCGTCCGATCTCCGCAAACAGCGAGATCTCTTCTTCGGTCCAGTCGCGCATGTCGCGACAATCGTGAAGACCGAACGCCCACGGCTCTTCTTCGCGCGGACGCAGAATCTGCACGATCGCGGATTTGATCTCGAATCGTTCGGCGAGCTCGGCATCGAGATCGGGATCGCCAGCCATCGTGACGATCGGACGATCCGATTCGATCGCGCGGCGAATGAGCCCCTGCGAATTCGCGAGCGGCACCGGCGCCTTCATCGACGCATCGTCGCTATTGCCGCCGCGCACCGGATCGAACGTCGCGAATGCGACCTTCGCGAACTCCGCCGATTCGTGCACCGGCTGCAACAGCCACGCGCGATCGGCGCCGAATTCTTCGCGCGTCACGACGACGATGCGACGCAGCACTTCGCGCAACTCGAGCGTGTTCGTGAACGTCTCGAGGATGCTCGAGAGAAATCGATAGCGTTCTTCCGTGGTGAAGCGCGCGCGATCCGAGGATGCCGGCGCGAGGTAGCGCGTCATGAGCCTGCGAATCATCGCGTCATCGCTCGCGAGCTCCGGCAACTCGAGCACGCGCGCCATCGGCTGACGGCTTTCCGCGGCATCGCGCACGCGTTGCCACGCGGACGCACCACTCACCGCGATGAGGCGAAACCGCTCGCGATCGAGCAACTCGACCGCTTCCTGTTCGGACCGCGCAACGACCGGCGTGAAACGCAACGAACGCGCAATCTCGACCGGCGTGCGTGCGGCAATTTCGCCTGCAACGATGAGGACCTGATTGGGCATTGGCTGCGCAGCATGCTAGCAGCTTGCGCGATCACTACAATGCGCCGCATGAAGCGATCCTTTGATGAGCTCGTTCAACTCATGACGCGTTTGCGCGGACCGGAAGGTTGTCCGTGGGATCGCAAGCAAACTCTCGTCGATTTGAAGCCGTTCATCATCGAGGAAGCGTACGAAGTGGTCGACGCAATCGATCGCAATGATCGCGCGTCACTGGCCGAGGAAGTCGGGGACATGTTGCTCGAAGCGGTGTTCGTCGCGGAGATCACACGCGAAGAAGGTTCGTTCGACATCTACGACTCCGTAACCGCGATTCACGACAAGCTCGTGCGCCGTCATCCGCACGTGTTCGCGGATGTCGTTGCCGATGACGCGGAGCAGGTGCTCGTGAACTGGGAGAAGTTGAAGCAGGACGAGCGCAAGGCGGAGAACAAGAGTCTGCTCGCGGGCGTGCCGGCTTCATTGCCCGCGCTGTTGAAAGCGGGTCGGCTCACGGAAAAAGCGGCGCGCGTGGGATTCGACTGGCAGCGCTCGGATGATGTGCTGAAGAAGCTCGAGGAAGAGTTGGCGGAGTTGCGCGAGGCGGTACAGAGCGGCAATCAGCAACACGTGCACGACGAGCTTGGCGATGTGTTGTTCACGATCGCGAATGTCGCGCGGAAGATGAATGTGAATTCGGAGGAAGCACTGCAGTCGACGAATCGCAAGTTCACGCGGCGTTTTGAATGGATGGAAGCGCGCGTGCGCGAGCAGGGGAAGGATCTCGATCAGTTGTCGCTCGAAGAAATGGATGAATTGTGGGACTCCGCAAAAACGGCAGAGCAAAGCTGATCGTCATCCTCATCGTGGCGATCCTCGCGATTCACGATTTCGCGGCGCCGCATGGTCGCGGACTCGCGGCGCGCGGTGCGCTCTTCATGATCGATGAATATCGCGCGCACATCTCGCCGCATCTGCGCGGTCGCGTGACCTGCCGCTTTACTCCGACGTGTTCCGCGTACGGCCGCGCGGCGATTTCGAAGTACGGCTTTGGCGTGGGGTCTTTGAAGACGGCGTGGCGGATCGCGCGCTGCGGCCCCTGGACGAAGCAGGGGACGCGGGACTTGCCGTAGCGAGCTGCGCGCTCGGACAAAGATCGCTCACCACACATTCTTCGCAGCGCGGCTTGCGCGCATCGCACGTTTGCCGTCCGTGAAAAATCAAACGATGCGCGAAGATCGTCCACTCTTTTCGCGGCACGAGCGCCATCAGGTCTTCTTCGATTTTGACGGGATCGGCATTCTCGGTGAGCCCGAGGCGTCCTGACACGCGACCGACGTGCGTATCGACGACGATGCCGACGTTGATGCTGAATGCATTGCCGAGAACGACATTCGCGGTCTTGCGCCCGACGCCGGGCAGCGCGGTGAGCTCGTCCATCGTGCGCGGCACCTCGCCGCCATGCTTCTCCATGATGGCTTTCGAGCAGTTGATGACGGCTTTCGCTTTGTTGCGAAAGAAGCCGGTCTGCTTGACGTCGGTCTCCATCGCCACGATGTCGGCGTTCGCAAATTCTTTCGGACCCGGATACTTGCGAAACAGCGATTTCGTGACGATGTTCACGCGTGCGTCCGTCGACTGCGCGGAGAGAATCGTGGCGATGAGCAGCTCGAACGCGTTCGTGAAATCGAGCGCGCACTTCGCATCGGGATAGCGTTTCTTCAGTCGCGCATTGACTTCCGCAGCGCGTGCTTCGAGATCTGGCATTGAGGTTCCCTCTGTCCATCCCGAGCGGGAGCGAGGGATCTGGGGCTCGGGTGGCGGCACGAAGGATCTGCCTCGCACCACCCGCCCGCCAGGTCC
>JACZCU010091593.1_pt1 | contig 15758 bp, 13 predicted proteins | sample 8641851 | NCBI WGS metagenome assembly JACZCU01 (sample SAMN15324605, study PRJNA640507) | soil metagenome | isolation source: monocropping sugarcane control | place: China: Luxin town, Laibin City, Guangxi Province | collected 2019-07-25 | depth 10cm m | reverse complement strand
TCTGGGACTGTGACTGGAGATGCACTTCCCGCCCATAGTCTAGCGTGCGCAGCAGGCCCAGGCAATTGATTGGTACAACGGGCGGATTGACTGCTCCGTGCATGACGGCGAGAAAGTGAAAAAGGGCGATCAAGGCCAGTAGCGAGAGCAGCACCGTGAGTAAGGGGGGCTTATGCGAGCGAGGGTGCGGCGTATCAGCATCACCTGCTGCCTGTTTCGACCGTTCGGGAATGATTATAATTGTTGCCGTTCTGGTTCTGCTTGTACTGGGCATACAACTTCCACTTCCTCTATCCATCTCTTCAGCAGAAGAATATTTTCTCTTCTTATTCTACAGAGGGAGTGAAAACGCTGCTTAACTCACCTTAGTAAGCGTTCCACTCAGGAATTTCCAGGTGCCGTTTTCTTGACCGATGATATACGTTCCTTGATATGTACTCGTCACCTGTCCGTTCACGGTATCTTCCAGCGCTACAAGAGTAATCCTCGTGGTAACAGTGCCATCTGCGTTCGTCGTCAATGAATTAATAGTAACGTCGTCATGCATGGTGTGGGCGTAGCCTGCGGCGAACTTGTCATAAGAATAGGAATTTTGAAAGTCAGATCCCCACAGATTATAGGCGCTCTGGTAATCCTTATTATTGATATCAGCATAGTACTGCTGAATGACAGTGTGAGCGTGATCTGCCGTCGTCAATGTTGGTGCCGCCGTTGTTCCTGCGCCAGGGGTTGCTGCATTGTTGCCATGCAGCCCTTTGAGAAAGCCTGGTATGATAAAGAATCCGGCCACACTGCCCAGGATGAGTAATAGTACAAGTAAGCCAATGAGCAATCCCATGCCACGACCTCTGCTGCCTCGTGGCGTCAGGTCGCCAATCTGTCCCGGAGCTTGCTGGTAGGCATATTCGGGAGCAGGCATAAAACTGGGATATGATGTCGCTGGAGAGACGTAATTGCCGCCGCTTTGGGGTGGGTAACCGGGATAGGATGCCCCCCTATTTGGGTTGAAGGGTGATAGCGGCTCCTGAACTGTCATCTGTCGATTTGGGTCACTTGCGGTCTGTGAGCCTGAGCCAGGACCACTGTCATTTGATCGCAGCACCAGCTTTTGCTGTTGTGGCGGTGTGGGGGATACGAAATAATTTCCTTCTGACAGTTGCGTCTCAGGTTGTGGTGTCAAAGGTCCTACATTTGGCGTAGGAGGTATGACCATGGTAGGATCATATAAATGAGGATCTCCTGCGGAAATATCAACATCTGTAACTGATCCACAGCGTGGACATCTTGTGTTGCCAGGAGCTAATCTATAACCACATTGACCACAGAAGTCCATAACATCTACCTTTCGTATAACACTAAACTATCCTACTCTGCATCCCTACCTTGATTTTTTTGTGTTTCCCTCTCAAAAATTTTTGGGGTAAATGCGAGAATAAGTTCTTCAAATTATAGCGTATCAGAAATGATGAGGCAACGAAATTAAATGCATCTTTTATCATCTGAAAAGCGCAAGCATGTCCCTCTCTTCCTGGGAGAGTACCAGGTGATTATTTCTCTGGGTCGGGTAGATCTCGGCTCGCTCCCAGAGTGGGCCGGTAATACTCGTGCCCTTGCCAACCTGGACCCCTCGTTCGTGCAGTGCCGTTAAAAGTTCGTCGGCGTCAAAGAGATAAGCTGACTCAATCACCCATGGCAAAGAGAGTGCATGCAGGTCAGTTGCCTCTTTTGAACCCACAAAGGCCATGTAATAGTCGGGCAAGGGATCGGTCTTGAGATGCAGAATGCCTTCGCGCCTGGTATGCCATTGAACATCTACCGTTCGTCCCATCAAAGGGCCGCGGGTGAAGCGTCCATCGCTGGTTTTATGCATCGTTGGCTCGTCGAGCGCAATACCAAAAATAACTGAGGCGATATATTCACCTACAGACTGGACCTGCGCGGGGTGCCCGATCAGGGTCGCGATCTTGTGATCGATTGTGTTGCGAGATTTGAGTAGGCTAGCCAGCAAGGGTATATCATTCATCAGTATGCCTCCATGCATGTTTATTCTGTTAAAGGAAGTATCTCTGCCTTGATTGTACCATCTTCTATGGTCAGCAAGCCTACACTGCGCGCTATCTGCTGACGGCGATGGGCATTCAGCAGGTAGGCGCGGTATAGGAATGGCTGTTTCTGCGTTAATTGGAAGCGTGCTCTCTCGGGCGTGAGGTGGTAAATTGCTCCTGGATTGAAAAGCAGGACACCTTGCTGCCAGCCGATATAAGGCCGGTGGAAATGACCAAAGATGATGGCGTCCACCTGCTTGAAGCTGTGTAACACCTGCTTCTGGAAGCCGCCCCAGCAAAATGCACGACTCGGGAAGACCTCATTGGAGATAATGCTCGGTATCTCTTGCCAGCGCGGTCGCCTTCCATGAACAAGACCGATGCGCTTATTGCCTATCTCGACAACAGTTTTTTGCGGTAGATCGTTAAGATCATCATGATCTCCCCTGACCGCTACTACCGGCGCTATTGTACTCAGCGTATCTAGCACCGTCATCTCTGTAATGTCGCCGGCATGCAGGATGAGATCTACTCCCTCAAACAGACGCAATACATCAAGTGGTAACTCCGCTAAAGATTCGGGTATATGTGTATCGGCGATTACGCCGACCTTATACATTGCCATGCCAATGACCTCTACTGAACTTATGGCGGTGGGGTGTCGGATCGGTCGACACTTGAGAGTCATATCAAAGTCTATGAACGATCCGTTTAGTTGGCTCAAAGCGCCCTCTAAACGGATCGTTCATATAAACTCCTTGACGACGTAAATCTCGTTAATAACCCTCTTGAGTTTCAGCCACACTTATCTTACCCCAGAAGAGACGGTAGGTGAAGATGAAGTAGATAGCGGCAAGGATCATGCCAAGAATCCACCAGGCCAGGCCCACTGCCTGAGCATATGCAGATGCAGAAGCATTGTAGATGGTGAGACTATTGGCCGGGTTGGTAGCAGGGAGTACAAGGGGATACAGACCAAAGGCTGCGCTGGCGAGCATACCGGCAATAAAGGTGCACGAGGAGAAAAATGAATATAAATCGCTCTGTTTGAAGTTAAAGTAGCCCGCAGCAATGAGGCCTGCAAGCGCGATAAGAGGGAAGATAAAGCCCCAGGGTTGACCAAAGAAACTCGCACTTATATGTGGCTGCACGACGAATGTCGCAATTGTTCCTAGTACCGTGAGCACAATGGTGGCCAGCCAGAACCATCTGGCAATGAGCCGGGTGCGAGCATTAAGCGCGTTCGTTGTCTTCACAGCGACATAGGTGGCGCCATGGGCCGTCAAGGTTGTGAGCGCTAGCAGTCCGATCAGGATCGTGTACCAGTCCAGAATACCGGGAGTCGCATCGAAAGGGTTTAAATCTGTCCACAATGGCTCGAAGAAGAAGTGGTTGCTATCCAACGGGACACCACGGATTACATTTGCCATCGCAGCGCCATAGAAGATGGCGAGCAAGCTGCTTCCTAGAAAGAACAAGCCATCCCAGAAGGAGGACCATACCGGATTCACAATGCGCGAGCGCAATTCAATAGCGACACCGCGCAGCATCAGCAGCCAGAGTACGATGATCAGAGGCAGGTAGAACCCGCTAAAGCTGGAGGCATAGAGTAACGGAAAGGTGAAGAAGAGAGTACCTCCGGCTGCGATGAGCCAGACCTCGTTGCCGTCCCACACTGGGCCAATCGCGCGTAGAATCAGGCGGCGCTCTTCATCATTTTTGGCTGCAAACAAGTGTATGACTCCGGCTCCCAGGTCGAAACCGTCCAACACTACATACATGGTGATCATGAAACCCACCAGGATAAACCATAACGTCTGCATTCTTTCTCTCCTTATCCTTTTACGCTAATTGGTCCGACAGTCCTTCCGCCTCCTGCGCCTTCTTCTCCTCCGTACCGAGTTCCACGGGACCGCGCAGCGCTTCAAAAACCACCAGTATAACATAGAACAGCCCCAGCAGCAGGTACATGCCTGCAAACCCGAGCAGTGTAAAGAGCACATTTCCTGCCGAGAGGATTGCTGATGATCCTTGAACAGTATGTAGCAGCCCGAATACAACCCAGGGTTGGCGGCCGAGTTCGGTTGTGAACCAGCCAGCAGTATTAGCGATAAAGGGGAAAGGCATTGCTAGCAGCAAAATCCACTGCATCCAGCGCGATTGAAAGAGTCGGCGTCGCCAGAGCAAGAAGCATGCGAGCGCCATAATGGCGATGAAAAAGGTACCTAAGCCTACCATAATGTGATAGCTATAGTAGAGAAGCTCAATAGAGTCTGGCCGCTGATTGACCGGAAAATCGTTAATGCCTTTCACTTTGGCCGTCCAGCGCCGGTAAGTTAGAAAGCTGAGCGCGTTAGGAAAGATAATAGGATTATCCAGTCGCCCGCGTGTCGTATCTGGTTGTCCAATAATCACGATGCCAGCACCGCTCTCCGTTTGAAAGAGTCCCTCCATTGAGGCGAGCTTAGCAGGCTGGTTGGTTGTAACCTGCAGTCCTTCCAGGTCTCCACTTGGGTAGAGCTGGAACAGGCTGGCAATAAGCCCTACAATAATTCCCAGGCTGACAAACAGCCGGGCATAGTCGATGTGTTGTTTGACGAGCAGGTAGTAGGCTCCCAGTCCAGCCATCACGAAAGATGCTGTGATTACAGCACCACTCATGGTGTGCGTATATTGGGGTATAATCCAGGGGTTGAATAAGACCGCCCAGAAGTTGGTTAGATGGAGCTGCCTATTTGTCGCTATTGTATAGCCGACGGGATGCTGCATCCATGCATTGGAAGCAATGATGAAGCCGCCCGAAGCCCACGTCCCCAGCCATACCATGAAGGCTGCAAACCAGTGCATCTTTTGCCCGAAGATGTGCTCACCGAACAGGAAGACCCCCAGGAAAGCCGACTCGAGAAAGAAGGCAAATGCTCCTTCCATCGCCAGTGTTTGTGCGATGATCTCTCCCGCAAAAGCGGAGAAGCGTGCCCAGTTCGTTCCAAACTGAAATTCCATCGGGACACCTGTCACCACACCCATGATAAAGGTGATTGCCAGGATCTTTGCCCAGAAGCGCGCGCTCGAATTATAAATATCATTTTTACGCCACAGGTAGAGCGTTTTGAGAATCAATAGGAGCAGCGCCAGGCCCATCGTAAACTGGGGAAAGAGATAATGGTAGGCAATCGTAAAAGCAAATTGTAAGCGTGAAAAGAGAGTCGCAGTATCCACTATTATGCCTCCTGACAGTAATCAAAGGTGGAAATATGTGAGTATTGTGCCACCGTTTCTAAAGCTTGCTTTGTTTCTTTCCACCGGTTCCTTCTCATATGATCTCTAGATAGCTCAAGGCAGGCTCAGTATGCCATTTTGCAAGTCGAACATCTGGTAATAGAGCCCTCCTGCTTTCAGGAGCTGAGCATGTGTGCCTTGTTCTCGCATCTTGCCATGATCGAGTACCAGGATCTCATCCATCTGCTCCAACATGGTCAGGCGATGCGTAATCATCAATGTTGTTCGTCCCCGCATGAGTTTATCGAGCGCTTCTAGCAGGGCGGACTCCGTAAGTGGATCCAGGTTGGCAGTAGCTTCATCCAAAATGAGTAGCGGTGCGTTCTTAAGTAGCGCTCGCGCAATCGCCAGGCGCTGCCGTTCTCCGCCCGAGAGCCGTAGACCGTGCTCTCCTACCCATGTCTGAAGCCCCTGAGGCAGTTGGCGCATGAAATCTGTGAGTTGCGCTTGCTCCAGCACTTGCTGAATTTCGCTGTCACTAGCCTCTGGACGGGCTAGCAGCAGGTTACCGCGTATTGTATCGTTGAAGAGATATGTATCCTGGGTGACGACGCCAAAAAGGGTACGCAAGTCTGTGAGTGCATATTTCCGTATATCATGTCCATCCAGGCGCACAGTTCCATGCGTAGGGTCCCAGAAGCGCAGCGCCAGCCTGACCAGCGTACTCTTGCCTGACCCGCTTGGGCCGACAATTGCTATCCTGCTGCCTGGTGAAACACTAAAGTTGATCTCGCTCAATACCTCTCTTTCGTCAGGCTGGTATGTGAAATGCACATGGTCAAATTCCAATGAGTGTCCTGCGGCTGAATTTAAAGCCGGGGCAGGTAGAGGCGTGGTTGGTTCTGTTATCAGTGGAGTGGTGTCAGCTATTTTGAACACTCGCTCACCTGCGGCTAACGAGTGACCAAGGAATTGAAAGGCCTGCGCCAGTGGCGAAACGGCTTCAAAGCTAGCCAGAATCACCAGGGCTAGAAAACCCAGGTAGACGCCGTTGATGGCCCCGGAAGTGACCAGCGGAATTGTCAGAATGAGTATGCTACAGAGTGCCAGGTTCATCAAGCCATCATTCAATGCCTGCTGTAGCCCGCTAATATATGCCATGCGCCGCTGTATCCGTTGGAGGATGCTGTCCAGGCCAGCAAGCTTCCGTTGCTGATCCTCGGCTCGTCCAAAAGCCAGGAGATCCTGTATGCCCTGTACGCCATCCACTACTTGCATATTCAACTCAGCCCGTATGGCCAACTGTCGTTTTCCCAGACCGCGCGTGAGGATGCCTGTCAGTAGTGGAACTCCGCTGCCTGTAATCACAAGAAATGCCACGGCCGTCCAGGCAAGCACGGGACTGAATATGCTGAATATGCCGAATGTGAGGAGAACAATGGCAACCGCAACGATAATAGGCGAAACTATGCGCAGGTAAATGTTTTGCAGTTCCTCAACGTCTGTGACGAGGCGCGTGAGCACGTCGCCGCTGCGATACGTGAGCAAAAGCGAAGGCACTAGTGGTTCGAGACGGCTGTAGGCCCACGTACGGAGCCGAGCAAGTAGGCGGAATGTTACACTGTGTGAAACCATGCGCTCCGCATAGCGCGATCCAGCTCTTGAGACGCTCGTAAAGCGCACTATATAGATTGGCAACGTGAGTAAGATAAGGAGAGGGCCGAGCGCCGCTGCAGCTATCAGATATGCGGCCATACCCAGCAAAATCATATTGCTGGCCACCATAACACAGCCAAGGAAAATAGCTAGCGCCACGCGCCAGCGGGAACTGGCTAGAAACGTAAGCAGGCGTAGGAAGGTTTTCATACGGCTAGCCATGCCTTTCTTTGTCCGTGCATGAGACGCGCATATGGGCCATCATGTTCTAACAGCATGACCGGCTCACCAACCTCAACAAGTTCCCCATCCTCTAGCACCACGATCTGTTGCGCATTAGCAATAGTGTTGTACCTGTGTGCAATCACGAGAACTGTACGATTATGCATCAGGTGTTTCAATGCCTGCCTGATGAGTACTTCACTTTCAGGATCAAGGCTTGAGGTTGGCTCATCGAGGATGAGCAAAGGCGCGTCTTTAAGGAATGCGCGTGCAATAGCAATGCGCTGCGCCTGGCCTGCGCTCAAACGCACTCCTCGCTCCCCAATCTCAGTAGCATAACCTTGTGGGAGCTGCTGAATAAACTCAGCAGCTCCGGCCAACTCTGCTGCCCGTTTTAACTCCTCGTCGCTTGCCGTAGGATGTGCCAATCGAATGTTGTCAAGCACACTGCCATAAAACAGATAAGGCCTTTGCGGAACCAGGCCTATATATTCTCGCCAGGTCTCCACGGGCAGTTCATCCAGTGGAATATCGTTCACGGTAATCCGACCTTCGTGAACATCCATAAAACGCAGTAGGAGGTTCACAAGTGTACTCTTTCCCGCTCCACTGCGCCCCACCAATGCTGTGCAGGTTCCAGGGAGTAACGTCAGATCTATCTTTTTAAGAGCCGGGCGCTCGCTGCCAGGATAAGTATAGGTCACTTCGCTCAAGGAAATGGTAGGCTGGTTGATAGGGCGTTTGGTGGATGCTGCATCTGTGTTTATGGGTACGGGAGTCTCTAATATTTCGATTATTCGCTTCGCCGCCGCTTTACCTTCCATCCCCGCGTGCCGTTGGACACCAAGTTCGCGTAAGGGACGGTAAAATTCGGGAGCTAGCAGCAGCACAAGAAAAGCGCTCTCAAAGGAAATTCCCCCATCTATCAGCCGCACTCCCAGTGTGACAGCTACTAGACCGATGGCAGCCGCTATCATAAATTCAAGGATCATCCCTGATAGAAAGGCGACCCTGAGCATTTTGAGCGTTCTTTCCCTGAATCTGTCGCTTATCCTACCAATCCGTTCTCGCGCCGCATCACTGCGTCCAAAGAGCTTCAATGTTGGTAGTCCTTGTACTGTATCAAGAAAGTGCGCGCTCATATGTGATAAAACAAGCCATTGGCGTTCTACATGTTTCTCGGCATAGCTGCCCACCAGAAACATCAAAAGTGGAATAATTGGCGCCGTTACTAACAGTAAGACTCCGCTTGCCCAGTCAAGCGGCAAAATGTAGGCAACAATAAGTAGCGGCACCAGCACACTCAAGACGATCTGAGGTAGATAGCGACTTACATAGGCATCGAGTCGCTCAATCCCCTCGTTGGCAGTCGCAACCAGCTCACCCGTGGATTCACCCTTACTATAAGCTGGTCCTAGTTGTAATAGATGTGCGAACAGGCGCTTACGAAGCTCGGACTTGACCTGGATCGCTCCTTCTTGAGCGCTAACTTCGCGCATCCACACGAATCCAGCTCGCACGACAATTGTGCCTAACAGGAGCACAAGGAGGAGGCTGACATCGCCTAGGCTTTTGTGAAATAAGAATACTTTATTAACAATGCGACTTAGAAAGACCATTTGAGCAATCATCACGACCGTCACCAAGACACCGTAGATAATCGTAATGATCAGGGTCCTTCGTGCATGCTTGACTTGCTGAAACAGGTATGTATTCATCCCTCTGCTTTCAATGCTATTTTGTTGTCCTCTCTTAAAAGACTTCTCCTATGCCTGTTTGCATAGCTTCTTCTGAAAACCCAGTAGCTATCGAGGATGAACTTCTGTTCTTCCTTCTGTTACGCTCGCAAAAGTCACTCAAGAGGGTTTAAAGCCATGAAGCTATCACTTCAGATGATACGTAGTAGAATATTCAAAGGATGACAGCTTCAGACGGGCAGCATGCTTTCTTACGGGCATTGCGATGACATTGTGGTACGAGTGGGGTATGCATAGTAGCGTGAAACATTCTACATTTTGCGAACCCTACTTCGGACACACATCCCATAAGTAATTATAGCGCAGCAAAACTAGCGGGCAGAAGAGCGCGAAAACGGCAAACCTGATGCAACAGGTCATAGCTATTGAGGGTGCATCGCCGTTTTGTAGTAACAGAAGTTTACGCCTCGGTGAGAGGGCCGCACGTTCAAGCTTCCTATTCTCATCTTAGACAGATTCTCCCACGGTTCGGCCATTTTATGGGGCAAAAATGAATTGTGTTCCCCACTGAGGGGCCAAAAAACGCTACTAAAATGGTGTTCATTCCCCCTCTGGTTGTGGTGGCTTGAACCAGGTGAATACCTTTCCGATTAAAGTGGATTGTATTTGCTGCTTTATGCAATACAATGTGCATCTCGTAGATCAATCTTTTCAAACTCCTTGAAAAAGGAGTGAACCGTGAGACATGAAGATGTTACAATATGAATTGATATCCCTATAAACAGCGGTGCTAGCAGAATCGTTGCACTGAGTATGCCGATAGGATGGGTACATCATGGCAGAAACAGCAGTACAATCATTGCATGAAAAAGAAGACATTCCTGATGTTGATATCTACGGTGGCTCAGCCACGCCGGAGCTGGCACGACTCGTCGCTGAGCGGCTTGGACGCCCTCTGGGAAGACGCGACGTGGATCATTTCGCCGATGGAGAATGCCATGTCCAAATACAGGAAAGCGTGCGAGGACGAGATATCTATATTGTACAATCGACCTGTTCCCCCGTGAACGAACATCTCATGGAACTGCTGGTGATGATTGATGCTTTTCGTCGCGCCTCGGCTCGTCGCATCACGGCCATTGTTCCCTACTATGGATACGCACGTCAGGAGAAGAAGTCGGCTGGTCGCGAGCCGATCACCGCGAAATTGATGGCCAACCTTCTCACCACAGCAGGGGCGAATCGTGTGGTAGCTCTCGACCTGCATTCACCTGCCATTCAAGGCTTTTTTGACATCGAGATGATTCATCTGACGGCCATTCTGTTGCTCGTCGATCATCTGCGCACACATATCGATTTACAAGATACGGTACTCGTGGCACCAGATACAGGGCGGGTCAAAGTCGCGGAAAAGTATGCGGACCTGCTCAATGTACCACTGGTCGTGATGCATAAACGACGCAGTGGTGAGCATGGAGAGGGAGTGGAAGTGAGTGCGATTGTCGGCTCGGCTGAGGGCAAACGCCCCATCATTGTGGATGATATCGTTGCCACGGGTGACACCATCTTGACCAGCGTCAAAGCGCTCCTCGATGTTGGAGCGTTGCCAGACATGACGGTCGTCGTGATGCATGGGGTATTGACTCCTACTGCTGAACAACGGTTAGCTATACCTGAAATTACACAGATCGTCATGACCGACACGATTCCTTTCCATACTCCATCTCTTCTGCACAAGACGGTAGTGATCTCTGTGGCTCATCTGCTTGCTGAGACAATACTCCGCTTGCATCAGGGTCGTTCGATCAGCGCTCTCTTCCGCAATGGGCATGAGGAGTTTCCAGTCTGACCTAACTCAGTCAGATCGAGTTCTCCTCGCAAGGTCGTGCTGAAGGCGGCCGGGGTCTTCGCGGCTTGCAGGAGAACCGGGTGCTTTGGGATCAAAAACAAACAGCATAGACACAGGTCGTTTTTATTGTGGTTTCACTACCGTGTTATAGTAATCGCACAAATCCGTCAATACGCACTTATTACAACGTGGACGCTCAAAGACACATATTCGTTGGCCATGCCTCAAGAGAGCCTTGTGGAAATTATAAATGCTTCTCGCATCGTTGGGAAGTAGGGCTTGCAGAAGGGTATGAGCGGCATCGGCAGAGACCTTCTTCCCGATGAGGCCCAATCGCCCCGAAACGCGATGTACGTGGACATCAACAGGAAGCAGAGGTTTTTGACAACTGAATAGCAGTACACAAGCTGCTGTTTTCGGTCCCACTCCCTCAAAACGGTTCAGCCATGCAGCACCCTCTTCAACTGGCAGATCCCGTAGGAAATCAAGATTGAGATTGCCGCATTCTTCGGTAATTTGGCGCATAATTGCCTGTAAACGGGGCGCTTTTACTTCAGGCCAATTGACATTGGCAATTACGTCCTGTACTTCTTGCGTAGGTGCGTCACGTACTGCCTCCCATGAACCAAAGTGCTGCAAGAGGTTGTCATAAGCTGCAGCGGTCTGCTCATCACGCGTTCGATGGGAAAGGATAATATCAACGAGCATACTCATCGGGTCTTTACTTGAGAAAGGAACCTCACCATATAACTCTGTCAAGCGTTGCGTTACCTTAATGGCTTTTGCTGAAAGAGCGGCAACATCGGGTGTAGGATAGCCATAATCAGCGCTATTACGCTCACGTCGCGCGCTTTGCTTCACAATATCTCCCGCCTTTACTCTATTGCAGTATCCTCAAACGGATCGAAGAACTGGAGAAACCCTGATGCTGCCTCTCACGCCTGCGGATGGAGATCATCTCCCAGGGAAACTCCGAACAAGTCAAGTGGTATTGCATTAGGATATTTTTAGCAAGACGTATATACATCTTCGCATAGTATATATACGAGCTTCTAAGGGGAAATAGTTGCAACATCCCACGTCATTTCACTCAATCTATTATCTTTCACAAACTCTTCTCTTGAAACTGCTCATCTTGCACGAGCGTGCTAGCCGTATGTGTGAAGGAGACAATTCTCCTTTGACCTTAGCGGAACGGCTTCTCGAATGTGTAGCTTTCACCAGAGTTGAGATAGTGAACCCGGTTTGTGAGACCAGCTGCCTCCACCTCTTTCACGAAGTCCTCAAGCGAGGATTTGAAGACCGGGTAATCGTTAAAATGGATAGGTATGGAGGTATGTGGAGCAACAACCTTCATTGCTTCTACCCCTTGCTTGCCATCCATCGTCAGCATGACTCCCAAAATTTTTGCCCCCCCAAGATGAAGGAGAGCGAGATCAATATCAGGATAGCGTCGCGGAATCTCTTGCAACTTCTTATGTAGCAGGGTATCGCCGGAGATATACAGGCGTAATCTGGTTTCTTCCTGCAGCGTCTGGAACTCTAATATGCTTCCCATTACCGCAGGAAGCATAGAGGCCAGGAGACCAGGTGCATGTTTACCTGGCATTGAAGCAATACGTAGCACTGTCTCTCCCTTTATAATTGTCAGGGCTTCCCAGGTTTTAAGCGGGTACACTTTACCAAAGCCTTTCTTTGTTAATGCCGCTGCCGCCTGAGGTGTAGTAACAATGGGCAGACTTTTATCGAGCTTTTTAATAGCTACGCGGTCAAAGTGATCCTCGTGCATATGTGAGAGTAAAACAAAATCAAGTGGAGGCAATTGCTCGATATCTATTGCTGGGTTGGTCTTGCGTGAAGAACGCAGCCCATAGCCTAAATGTACATTTTCCCCTTGATGCAGAAAATTTGGATCGGTTAGGATAGTCAAACCTGCATAGCGAAGGATAACGGTTGCGGTCCCAATAAAGAAAATCGAACCATGCTCAAGGTCAGATCTGCTCTCACTTGCCGGTAGAACAAGTTCTCTTACATATTGCATGACTTCATTTGACATAACTTCTTGCCGCTCAGTCCGTCGCCTCAATATGCCAGTATGAGCAGCTCCTCCTTTCCCATTTTTGTATCCCTGTGGTGTAAAAACAACCCGCAGACAATGGCCTGCTTTCCACCATCAGCGGCGAGGGGGCACCCACTTTCTGAAAATATCTTGTACTCTTATCATACTCTCTCGCGAAAGTAGTTTCATGCACTGCCATATCGACATCATCTGTAAGCTGTATTTGTGTTATTCCCCAGTCTTTCGGGTGATGGAATATCCCTCCAAAGGGGGGGCACAAGATCACTAAAGAATGCGATGTATTTTTACGTGTCTATACCTATACTTCTAGCAATATAACCTTATCAATCAAGATGTTCAACTCGAAAAAAGGAGGAATGTATGCAAGACACACTGGTGGAGCGTCCATTGGGTATCACAATCCTGGCATATCTCTTGATGTTCCAGGGGATAGTAGAAGTTATAACTGGCTTTGTTGCATTAGCTCTTCTCTTTTGGACGCAGGGAGTTGTTTTACTGTTATCAGGAATTATCACCTTTTTCTTGAGCTGGGGACTTTGGACGCTGAAGCGCTGGGCCTTCTGGGTAATACTGGCCCTGGCAATCATTCACCTTGTGGGAAGTATCATGGGCCTGGTTGCCCCTGCTACTCACTTCTGGATATTTGGCTTTGGCATAATCATGCCTATTGTGATCCTGATTTACTTCTTAGCAAACCCTAGAGTGCGTGCTGCATTTCGCGCTGAGCACTGAAGATACCACTGCCCTGCGTTTCCCACTGCTTTCGTTAAGGCATGTGGCGTGAGCGCTTGCTCATTTTCTTGTTGCGTACCTGGTAAAATAGCTCACTCGTTCTTTTCGTGCGACTGAATATATCGGTCTTCCTACTTGACAGTAAAAGCAGAATATGCTAAAAATTTAGCATATTCTGCTTTTACTGTCACAACAGAAAAGATGCAGCTAGAGAGTGAAAGCTGTTTAAAAGGAGGAGAAGATACATGAGCACCTTACCTCGTCATGATGCTCCTGATATGCTAATGATCCTTCCAGAGCATGTCCCTGTGAGCATGCCAGAACTGCCCCCAAAGCTCGTCATTAGTACAGATCAGCAATTCAAGGCTATTAGCGATCCTATCCGCTCACGCATCTTAGGCATTATTCAACACCAGCCTGCTACTGCCAAGCAGATCGCAGCTCGCATCGGAGCCACACCTGGTGCCATTGGGCATCATCTGCATGTCCTTGAAGCAGCAGGGCTTGCGCAGGTAGTCGCTCGTCGCCTGGTGCGAGGTACCGTTGCCAAGTACTACACACGCACGGCTCGTATCTTCGTCAATGAGCTATCGCAGGATGTGGCTGGTACCGCAGAGCTGGGGCTCGCGACACTTGCGCAGGCCCACGAAGAACTCGCCGAGGCCGTAGGCAACGGGGAAAACGATCCCTATCGTACTGATTCGTTTCCGCATGTTCGCCTTTCACCCGAGCGTGCCCAGCTCTATCGAGAACGTCTCCTTGCCATTGTCTCAGATCTACTGGAGGAGGCCCCAGACTCCAATGGGCACGTCTATGGCTTTCTCATCGCCATGTTTAAATCGCCTTCCTATCTACAAGTTGAACCATCGTCTGAAGAACGTGAGAAGAACTGAGGGATATCATGACATCACCGCTAACAAGTGAAGACTCCGCACAACAGTCTCACATACCCTTGTGGCGCAACCGTGACTACATGCTGCTGTGGAGTGGTCAGGCAATCTCGCTCGTTGGGACAGGAGTCACCCAGACGGCTTTTCCGCTCCTGGTTTGGGATCTGACCCATTCGGCCGCTCTTGTTGGATTGATTGGGGGGTTGGGAACGCTTCCCTATCTCTTCTTGAGCTTGCCCGCTGGCGCATTAATCGACCGCTGGGATCGTAAACGCGTGATGATCCTCTGCGATGTTGGCCGTGCGCTCAATCTCGTCAGTGTGATTATTGCTCTCATGCTTGGACATCTTGTGGTAGGACAACTCGTCATCAACGCCTTGACAGAAGGAACGCTCTTCGTCTTCTTCAATCTCGCCGAGATTGCCTGCCTGCCACGTGTCGTGACGGAGGAGCAGTTGTCTGCTGCTACAGCACAAAATGAGGCCACTCAAGGGACAACATTCCTGCTGGGTCCTGTGCTTGGAGGAGCCCTCTATGGCTTCCACCAGGCGTTGCCATTTTTGGCTGACGCTCTCTCATATGTAGTCTCGGTCATTTCGCTGGTGTGTATTCGCGTCGATTTTCAGCAGGAGCGTATTCTTGCACAGCGCAAGCTTCTTCCTGAAATCAAAGAAGGACTCACCTGGCTATGGCAGCAGCCGGTGATTCGTTTCATGGCGATACTCACAGGTGGTCTGAACTTTGTGAGTGCCGGGTTCATCCCGCTTCTCGTTGTCCTGGTCAAGCAGCAACACGGGTCGTCATTCCTCTATGGGCTGATCCTCACGATCGGTGGCATCGGCGGAATCGTTGGTTCTCTGCTGGGCAGCCCTCTTCAGAAACGCTTCCGCTTTGGGCAGGTGATCATCAGTGCTGTCTGGATACACGCACTTCTATGGCCGTTTTATGCCATTGCACCGAATCTTTTCCTCGTTGGTATCATCTTAGCTCTCAGTTTTATTACTGGCCCCATATACAACGTAGTCTCGATCAGCTATCGCCTCGCGCTTATTCCTGATGTGTTACAGGGGCGTGTAAATAGTGTCTTCCGCCTCCTCGCCTTTGGGTTTCAGCCTCTAGGATGGACAGTGACAGGGATTTCCCTCCAGATCATCGGAGTGACTCCTACCATCTTAGCTCTCTTTGTCGTCCTCTTTACGCTTGCCGTTTTCACGACCCTCAATCCACATATTCGCCATGCTTAACCCCGCGCCCGCAAGTATTATATGGTGTGGGCCGGGCGGGGGTGCCCCCCCAGCCCCCCGCCCCCCCACCCAAAAAATAAAAGGGCCACCCGGGGGGGGGGGGGTTAATGGCCCCCTACCGCTA
>JACZCU010103333.1_pt1 | contig 15829 bp, 21 predicted proteins | sample 8641851 | NCBI WGS metagenome assembly JACZCU01 (sample SAMN15324605, study PRJNA640507) | soil metagenome | isolation source: monocropping sugarcane control | place: China: Luxin town, Laibin City, Guangxi Province | collected 2019-07-25 | depth 10cm m | reverse complement strand
CTTTCTTCTGCGACCAGCCCTCGTCAGCGAATTTCGGTACGATATTCTCCTTCGCGTACTTTACGAGGAACTTGCGTACCTGGAGGAAGTGGATCTTCCAATCGTCCTTTGACCATTCTTCGTCATCCTTCTTGTCTATCGCCGGGAATCCGTTGATTGGCAACTTATTTTCTACGTCCCAGAAGAAGTTCTGTAGCTTGTCGTTGTTCTGCCAGATGGATACGCCTTGGCGGAGCTTTCCCTTATCGTCCTCGAATGCGTACGGGGACATACCGACTTTCGCTGCGAAATCGACAGCTGGGAGCTTCTTGAGGAGATCCTCGCCGAAGCTGGTACCCACTCCCTGAGATAGATTTACTTCATTCTCTCCATCATTGAAGGTTATGATGAGATTCTCTCCGAATTCTCCATCTTCGAAACGAATGTCTGTGATATTTGCCTCGATTTTCGAGTAAGTAAGCTCCCATTTTTCTCCCTTCGTACCGTCGCGAAGTTCGTATTCACGAAGTACTGCGCCTTCGGTGTCCTTTGTTACCTTCTCGTGGAATTTGCCGTCTGCCTTGATGCTGATAAAACGGACATTAGTTGTAGTTGGAGTAAGCATTTTGATTTAGTTATCCGCAAAGTCGTTCGTAATTCTTCCCGAAGCCCAGACCTGAACCTTGTACGTCCTTACAGAATCCGTAGTAGAACTTGTCGAGTTCGCGTACACGTACTGAGAATCGGTCGTGTTCGGCGTCGAGCGACCTATTTACGTACGTCACCGCGCCGACGATAGTCAGGATATTGGTTATCACGAGTGCTACTAAGAGTTTTTTCATAGGTTTTCGCAGTAATTAACGATTTCGTACACGTCGTCTCCCATCATGTAGTCGCCGAGGTGATCGCAGTAGTACTGATTGTCGCGTATTTCCTCTACCGGTGCCGCGTGTACTTCCTGTACTCCTATGTGTGGTTCTACGAAGAAGTGAAGAAGAGTAACTACGAGCGCGGTAAGTAGAAGGATGATGAGCGCTACGCCGTATTGCCTGGTCGGGAGTGGCTGACGGCGAAGCGGTGCTTCGATCTCGTTCAGGTCGAACTCGATACGGCCGCTTGGGAAGTCATATCCCTCTCGGTTGACTACCATACGAGCTTGCTTACACCAGTAATGAGAGCGAACGCGAGCCAGGAAAGAACTACGAGCTTGAGTACTGATGAATCCCAGAAGTTGCGCTGATAGTGATTGCGTACTTTCATATCTTCTTTTGCTACGGGAGTAATCTTTACGGTTGCCTTGAGTTCGGGAATTTCTGGCTGAGATAGTGCGATATACATTTTAGGCTTCGATTATTTCGTCCTTATCATTTAGTCCGTTGAGTGCGTCTGCGAGTCCCTGGAGAGCTTCGTTGAAGTCTGCAAGAGCCTCGGAGAGCTGCTCTAGTTCTCGACTAAAGTCCATACTCGATTTCGTTACCGTTCGAATAATCCTCCTCAGGCTCCGTATCGCGCATTGCCTGGTTCATGTCGAGGCGAAGCTTCCAGGTATTCGCCTTCTGGTCCTCAAGCTCGGAGAGGAGCGCGCGAGCTGTATTCCAATCTTCGGACTCGATCGCGCTGTAGAAGTCTGCGCGCATCTCGTCTTGGCTCACTTCATCAATCATTTCTTCGTCCATATATTTAGTCCTTAGGTGTAAGTTCCTTTTCGCAGTCCGCCGGGTACCACGGAGTCTTATCAGTTCCGGTCGTTCCTCAAGGGAATCTAACGGACTGCGAAAAGGAGATAAGACAGTACCAATCGGGTACTTTTATATCCTATACTCCTGTGGTTTAGGTGTCAAGTACCTTTGTTGATAACTTTCCCATTGACATAACTTGACTAAAAGGGGTATATTTTATGTATGAAAACGAGAAAAGAATCTTTCGAATTACTCCGGGGAAAGGGATGGACTCTCCAACAAATAGGTGACGAATACGGGATCTCCCGTGAGAGAGTGCGCCAGATCCTATTAGGAGATGCCTATCGACAATCGATATCTGGTCTAAAAAGACACGAGCCAGTCGATAGAGAATGTGATGCTTGTAGTAAAATATTCACTTCCCAAAGTCATAATAACCGTTATTGCGGTGATTGTTCACCGATATTGAACTTGCTTCAAGGCAGGGAAAGAACCCGTGAGGCTGTACGTATACGAGACAAGAGAACATGCCAGGAATGTGGAAGAAAATGGCTTCCCTATGAAAGGCGTTTCGATGTACATCACCTTAATGGTATGTGCGGAAAGAAATCCAAAGAATACGATTCAATAAATGAGATGGATGGACTTATAACCCTCTGTCATAAATGTCATATCGGAAATCACGCACGAGAGAAGATAATTCTCATGAAGAAGAAGACAACTGAAGAAAAGATAGAAGCCATGGTCGTCCTAACAGACGCTGGTTTCTCTCAGGACAAAATCGCGAAACTACTCAATATGACCCAAGTCGCAGTCAGTAAGAACTTAGCAAAATTGAAATCTACATAATATGCCCATAGTAACTGCTTCACAACTCGACACTAATCTTGATTACATTCCTACAGGAATACCGTCGTTCGATAAGTTGATGGGAGGAGGTTTCGCGCGAGGGAAGATTACGCTTCTGTCCGGGCAGCCTTCGGTAGGGAAGAGTACGGTCGCGTACGGTGCTATCGCGGAAGCTCAGAAGCTCGGACTGAATACGCTCCTCTACGATGTCGAGTATGCATACGATGCTGAATACTCGGAGAGTTTGGGAATTTCGCCTGCGAGACTTTCTGTGCTTCGTGAAGAATTCGCCGAGGATGGATTCGATGAGATACTCGACGCGCTCGATTCAAAAAAGTACGACCTTATCGTAATAGATTCTATCGGCGCGCTTCTCTCCCGCCAGGAGGCTGAGAAGACCTCGGGTGAGAAAACTATCGGTGTACAAGCATCGCTCACCGCGAAATTCATTCGCAAGGCCGTTCCGAAGATAGCGATAGGGAACACGTCGCTCATCTGTATCACGCACGAGTTCACAGACATCATGACGGGTAAGGTGAACGCTTCGGGAGGATTGAAGCTTCTGTATCACACATCTGTACACGCGCGTCTCAAGCAGAAGTTTGGCGTGGTGCTGAAGCAGGGAGACCAGAAGATAGGGAAGGTCGTCGTGATGGAAATGAAGAAGGACAAGCTGAATGGGGCCGAGAGCAAGGAAGCGGACGCACATTTCATCTACGGTGAATCGTTCTCGAAGACTGCTGACCTTCTCGATACTGCGATAGAGAAGGGAATTATCACAAAGAGTGGTAATACGTATTCCATGAATGGGGAGAAGCTTGGGATGATTTCAAAAGTACGTCTTCTTCTCAAGGACGAGGAGTTCGTCGCGAAGTTGCAACATGCACTCGGACAATGACCTATGCTGCGTCTGTAGTCATAAATTCATCCCGCAAGGATTCCACTGTCGCGTCACCCGATGGATAGATGGAAAGAAGTACGACTACGGATTGAGTTGTTACGAAGAATTTCGCGCGCGAAATCCACAACCCACAGAAACGAGTACTAGACCGTAAGCTATACTGATTAGGTTCGATTATTCCTTGCGCTCTGTGTTCTGTATCCACTCGCAAGGAGGATACAGAACACAGAGAGCCTAATCAGAAAAGATATGGGCTACTTTAGTTATTCAATGCCAGAGAGCTTTATGAAGGACCAATCGGTCCCGGCTCGATGGCGCATATTGGGCATAGTCAATGGGTTCCACATAAATGGAAAGGATTGCTACGCATCAAATGAGTGGTTTATGAGTAAATTGGGATGTTCCCAACAGACAGTATCTAATGGCGTTAGAGAGCTAGAAGAATTAGGTGAGATAACATGCATACGCACGAAAACAAAGAGACTTATACAACGCAAGGGTACAAACGAACTTGTAGGGGGGTACAAACGAACTAGGGTCTCAGACCCTAACCAACTTGTACCTAATTCTATAAGTAATTCTATAAGTAAAAATACCGTCGCTTCCGCTCCGGCTATTGTAGAAGTTTCAGAGAATCCCGAAGGGCGTGAGCGCAAGGCTAAAGACGAATATGAAGTTGGTTATGAGGAACTCTGTAAGTGGGCTGAGTCTCGACGTGGGTTTAAGTTCGTTTCGAAGATTAAACAGTATTCGGCTTTAAAGAAAGCTCGTTTGAATGGAATCGGACCTAAGCGTTTACAGAAACGTTGGATGGAACTCGAAGAACAGGATTTCTTCGCAGAAAATGGTTTTGATTTCTCCGCCGTTGTCAGCTCATTCGATAGGAAGTCATGAAAGATAAAGAACTAGAAGCAGCATTCTCGTCCGTTGATTTCGGTGATCGTGACGGAGTAAAGATTCTCACGCTTGCTGAAGCGGCGAAGCTAGAAGCTCAGGACACGAGCAATACGATTGAATCAGGGTATCCCGATCTTGATGACTGTATGGACGGCGGATTCAGGGAAGGGGACTTTACTATCGTCTCAGGTATCCCGGGAGATGGTAAGACCACGCTCTGCCGAACACTTACGATGAATTTAGCAACGAAAGGGATCCCATCATTGTGGTTCTCTCACGAAATGAGTATCCGCGAGCTCTGGGATTCGTTCGAGAAGATGGGTGCAAAGGAGGAGATGATTTCCTACGTTCCGACAGTTCTCCAAGAGGATATGGAGTGGATGTTCGACATGATTAGGCGCGCGATGAAGCAGAACGGAACCAAAGTCGTCTTCATCGACACTCTCGGAGATATCGTGAAGTCCGTGAAGAGTCAGCAAGAGCTGGGGAACTACGCAACGTACTTAGCACAGCTTTGTAAGGACCTACGTAAGTTCGCTATCGACAACAAGATAATGATCGTCGCGGTAGCGCACGCTATCAAGCAGACCCGCTCCGGTTCCAACGAAACGAATAACAGTGACATCGCGAACAGTAACGGTATCGCCGCCGCCGCAACAAATATATTCCACGTGTGGCGAGACAAGGATAGCGACTTCGGAGGATTCGTAAAGATTGGGAAGAGTCGCCGCGACGGAAGCAAGAAGGGGTGGAAGTTCGCAACACAATTGGTAGGGAACCAACTCCTCATAAAGGGCCGCCACACCGAAGATCCATTAGAAGACGAATTCCGACGACGATGAACGAAGCAACCAAGATAATCGCTGAACAAGTAGCAGACGAGATGCTACGTATAAAAGCTTCTGAAAGCGCCACAGACGCAATCATGTATCTCCGTTCGTTGGTAGGGAATGAGTTCGACGATGTACTTCATGAGATAGCCAAGCGTGCTGGGGAGAACGCCCGGAAGGGAAGATTAGAAACGATAGAATAAAACTATGAACTACGAACTAGCAAAGGAGCTTAAAGATGCTGGATACCCACAGGAATTAAGGAGAGGTACTTACTACAATCCTCAAGACTACCAGGTATGTATTGACGCAGGGATAACCAAAGAGAATGTATATATACCCAACCTCTCCGAACTCATAAATGCGTGTGGGGATGACTTCTTCGCTCTGCACAAAACTAAAACTGGATGGGAGGCGTCTACAAAGACAGGCACATCAGGTGATTGGAAACTAAGTAAAGCATATTCAGGCTCAACCCCAGAAGAAGCAGTAGCACGACTGTGGCTAGCTCTTAACAAGAAGTAGATATGGAACTCACTATACTCAACGACAAGGTGCAGCAGACAAAAGACCTACTTAACGCCGTTCGCGGTTCGAGTATCACAATCGGAATGAATCTGTACGAAATCAAGCAGGAGCTTCCGAAGGAGATGGAATGGCGCGACTTCATCCGGGAGCAGTTCGACATCTCGGAGAGCTTCGCAAGCAAGCTCATGACCGTATACAAAGTCTTCGTACTTGAGGGAGGTATTTCGCCTGCGAAACTGGAAAGCGTCGATAGCGAAAAGCTCTACCTGGCACGAGACTTGGACGGGGACATCGAGGAGAAGCTTGAGAAGGCGAAATTGCTCACCCGCCGTGAACTGAAGGAGGAAAAGACCGACGAGGACGGCCACGAACACGAATGGATAGAGGTATGCAAGAAATGCAGTATCAGGAAGTAGTCCTAACACACTCCAGAAGGCGCAAAATGCCTCTCAGTAGCGCGCCGAAACGTAAACAGGCCTCTGGTACCGCAAAGCCAAAATACGGGCGTAGGAAGGCAAAAAAAGCCGACCTCATGCGCGAGTACGGAGTACCAGTAACAACCAAGCTACGCTACGCAGGTCTACGAGGTATTCTCTGGTACTGGTTCAGCCGATACATTCGACAAGTGAGGGACAAGGAAGAAACTTGTATTTCCTGCGGATTCGAGAAAGACGAGTACCATGGTGGGCACTTTGTCCCTACAGGTTCTTGTTCTTGGGATGGCCTTGTCTTCTCGGAAAGGAACGTAAACAAGGAATGCGCGTTCTGCAATCAACGGGATAAGATAAAACTCAAATACGCAAAGAATCTCGATGCCAAGTACGGAGAGGGAACCGCGCAATCACTTCGTGATCAGTACTATGCATATCGAGAAAATAAAGAAATCTACAAGAATTGGAAGAAATCAGAATACGTGGAAAAGATAGAACACTACCGGAAACTTGTGCTAGAATCATCGTAGTACTTTGACAGTAGGGAATGTGTGTTGAGTTGGACTCGTGGAGTATTTTTCTGACTCCGGTCGGGAGGTTCGAGCCCTCCGTGAGTCCTATCCAACACATATTCCAGTAGATAGGGAGGTTGAAGGGGGAAGAAACACACTAGGCGTAATGCCCGTGGTAGCACACCTGCCTCTTCCTGGGGGCTCCTGCCGTAAAATCGAGCACCTTTGCGTAGCATTGGCCGATACCGTAGGAATAAAGTCTTCTCGAAGATAGTCGCATGACGAATCGGGCTAAAGCAGGTAAAAAGCCCATGTCGATGAGATATTCGGCCCAAGCAGCGAAGGTGAAGTCCACGCTACTATTCCCCCTCCAGCCCCTCTACCTACTACCCATAGTGAAGAATATGCATCTTCTGGGGATTCTAGTAATTCCCTGGGGTGAGCCTAACCGCCCCGGGAATCCTTAGTGGCTGGCCGTAATAAGGCTGGATTGTACTTCTTAGGAGGTATACTCGCAACGTGCCCGGGATTCCCAGAGGGTGCATATTCCATGGTGATACGTTCCCAGAGCTGGAGGATTCCAGACGACCCCGGATCGCCGCTGGATATAAAACGGGAGGTACGGCCTCCAGCTCTGGGAACGTATCAAGATATTTCTAGAAGGGGGAAGGTACGGAATGGGTGATCTCATGTAAATGCTAGTCCATCCGTGGAAAGGAATATTCGCGCCTCTCCCCTCCTGGGCGTATGTAAATAAAAACATTATGCAAGAAAAGATATACGAATATCTGGTGCAGGCAGGGAAACAAGTGGAAGACGACTTCGTAGTGATTCAACAAGATGCTCAGACTCTCGCCATGAATCTAGCCGCAGTTGTTGAAAACCCGAATTGACGTATATAAAAGTAGTAGTATGGGGAAGGGGAGGAGCTGACTCTCGCGCCGCCAAAGCACTATAATGTCCGAACCGCTCTTGCATCGGAATGTCAAAGTATTTTCACATCTCCATATTGGCACGAGAAAAGCCACCGGCACTAATACCGGTGGCCTTCCCATTTATATACCTAGCCAATAACTCCGGCGACTTTCCCTGAATTGTCGGTAGCAAGATTCTTAAGAATGTAGGAGAAGAAACCTACGATCGCGCCATTCACCGCGAGAATCAGTACCGCGTGCCAATTTACGGTATCAATGCTGAATCCCGGCGTTTGAATAGCTGCAGAAACAGGAAGAAGGATACCTGAGAGGACGGCGATAACGAGTCCTCGGAAGAAGTCGCCCCCACTGAGGCGGAAATAGCCATTTGATGTCATATGTATCTATCCTAAAGGGATGCGGCCTATATACCACAGCCGGTGCATGTGTACAACTAATACCCGCCGTAGAGAATCTTCTTGATTGCCTCGAAGAGCTTTTGTAGGGCGTTCTGGGTCTCTATCTTCCTCGGTTCTGGCATCGAAGGAATCTCCTTAGCAATTTCGCCTGCGAAATCCTGAAGAGCCTGTGCGTGCTCGGTAATCGGTGGGGGAGGAGGTATTGATGCCTTGTAATCCGTAGCGAGTGTCTCGGTTGAGAAGGGAGCAAGCGATACACAACCATTGAAACCATTATTGTAATCGATCACTTCAAAGTAGAATCCGTCCTTCTTTAGAACTCCTTTAGAATCCTGCAGGTACTGCTTCTTTGAGGAACGTTTGGTAACCTTCTTCACTGGACGAACCTGCGGACCATGGAGGTGTGCCCCAGCATGGCTACCAGCGTTCTTCTCGAGCGCAGTCACTTCGTGATCTCCGACGAATACATCTCCCGTATTACCCACGTAGCCGATAACATCTCCTGGTTGGTACGTTTTTCCTACTTGCGCCTCGAATGTGCTCAAATGGCCGTATGAGACCTCGTAGAGACCTGTCTCAGTCTCTACCAAGAAAAATACAGCGCGATATGCATTCAAATCTTTATTCCCCTCATTTAAATGAGAATAACAATAGGCATCGAATGTACAGTTAGGGATAGGGGAGCCCCAGGCCGCGCCGATATATTTCTTGCTCTTAGTATCGTATATCTCACCCCAATCATAGGCAGTATGACCTTTTAAGCCATCGCGAGCATAGGAATAATTGGCATTCGCGCCGAACCGCTGGGTGATACAGGACTTTGGATAGGGGAGGAAGACTTGGAGTTCTTTTTGCATACCTCCATTCTAAGAAAGAATGGGGATATCGAGAATAGATACAAGGGGATATGGTATAGTCTGCAGGTGGAAAAGAAAAATCCAAAAGGCTTATTGTGCGAAGTATACCTCGTCTCGCCCAGAGGCCTGAAATGCACTAAAAATGAGGATTCAACTCTAGACGAATCTAGTGCTCTCTTCCCTGCGCATGGCGCATTCGTCGGAGAATCTGTGACTCAGGATTCAATGTGTGTAGATCAGGAAAATAATTTTGAAACACAAAATCGCACACGGAGGACCACTTCCCCGAAAACCGTTTTTCTTCACGAGGGAAGTGCTTTTTGGGCTAAGGAGGATTCCCACTCCCCTGCTGAGGATACTTTCATTCGAAATGCCAGGCTGGTGGTCCTATGGATATTGTCTACTGTCGTATACTTCGGATCTATGCCCCTATGGATGGAAGGGCTGAAGCAACTATTTAGATAGCGGTGCCACTTCGAAGTAAATACTTTCTGTGGTGTTTATGTCTACCAAGTGTATCTCGTGCTTCCCAGACGCTGAAAATGCACTAAAAACGTCTTTAGATTTCGGGTTCGCATTCCCCTGTTTCTATCACCACTAACTTTTAATCCGACCTACACGTATGGACATCCATGATGAGATTCGCGGAGAAGATTCCGTAGAGAGTGAAAATGAGGTAGAGGAGACCACTTCCCCGAAAACCGAAAAAGCACCTCAGGGAAGTGCTTTTTCGGAGGATTCAGGAGATCACTCCCCTGCTCCATTAGACCCACTACCTGTAGATGAAGGAGATGAAGATCATCTCGCTGTGTCTAGGGTTATAGGCGAGCGTTAATCCAATTCAGTGTTCTTGCCGTGAGGAGTGCGGTCGCCTGTCGTGCAGTCAACTTTGCCACCACCAGGCGATCATTCGCATCGAAGCATTTCACCAGACTGTTGTATAGCTGGGTTGAACTGCCCGAATAAGAGATAAACAACACCGAATCAAGACCCGGATCCTTCGCTACGATGTGAGATTTAAGAGCGAGAAGGAACTTGGCACGTTTTGTGTTGTAGTTCGGCTTCTCCTTGTTAAAATCCCAGGTCACGATATACACCATAGCGGTAATCAAGTTACTCTGCCTCCCAGACTAAAATGCCAGGAGGCGCAGCTATCGTACGCTCATCTTCATCAAGAATTCCTTAAGGCTTTCTTTAGGGTGTAGTTGCTAAATTAAGGCCTTAACGGTGTGTCATAATACAAGGACACACCCCCATACAACCAATCTCTACACACGTCCCGTCTTCGAACGGTTCCTGGCTTTGTAGAGATTGTCCAGGGATTTAGTAGGAGGCGGGACGTGTGTTTAAACAATCTCTACGTTTATGTACAAATACTTAGTATTGGGAGCAGTCTTTCTGTTCGCCTTCCCTGCTGCCGCAGCCAGTTCGTGTATAGAGCCAGTAGCTCCGCAATATCCCTACCAGTGTGATAGCCCGTCTTCCTTTTCAGGGAATGCGGCTATAAGCTGTAATGCTGCCTACACCAAATACCAGGCAGACGTGGTCGCGTATAAGATGCAAATGGATGCATACAAGACATGTACGGATCAAAGCATTCAAAGGCAGAACGATGCCTTCTGCCAACAAGATTTCGATGCTATGGGAGGTCATGGTACAGCGTACTTCGACCCGAAGAAGGGTGTTGAAATCGGACGTAATGGGCTGTTTTGTAGCATGAAATGTGATGCGGGATACTACGCCACCCAATCAGGTACCTGTAAGCTCCATTCTTCGCTCGCCAACCCAGTAGAAGAGAAGCCTGCTCCTGTCGTAGAGAGCCCTGAGCCCGTGGTTACAGCTCCCTCCCCTGCTCCGGTAGTCGAGATATCGAAGAAGACTATCCTCGACGCGGTGCCGATCTTCAAGATAAAGAAGGGAGAACCGGTTTCGCCTGCGAAAGTAGAGGCAACGACTACCGTTTCAGCAACCACGTCCGTAGAGACACCCGCACCCAAGCCTTCCCTACTCCACCGAGTACTCCGCATTCTGAATCCGCTTAATTGGTTCTAGTCTGTTCCTCTATTAAATATCCTCCCATCTCTGGGAGGATATTTAATTTCTATTCCTTTCACTTGTTATGCAGAACCGTGACCAGGATTAGGCACCCGTTCAACCGTATTGTTCTTATTGCTCCGGGATGCCGGTGTATCTTTCACGAACGTTCCCTTGGGACCACGAACCTGGGTATGGGATTTAGCCATAAGTATGTGTGGGTATCAGGATTAGTTCTAACCCTGTAATTATAACCGACATCAGTCGCCCATTCCCTGTCCAGACAGGTCAGGAAATGACATCATTGGATTTCTTGCTATGTGGGTCGCCATTCCAGCTCGATCAAAACATACTTTATGGAAGAGAAAGAATTGCTCTTGACCAAGTAGTGCCGTAAGTTCGAAATCATCAATGAAAACGACATCCATGGGTACGAAATATATGAATCCGGCTACACGGAGTTCTATCTTTGCAGGACTTCCTAAATAGTTTCTTCCTCCAACACTTATAGGAATCTTCTTGCCCCAATGTAAGAGTTTATATCCTATATTCTTTGCTACACGCACATGAAATAGTGAATGTGTTGCTCCTGAATCTACGAGCGCGTCGATCGTATCAATCTCTCCCATCCCAGGAAGTCGGACTTCTACCGTTATATTGGGACGCGGTATATCCACGTCTTCTCTATCCCTGTAATAAGGGAATTTTACCCAGCTCCTAGTATCCACGGGTAAGACGGACTAATTGTAATAAACAACGTTCTTCCCTGCTGGCGGAAGTTTAAGATACGAAATTTTATGTCCGTCGGTCTTCTTTATGAGGTCCTTGTAGGAAGAAGCCCGGGCTATCTCATTTCTTGTGCCCTTCTCGAAGGCTATCCATCTTCCTGAATCCGCTTGCCCACCTTTTACTATCTTTCGTACTATCCAGCTCATTACCCTAATGGTAATCCGTGAAATATGTAGAATTCGTGATGAGAATGACATATGTGGAAAACCGGTTATACAATTCTTTATCTTTAAACTAACTACTACTTTTCCGAACTTCCCCTCTGGATATCTTGCGAGTGTGCCCTTTCCTGTCGGGGACTTGACATCTCACACGGCTTATTGTGCGAAGCGACTCGGTTAGACGAGATTTTCTCGCCTGTACGAGACCCTCCGAAAAGTTGTATTTTCGCCGAAATCATGTCATATTGATTGTATCATGATGATACTGATAGGCCTACTTTCTATTTCTGCGGCCGTGTATATCTCAATCCAATAAGGATTTACCAACACCAAACAGTGTTCCACCTCCAAGAGCGCCTAGACCATATTTGGTTGTCTCTTTGAGAATGGGATGTTTGTTTAGATAAGAAGCGATATTATTTTTACCCACCTCCTTCTCTCCTCCTTTGACGGCCTTCTCAGCCAGGTTCTCAACGACACGGATTAGGTTGCTCTGATTCTTTAGACTATCTTTAAGAGCCACATCTTGCGGCAAATGCTTCTCGGTGAAGTTTGTCATGGTATCACGTACCGACTTCACCGCGTTTCGGATAGGTGTGTACTCTTTCTCGTAGAGATTCGGATAAATCTTGTCCACGAGCGCGTCGAATTCCTTACGTGCGTCAAGAAGTTCAGACACCTTACCCCCCTTCTGACGGGTTATTTCCAATGCGGCATCTTTAAGTGCCTGTGCCTGCTTCTCGAACTGAGTTCCCTTTAGACCTATGGAAACATCGTCTTTCTGAATGGCCTTCTCCATATCTGCGGCAAGTTCACGTATTGGATACACACGGTCCTTGCCGCTAGCTACAACACGATCCTTGAGATCTTCAGCAAGACGACCAACGGCCTTCTTTGTAGCGTTCAAGTTCTCAATCGAAGAACCACCGGCTTTGAAACCAGGAACATGCTTCTCGACAGATTCTGCAAGTTTCTTGAGTGTCGGATCAGGATTGATTGAGGCTCTCTTAAAGAGACCAGCTTTTGTACCCCCGAATCGCTCAAGGGCCGATGCCGCTTCAGTAGGCGTCATGTGTGGAGTGATAGATTCAGCTATCTTCCCTATTCGGGAAGCAGCTACTTCTGCCGCAGCCGGTGCCTTGACCAGACCACTTACCTTCCCTACTGGCACAGCAATCTCAGCCGCAGTCTCAATCCCCTTACCTATCTTTTCGGCAGTATTGGTAGCTTTAAGACTATCACGGATTGCTTGACCTGATTGAGTATTTGGATTCAACACACCCTTTTGTGCATCTTCTGCGAAGTTAGTACGACCACCTGAGACAGCATCTATACCACGGCCTACAAGGCCTTGTATACCCTGACCAAGATGACCTATACCGAGTACAGTTTCCAAACCTCCCTTCCCTGCCCCGTGAGCTATATCCTGAATATTTCCTACGAGTCCGGTTCCTTTAAAACGTTCCTGTGGTTGTTCCGGTAGGCCAAGACCATCCGACGCCATAGGCGCCTGCGGAGGTGCATATCCTGGCACAGTACCAGTTCCCATCGCCTCCCCAGGCTTCGGGTATCCAATTCCTTGAGACTGGGCAAATTCATGGTCTTCTGCCATTGAGACTGCCTCAGCCCACTTACCAGTATCCAGTTGACCAATAGGAGTATCAGGACGGACTCCCATGAAATTAGCGAGGTTAGCTGCGTATTGACCTGGGTTGTTATTATCCGAAGCCGGTGCGTATTTCTCGGCGAATTCTACAAGCGTACTGTTAGGCCCAAGCCCGGTAGAGGTGTTGCCACGTTTCTTAGCTTCTAGGTCATTTAAGAGTGCAGCATACCCTTCTCCGGGATTGGAGAATTGCTTGAAAGAACCCGTTGCCGGATCCTTTATATTCCCAGGATTTGCGTTTGCTAAAGCGAGACCGGCCATATCATTGCGCAAGTACCCACTTGCCGTTTACGAGCTGATAACTGTAGTTCCCTACTTTTGCATTTTCTGTGGCGTTTCCTGAATTCAAGTTCTGCTGATAGGTATTAACCTTCTGGTAGAGCGGATTGAGCTTTGCCATCGCTGCTGCGTCAAGAGCCTTAATAGCTGCATCAATCTGCGCTGGCGTCGATGATGGGCTGAGAATCTCATCCGCCTGACGGCCATTGACAGTAGGAGTAGACGCACCTACAGAAGCGAGGAGATTGGTATATGCCTGCTGTGCCTCTGCAAGAGTCGTAACGAATGCAGTGTAGTCAGCCGAACCGAACTGGTTCGCAAGAGCGTTGACCGCAACATTTCCATAACGAGCGCCAATACCATTGACGCCAGATATAGCACCCTTGAGAAGTTCACCCTGACTTTTCGCCTGCGAAAATGCAGTATTCGCATCGTTATATTCTGTGAGAGCTTGCTGATATCCCGCACTTGCAGCAGTCGTAGGAGTGGTACCAGCCGTCTGGATGTTACTTGCAGCAGCCTGACCAGGTGCAGCGGCCTGTGCCTGGATACCTGCGGCCTGTCCTGCTGTCTGAGCGGTACCGAGAGACTGGATATTACTCGATTGGACGTTACCCTGTGCGGTTGAAGCGATAGGGTTATATGCAGGATTGATTGCTGAGGCTGCAGCATTGAGCTGGGCGGAAAGTACTGGGTTAGCTGTAATAGTACTTGGGATGGCACTATATTGGCCGTTTGCCGCCATTTGAGCGTATTGAGCAAGAACAGCATCAGGAAGGCCTCCTGAGCCATCATACGTACCTGTAAGAGGATTAAATGCTGTCTGGCCGAATGCTGCTACCTGCGGTTGTGCGAGGCCTGCAGCATTATTTAGACCGCTCAACTGCTGCGACTGTTGGGTATTTGCTCCTGCGAGAGCGTTGTTGTACCCGCTTTGAAGCTGACTCTGTGCTGTCAATTGCTGGGCATTTCCTGCCAGTTCTGCCTGTTCTGCCTGAGTGAGCGCTGACATACGCTGAGAGGCGTTATTTGACGCTATGGCAGCGTTTCCTGAGCCAACAATATTAGACCCCGTAGAGCCATATCCGGCTCCAGCAGCAGCCCCTAGCTGCCCTACACGGGCTATCTCAGGAGCATATGTTTGAGCAATCCCCCGTGCCTGCTGACCGATAGCAGTATTCCCTTCTGCAGCTTGAGTATTCTTCTTTATAAGACCGGTTTGAGTATCATTCGGCTTCGATGCTGACGCAAGATTTCCTACCAAGCCAGAAAAATTAAGAGAACTCTTAGGAGTTAAGAGCCCCTTCACTTTCGGGTCTCCCTTGGTAGCAGATGTCGTAGTTACAGGCATGCTCGTAGGCGTAGGTACTGGTGCAGGCGCAGTCTTATAGACGCTGTCCAAATTGGACTTTGCCATATTGAACGTATTACCAGTTAGACCTCCCTTCTTGAGATTATTGAGAGCCTGATCGTATGTGACGGTGTTATTTATAGCCATATTTAATAATTAGGTGCCATTAGGTACAAATTCGGGTTGTTTGGAACGGTCTGCATACCAAGATCAACATTCACACTCTTAGTGCCTGCGTAATCTTCGAGAAGCTCAAGTCGCTGCTGGTACATTGCGTCATACATCTTGTATTTGTCCGCATCCTTATTCACGGACGTATGGTACGTCTTGAGCGCTCCATATACGAGCATGTCGTGGAAGTCCTCCTGGAGGAGCGGAAGTTGGCCGATAGTATATGTAAGTGCCGTAGCGCTTGGCGCATTCTGTATAGGAGTGACTAACGTTAGACTCGTATCACTTGAAAAGCGCTGTATGGGGTACCAAATACCATCCCCGTTAGGTGGGTCTATCCTCAAAAAGAGATTGAAATATGTAATATCAGTGTTCAACGGGAACTTACCCGTTGTATTCCATGATGTAGTGACTCCAGTGATGCTAGTACTTCCGGCGGCAATACCACTTAGAGTGCCTGTTGAGTAGTCTGTGAAAGACAAATCGGGAACACGAGACTTGTAGTTGAATGTAATGACATTTCCAGTAGTAGATGGAATTGGCCAGAAATTCACCTGGTTCTGGTAAATGTAGAAGTAGTTT